>ERZ1066122.1558-NODE-1558-length-17907-cov-17.655781_pt1 | contig 17907 bp, 15 predicted proteins | sample MGYA00382769_ERZ1066122 | MGnify/ENA primary metagenome ERZ1066122 (study PRJEB33369, sample SAMEA5778352) | biofilm metagenome | biome: Industrial cooling water; feature: Water cooling tower basin; material: Biofilm | place: United Arab Emirates | collected... | reverse complement strand
TGAACGCCGTCACCGCCACCCCGAGGCCGACCGAGCCGGTCGAGAAGTCGACGGGGATCGTGTCCTTGGTGCGGGACGGATAGGACTGCACCCCGCCAAGGCCGCGGAACGCCTCCAGCTTCTCGCGCGTCTGTTCATCCAGCAGATAGTGGATCGCATGCAGCACCGGACCGGCGTGGGGCTTGACCGCCACCTTGTCCTGCGGTCGCAGGGCATGGAAATAGAGCGCGGTCATGATCGCCGTCATCGACGCACACGACGCCTGATGCCCGCCGACCTTCAGCCCATCGCGCTTCGGACGCAGGTTGTTCGCATTGTGCACCGTCCACGAGGACAGCCAGCGCAGACGCTGCTCGATCTGCGTGAGCAGCGCGACCTGCTCGGCGCGGGCGGGAGCAGGGGCGACAGGAGTAAGAGCGTTCATGCGGGCGGGTTACCGGCAAATCGGCGTGGATCGAAAGCCGGGATCGCCGCGGCAGGGCCTTCAGTGATCAGCCGCACGGCATGCTCTCCCACGGCTGCGGAATGCTTGAAGCCATGGCCCGAACAGGCCGAAACCACGGTGATGCGCTGCGATCCATCGAGCGGCCCGATTACGAAGTCGGCATCCGGGGCGCAAGTGTAGAGGCACGCGGCCGAACGCACCGGCGGCAGGGCGAGGCCGGGGATGCGACCGGCGAGGTGATCGCGGTGCATCTCGGCGGCCTCGTCAGGCCCGATCGCGCGGTCGAGCCGCTCGGGATCGGCGGTGGCACGGGTCTGGTTCTCGTCGGCCACCTTGACGAGGGCGTGGCCGAGATCGTCGGGGATCGGGAAGCCGTAGAAACTGTCCTCCGGATGGTTCCCGTGCAGCCAGATGAAGGCGGGGAAGGCACCCACTGCGAAGTCCTGCGGGCGCTCGGGCGCGAACCAGTGCAGCACCTGCCGCCGCAGGGCAAGCGGGGCAAGCGACGGCGAGCCGGCAAGGCCCGGAGTCCAGGCACCCGCTGCAAGGATCACGCGGCCGGCATGATAGGTCGTCCCGCCCGCCGTCACCGCGACGCCGCCTGTCGTCTCGGCGATGGCGGTCACCTGCGCGCCGGTCACCATCCGCGCGCCCAATCGTTGTGCGATGGTCAGCTGCGCGGCGATGCAGCGTTCGGGATAGACGAAGCCGCCGCCCGGCTCGAAATAGACCAGTTCATCGCCGGTGAGCGCGAATTGCGGGAAGCGGCGGCGGGTGTCCTCGACACTCAGCACCTCGTGTTCGATCCTGTGCGCCTGCGCCGCGGCGACAGTGTTCAGCACGAAGCCGCTGCGGCTGTGGTGCATTGCCGCGCCGCCCTCGGCCCCGATGATCAGCACGCCGCAGGCCTCGAACAGCTTCTGGCCGGTTTCCGCTTCCAGCTCGCGCCAGATTTCATGCGAGCGCAGCACCAGCGGGACATAGACCTCGCCCTCGCCAATCGCTTGGCGGGTGATGCGGGTTTCTCCATGGCTCGATCCCATCGCATGGGGCGGCTCCCAGCGGTCGATGCCGATAGCGCTGATCCCGGCGCGCGCGAGCTGGTAGAGCGCCGCGCTGCCCACCGCACCGAGTCCAATCACGATGACGTCGGCGGTGTTGTTCATCGGCTCTGTCCGATCCCCAGCAAGGCATCGCACAGCCGGTCGATATCGTGATCCGACACATGGAGATGCGGCGATATCCGCAGCATCGCGCCGCGCTGGCTGATGTGGATCTGCTGCGCGGCGAGGCGTGGGACGATGTCGCTCGAGCTGGGCGGCACAGCCACGCCGAGCATGTGCGGCGAGCGCAGCGCGGCTGGGGGAAGCGCGAAGCCGACTGCTTCAAGGCGCGCAGCGATGCGGGCGTTGAGCGCCGCGATGCTCGCCGCGATCCGGTCCACCTGCCAGTCCAGCAGCTGTTCGAGCGCGGCGATGACCACCGGCAGCAACGCGAAATTGGAGCGTTCGCCCACGTCGAAGCGCCGTGCGCCAGGCTGGGTCTCGTTGCGGTAATTGACGAGGCCGGAGAAATCCTCGGCCCCGGCGCGCGAGGCCCAGACATGCTCGATCGGGCGCGCACCGTGCCACTCGGGCGCGACATAGGCGAGCGCGACCGAATAGGGGCCAAGCAGCCACTTGTAGGTCGCCGCGACCATGACATCCGGCTGCACTTCGGCGACCGAGAACGGCATCGCCCCGCAGGATTGGGTGAGATCGAGCGCGAGCCGGGTGCCGTTGGCGCGGCAGGCCTCGCCGATCCGGACAAGGTCGAGCGCGAGGCCGCTGGCCCAGTGGCAATGCGGCAGGGCCGCAATCGCCACTCCCGGCGTGAGACGCGCCAGCACGGCGGCCGTCCAGTCGCTATCGGCAGGAGCAGGCACGGTCTCGACCCCCGCGCCGACATCAGCCGCGCGGTCGGCCCAAGGATAGAAATTGCTCGGGAATTCCTCGGCCAGCACCAGCACGCGCTGCCCCGCGGCAAGCGGCAGTGTGCGCGCAGCGAGTTCGAGCCCGTAGCTCGCCGAGGGCATGATCGCTATGCAATCGGGATCGGCCCCGATCAGCGCGCCGAACAGGCGGCGCACCTGCTCGGTCTCGGTGAAGAAATCCGCCGGTGCGATGCGCCACGGCGCCGCCTTGCGCGCGGCGGCGGCAATTCCGGCCGCAGTCGCGGCGCGCAGCTGCGGGCCCATGTAGGCGCAGTTGAACCACGCGCGGTCGGCGGGAATGTCGAACAGGTGGCGTTGACCCGGGATCAGGCCGTCGGCGGAAGGGCTGGACATGGCCCGGGTTTACCTGCGTGCATGGCCCCGTGCAACAAAACATAAGAGAATTATGTTTTCTTCTGGATTGCCTCGGCATAGACTGCGTCGCAAACAGGCCAAGGGAGAGGTGGCAATGCTGGATGTCGTCATCAGAGGCGGGACGGTAGTGGACGGCACGGGGCGCGCGGCCTTCACCGCCGATGTCGGGATCAGCGGCGGCGTGATCGCGGAGGTCGGCAAGATCACCACCCCCGCCGCGCGCACCATCGCCGCCGATGGCGCGTTGGTGACGCCGGGCTTCATCGACATCCACACCCATTATGACGGGCAGGTTTCCTGGGATGACGCGATGCTCCCTTCGGCCAATCACGGCGTCACCACCGCGATCATGGGCAATTGCGGAGTCGGCTTCGCCCCCGCACGCAGCCGCGACCGCGAGACGCTGATCGCGCTGATGGAGGGAGTGGAGGACATTCCCGGCACCGCGCTGCACGAAGGCATCACCTGGGAATGGGAGACGATGGGCGAATACATTGACGGCATCGACCGCATCCCTCGCACGATGGATATCGGCGTGCAGGTGCCGCACAATCCCTTGCGGCTCTATGTGATGGGCGACCGCGCGGTGCGACGGGAAGCCGCCACCCCGGACGATATCGCCGCGATGCAGGCGCTGTTGTGTCAGGCGCTTGAGGACGGGGCGCTCGGCTTCACGACCGCCGACACGGTCGGTCACCGCGACGCGCACGGCAACCCCACCTACGCCCGGCAGGTCGCGGCGAGCGAGCTTTATGCGCTGGGCGAGGCGATGGGCCGGGCAGGTAAGGGCGTGATCCAGATCTTTAACGATTTCTACCGCGAGAACGCGGGCGACTTTCCCACCATCGCCGAACTCGCGCGGCGGAGCGGACGGCCACTGTCCTTCACCTATGAACAGGACGACGCCTGGCCCGAGGGCTTCCACGACTATGTGACCGCCGAGATGGACGCGCTCAATGCCGCAGGCGTGCCGATCCGCGCGCAGGTCGCCCCGCGCGCCATCGGCGGCATTCACAGCCTGCAGGGGACGATCAACCCCTTCATGACCCGTCCGAGCTACATGGCGATCATGCATCTGCCCCATGCCGAGCGGGTGGCGATCATGCGCGATCCCGCCTTCAAGGCGCAGCTGATGACCGAGGAGGATCGCCCGATCTCGGACTTCGTCATGTCGGTCAGCCCGCGGGTCGAGGAATGGGGCGCGGACCCGATCCGCATGGCGCAGCGCACCTTCTGTCTCGACCCCGTGCCCGACTACGAACAGCCGCTCGAAGCCTCGCTCTATGGCCGGTCGCAGGCGAGCGGGCGCAGCGTGCCCGATCTGCTTTACGATCAGCTGCTGACGCAGGACGGCACGGGCCAAGTGTTCGTGCCGATCATGAACTGGGGCGGCGGCAATTATGATTTCGTCCACGACACGCTGAACAATCCCTGGGCGATCATGGGCCTGAGCGATGGCGGCGCGCATGTCGGCTATATCTGCGACGGCAGCTTCCCGACCTATCTGATGAGCCACTGGACCCGTGACCGCACCCGTGGCCCGCGCATTCCGGTCGAGCGCGCGGTGCAGGTCCAGACCACCGCGCCTGCCGAGCACCTCGGCCTGCACGACCGGGGCCGGATCGCGCCGGGCTACCGCGCCGACATCAATGTGATCGACCACGCGGCGCTCGCCATCGGGCGGCCGACTCTCCAGACCGATCTGCCCGCCGGCGGCACCCGTTTCGTGCAATCGGCGCGTGGCTATCTGGCGACGATGGTGGCAGGACAGATCGTGACCGAGCGCGACGCGCTGACCGGCGCGCGGCCCGGGAGGGTGGTGCGCGGAGCGCAGAGGAGAGCAGCATGACGGCAGGCACGGTCTCACGGCGCAAGGTGCTGGGCGGAGCCGGGCTGGCGCTGGCGGCGCTGCCCTTCGCCGCCCCGTTGGCGCAGGCCCTCGCGGCAGGCAGCACGGCGCGCTCCGCTGCCGGTGACTTCGCGACAGCAGCCCTCGCCAGCCGCATGACCCCGGGCGTGTCTGCCGCCGTGGCGACGCAGGATGCGCGGATGGTGACGGCCGTTGCGGGGCTTGCCGATCCGCAGGCGGTACTGGCGATGGCCCCGGCCACCCGGATGATGTCGGGCAGCACCGGCAAGACCTTCTGCGCGGCTACGCTGGTCAGCCTGGCCGAGTCCGGCGTGCTCGATCTCGACGCGCCGATCGCGCCGGTCTTCGCCGACGAGGCATGGTTCGCGCGCCTGCCCAATGCCAAGGCGCTGACCTTGCGGATGCTGCTTATGCACGGCGCGGGGTTCCCGCAATTCCTCGACGTGAGCGCCTTCACCCGCAGCTATATGTGGGACGCGCTGACCGGCGCGGACATCGCCTATTCGCCGCGCAAGATGCTATCCTTCATCCTCGATGCGGCCCCGCTCAATGCGCCGGGCGAGGCCCATGCCTATTCCGACCTGCACTATCACCTCGCCGGGATCACCGCCGAAAAGATCACCGGGCGGCCCTATTACGATCTGCTGGCCGAGCGGGTGCTGGCGAAGCTCGGCGATCCGCATGACGACATCACTCCGGCCAACACCCGCGCGATCGGCCGTCTGGCGGCCGGGTTCGCGCGCGGCGACGTGATCGCGGCGCTGGCGGGCATGACCGGGCGCACCACCGACGAGGCCGGGGTGCTGCGGCATGATCCCTCGCTCGAATACACTGGCGGCGGCCTCGCCCTGACCCCGCGGGCGCTGGCGCGCTTCTACTGGATGCTGGCGCGCGGGCAGATCGTCTCGCCCGCCGGGTTCGCAGAAATGACGGGTTCTGCCCTGCCGGTGGTCAAGACCGCCGAGGTCACATCATCCTATGGCCTCGGCGTGCTCGTGAACGAGCGCGCGGGTTTCGGGCGCTATATCAGCCATTCGGGGTTCTTCCCCGGCTACACCTCCAACGTCGGCTATTTCCTCGATCATGGCTTTGCCGCTGCAGTGCAGTTCAACACCGACCACGGCCCCGACATCAATCAGGCGTTGCGCGATCTGGCCGGAGGGGTGATTGCCGCAAGAGCCTAGAGCGACGGGATCGGCGCAAGGATCGCGTGCGACCACAGCGCCGTCTGGCGCGCGATCCAGTCCTCGGGCCGCAGGGCATAGGGCTGGAGCGTCGGATTGCCCCACTGGAACACGTCCATGCTAAGGTCCTCGATCGAATTGAGGATGAACAGGGCGAGGAAGGCGCTCGCATCCTCGGCCAGCCGTGCCTCGCGCCGCGAGCTGGCGATGAGATCGGTCAGGCGCGCGATAACCGGTGCCCGCGCGGCGATCCACGCCTCGTAGGCGCGCGGGCGGGAATTGATCACCAGCTGGATCGCGCGGCTGCGGCGGCCGTTGGCCCCTTCGTATTCGGCACATTGCGCGATGATCGCGCGCACCATGTCCTCGAAGGTCGGATGCTGCGTTTCGAGCAGGCGACCATACATGGTCTCGACCTCGTCGATGACCATTTCCTCGACCGCCTCGTCCTTGCCCTTGAAGTGGAAATAGACCGCGCCGGTCGTGAGCTTGGTGCCCTTGCAGATGTCGGACAGCGAGATGTCGGCGAGATCGTGCTTGCTGGCGAGCTTGGCGATCACCGCCTTGATTTGGCGGCGGGTCTTGTCGCCGCGCGTGTCGGCAGAAGCGGCATTATCGCCGCCGGTCTGCTTCGCCTTCGCTGAAACCCGTGCCACGCCTGCCTGCCCTCATCCTCGTTCCTGCCCCTTATGGTATCCCCGCCCGCCTCGCAACCGCGCGCGTCCGGCGCAGGCGCGCGGCGGTTCAGGGCGCGGTTGCGGGCGGGGGCTGGTCGAGGAACCACACCTGTTCGATCAGCCGCTCGCCCACCAGATAGATGGCGGTGGCCGTTATCAGCGCGCCGGTGGCCTCGACCAGCACGCGCTCGGCATCGATGACATAGCGTCCCTCCACCATCCGGCGGGCAATGGTCACCTGCCGGGGCGAATGGGCGAAGACCGCGCCCCACACCCGGCGGATGTCCTCGCGCCCGGCGGCGATCACCCGTCCCGACGGGAGCGCCGCGCACACCGCATCCTCGGCATAGAGCGCGGCGAAGGCTTCGGCATCACCGGCCTCGTAGGCGCGGATCTGGGCATCGACGATTTCTGCGGGATCGGATGGCATCGCGGCTTGCTCCCAGTAACATAATCAGATTATGTATCTGGCAGGCCGGATGGGGAGAGGCAACCGGACAATGCGCAAACTCTACATCTCCGCCGACATCGAGGGCTGCGCCGGGGTGGCGAGCCAGCACGCGCTGGCCGCCGACCGCTTCGAATGGCAGGCCGCGCGCCAATGGATGACGAACGAGGTGGTGGCCGCCGCCGAAGCCGCGCTCGCCCATGGCTATGACGAAGTGCTGGTGGTCGATGGCCACGGCAATGCCCACAACCTGCTGCCCGACGCCATGCCCGCGGGCGTGCGCCTGCTGCGATCCTGGCCGCGGCCGCTGTTGCAGATGGAGGGGGTCGAGGCTGCCGGGATCGAGGCGGCGTTCTTCATCGGCTATCACAACAGCGCGATGGGGGAGGGCGGCATTCTTGCCCATACCTACTCGGGCGGGGCCTTCCGCGATCTGAGGGTCAACGGAGTGAGCGTCTCGGAAGGCTATCTCAACGCTGCGCTGGCGGGGGAATTCGGCGTGCCGGTCGTGCTGGTGACGGGCGATGCCGAGACCGCGACCGACGCCGCGCGCTATGCGCCGGACGCAAAGACCTGCATCGTCAAGCAGTCGGTCGGCTTCCGCGCCGCCGCGGCGATAACCCCGGCAGAGGCCTGCGCCGCGATCCGCACGGCGGCTGCCGCTGCGCTTGCTGCTCCGCTGCCGCAGCCCTTTGTCCTGACAGGGCCCTACCGGCTGGAGATCGACTTCACCTCGCGAGTGTCGGTAGAGATGTGCGCCTATTTGCCCTTCGTCGAGCAGACAGGCCCGTGCTGCGTCGCCTGCGAATTCGATACGCTTGCCGCCTTGATGCGCTTCGTGTCCTTCCTCATCCTGTTCAATCCCAACGGCGCGGTGAACCTGTGACGGCGGCGGCGCGGTTCTCCGCAAGGCGCCCGGTGCTAGCCTTCTACCTGCTGGCACTGCTGATCGCTTCGCTTGTGATGGTGTGGACGGTGGTGCGCTTCACCACCGATCCGGCCTCGGCGGGGATGCTCGGCGAGATGGTGGGGGCGATCTATGCCAGCGGGCAGTATATCAACATCGCATCGATGCTGCCCCACGCGCTGGCGCGGCCCGATCTCTTGGGGATCTTCGTCTTCGCCGCCGCGCCGAGTATCGCGGCGATCATCGTTGCCGCGCGGAGCGGGGGCGGGGGGCTGGGCGTGCTGGCGGCGCGGCTGCGTCCGGTCGGCCCCGATACCACGTCGCGCCGCGCGCTGGGCGTCTATACCGGAATGCTGGCGGCCTATGCCTCCGGGTTTGCCGCATATGACTTCGTCGCCGGGCCGGGCACCACCATCACCGACCGGCTGACATGGCTCGGCGGGAGCGTGCTGGCGGGCGCACTGGCGGGCCTGCTGCTCGACGAGGGCGGGACGCTGGAGGAGCTGGGCTGGCGCGGCTTTGCCTGGCCGCTGCTGCAAGCGGCGATGAAGCACCCGCTGCGCGCGGCGCTGCTGCTCGGCACGCTGCACTGGGCCTGGCATCTCCCGCGCGAGGTGCTGACCTTGCTCGGCGGGGTCGATCCGGCGGGCTTCCTTGCCGCGCAGGGGGTGTTCTGGGCGCTGTGCCTCGCGCTGGCGGTGGTCGCGGGGTATTGCGTCAATCTCGCGGGCGGATCGCTGTGGCCGGCAGTGCTGGTCCATGGCGGCAGCAATCTGTGGTCCAAGGCGCTCAGCGATCATGTCGCGCCGACCTTCGGCCTGATCGATCTGCGCAGCCTGCTGCTGTTCGTCGCGGCCCTCGCCATTGTGCTGATCGCGGGACGCCAGCTCGGCCGGATGCACGAGGCAGGCTGATGCTGCGGTTCATCCTGCAACGGCTGGCCTTTCTCGGGCTGGTGCTGCTGGGTGTCTCGCTGGTCACCTTCACAATTGCCAACCTTGCCCCCGGCGATCCGGCGCGGATGATGGCGGGGCCTGCCGCATCGGCCGAGGCGGTCGCCGCGCTGCGCAGCGAGCTCGGGCTCGACCGGCCATTGTGGCAGCAATATGCCCATTACCTCGCCGATCTGCTGCGGCTCGATCTGGGCACCTCGAACGTCTCGGGCGAGCCGGTGCTGGCCGAGATCCTCGCCCGCGCCCCGGCCTCGATCGAGCTGATGGGCAGCGCGCTGCTGCTGGCGCTGATGGTGGGCATTCCGCTCGGGATCGGGGCGGCGATGCGGCGCGGCGGCTGGCTCGACCGGCTAGTTTCGGGGCTGTCGGTGGCGGGGATTTCGGTTCCGGCTTTCTGGCTCGGGCTGGTGCTTGTGATCCTGCTGTACCGCCAGCTCGAATGGCTCCCCGCCTCCGGGCGCTTCACCGGCACCCCGCCGCCGGGCGTGACCGGCTTCCTGCTGATCGACGCCGCGCTGGCGCTTGACGGGCGCGCCGTGGCGGCCGCGCTGGCCCATCTCGCCTTGCCGGTGCTGTCGCTGGCGCTGCTCGAAGTCGGCCCGCTTGCCCGGCTGGTGCGCAACCAGATGCGCGCGGTGCTGGCTTCGGACTATGTGCGCATGGCCCGCGCCAGCGGCCTGCCCGAGCGCACGATCCTGTGGCGCCACGCCTTGCGCAATGCCCTGAGCCCGCTGTTGACGCTGGTCGCCGCCTCGATCGCGATGATGCTGTTCGGCTCAGTCAGCCTCGAAACCGTGTTCGGCTGGCCGGGGGCGGGGCATTATGTGGTGCAGTCGATCTTCGCGCTCGACTTCCCGGTGATCATGGGCTTCGCGGTGCTGACCGCGGTCGCCTATGTGCTGGTCAACGCCATTGCCGACATTGCCCTTGGCCTGATCGACCCGCGGGTGCGCCCGGCATGAGCGCGGGCCGCCGCGGGGTCGCCATCGGGGGCGTGATCGTGACGGCGATGGTGCTGCTGGCGCTGCTTGCTCCGGTGCTGACCGCCTATGGCCCCAACACGGTCGACACCGGCGCAATCCTTGAGCCGCCCTCGGCGCGGCACTGGGCGGGGACGGACAATCTCGGGCGCGACCTGTTCGCGCGGATCCTCTACGGCGGGCGCACCTCGCTGGGGGTGGCTTTCGGCATCGTCGCCATCGGCATGGGGCTGGGCGCGCTGCTGGGCTGCGCAGTGGGGCTGGCGGGCGGCTGGGTCGACCGGATCGCGATGCGGCTGGTCGATGTCGCGCTGGCGATCCCCTCGCTGGTGATCGCGCTGGCGCTGGCGGCAGCCGTCGGCCCGAGCCTTGTGAACCTTGTTCTGATCCTCGGCGGGCTGGCGGTGCCGCTCTATGTCCGCCTGTTCCGCAGCGAGGCCCTGTCCCTGCGCGAGCGGCCTTTCGTCCTTGCCGCGCGCGCCAACGGAGCCTCGGCGTGGCGGCTGCTGGGGGTGCACATCCTGCCCAACATCGCCCCGCTGTTCGCCACGCTTGCCTCAAGCGCGCTCGGCACCGCGCTGGTCGCCGCTTCGGCGCTGTCCTTCATCGGCCTCGGCGCGCAGCCGCCGATGCCCGAGTGGGGCGCGCTGATTTTCGAGGGGCGCAACACGATCATGTATGAATGGTGGTGCGCGGTGCTGCCGGGGATGGCGGTGGCGCTTTCGGCGCTGGGCTTCGTGTTGCTCGGCGATGGCCTGCGCGACGTGCTCGATCCGCGCGGAGAGCGGACATGAGCGCGCTGCTGGAGATCGCCGGGCTGAGCGTCAGCTACGGCGCGGCGCGTGTGGTGAGCGACGTGACCCTGACGCTGTCGGCAGGCGAGGTGCTCGGGCTGGTGGGCGAATCCGGTTCGGGCAAATCGACGCTCGGCATGGCGGTGCTCGGCCTGCTCGATCCGGCGGCGCGGGTGGAGGCGGGGCGGATTGCGCTGGACGGCGAGGATCTGTTGGCGCTCCCTCTCGCGCAGCGCCGCGCGCTGTGCGGCAGCACCATCGCGCTGATCCCGCAGGAGCCGATGGCCGCGCTAAACCCGACGCTGAAGGTCGGCCGCCAGCTCGATCTTGTCCTGCGCCGCCACGGCAAGGGGGATGCCCGGGCCCGGAGCGCACTGGTCGAACAGGCGCTCGCCTCGGTCCTGATCGCCGATCCGCCGCGCATCCTTGCCGCCTATCCCTTCCAGCTGAGCGGCGGGCAGTTGCAGCGGGTGCTGATCGCGCTCGCCTTCGCGCTGACCCCGCGCCTGGTCATCGCCGACGAGCCGACCACCGCGCTCGACATGAGCGCGCAAGGCGCCGTGCTCGACCTGCTGGTGTCGCGCGCGCGGGAGCAGGGGGTGGGGGTGCTGCTGATCAGCCACAACCTGCCGCTGGTCCGCCGCTTTGCCGACCGGGTGGCGGTGATGCGGCGCGGGGTGATCGTGGAAGAGGGGCCGGCAGACGCGGTGCTGGCCGCGCCCTGCCACGATTACACCCGCGCGCTGGTCGCCGCGCTGCCCGCCAACGCCGCCCCGCGCTGCCCCTTGCCGGTGCCCGAGGCATGAGTGCGCCGCTGCTGGAGCTGGCCGACGCACGGCTGACCTATCGCCGGGGCGGGACGCGCTTCACCGCGCTCGATGGGGTGAGCCTGTCGGTTGCGCGCGGCGAATGCGTGGGGGTGATCGGCGAGTCCGGATCGGGCAAATCGAGCCTTGCAAGGGTCATCGCGGGGCTCGCCGAGGGCGCATCCGGCACCTTGCGGCTGGGGGGCGAGACGGTACCGATCACCCCCGGCCAGCGCCGCCGCGACCAGTGCCGCCGCATCCAGATGGTGTTCCAGGACCCGGTCGGCTCGCTCAACCCCACACTCACCATCGGCGCGATCATTGCCGAGGGGCTGGCGATCCACCGCCTCGCCGCCGGGGCCGAGCGCGCACGCCGGGTGGCGGGGCTGCTCAAGGATGTCGGGCTCGATCCCGCCATGGCCGGGCGCCGTCCGCACGAGCTTTCCGGCGGCCAGCGCCAGCGCGTCGCGATTGCCCGCGCGCTGGCGGTGGAGCCTGACCTCATTCTACTCGACGAGCCGACCTCGGCGCTCGATCTGGTGGTGCAGGCGCAGATCCTCAACCTGCTGCTGCGACTTCAGCAGGAACGCGGGCTGGCCTATCTGTTCATCAGCCACGATCTCGATGTGGTGCGCCACCTGTGCGACCATGTGCACGTCATCACCGGCGGGCTGATCGTCGAAAGCGGGGCGACTGCGGCGGTCTTCGCGCGTTCGCAGCACCCCTATACGCAGGGCCTGATCGCCGCGATGCCGGGGGCAAGCGCGCCATGATCGCGCGCCTGCTGCCCCTCATCGCCGCGCTGCTGCTCACCGGCTGCATCCCGGAGCCCGACCCCGTCGACCGTGCGCGCACCGTGGTGGTGGCGACCGCCTTTCCGGTCCAGTCGCTCGACCCGGCGCAGGGCGCAACCGGCACTGGCCTGCCGGTGATCGACCAGCTCTACGAGCAGCTGCTGCGCTTCCGCACCGGCACCGGCCAGCCCGAAGTGGAGGGCGAGCTGGCGGAGAGCTGGCAAGTGTCGACCGATGGCCTCAGGATCGACGTGATGCTGAAGCCCGGCCGCCGGTTTGCCGACGGCACCCCCATCACCGCCGCCGATGTCGTCTGGTCGTTCGAACGGGTCAAGCGGCTGGGGCTGGGGTCGGCCTATTTCCTCGAATGGTTGGAGCGCGCCGAGGCGACGGGGGAGCGCACGCTGACCCTTACCCTCAAGCGGCCGCACGCGCTGGCGCTGCAATTGCTGGCGCACCCGGCAACGTCGATCATCAATTGCAAGGCGGCGCTGGCCGGAGCCGGGACTGCGGACGCCGATGCGCGGCTGTGGCTGTCCGCGCACAGCGCGGGTTCCGGCCCTTACACGCTCGCTGAAGTGCGCCCGGGCGAGAGCGTCGCCCTTGCCGCCAACCCCCGCGCCGCCGCGCCGCCACGCCAGTTCACTCGCGCGCGCTTTGTTGCTTTGCCCGATGAAGGCGTGCGCCGCCTGCTGCTCGAACGCGGCGATGTCGATCTGACGGTGGCGGTGCCGGCCGCCTTCACCGCGCGCTACCGGGCGCTGGAGGGCGTGGCGGTGACGAGCATCGCGGGCGGGCCGTCGCAGTCCTTCCTCACGCTCAACACCCGCAAGGGGCCGCTCGCCAATGTTCACCTCCGCCGCGCGATTGCCCATGCGCTCGATTACGAGGCGCTGCTGGTGCAGGTGCTCAAGGGCAATGCGGTGCAGATCCCGGGCTATATCCCGCCCGGCTCGACCGGCTTCGACCCGTCCGAGCCGCCACCCCGGCGCGATCTGGCGGCGGCGCGGGCCGAGCTGGCGGCGGCAGGCTACAAGGGCGAGCCGCTGCGGCTGATGGTCTCGATGCTGGGGCCGGTGGCGGAGTTCATCCAGTCGAACCTTGCAGGCGCTGGGATCAATGTCGTCATCGAACGTCGCCAGCCAGGCGCGATGGCGGCGCTGGCGCAGGCGGGCGAGTTCGACCTCATCTACGACGCCTGGACGCTCGATTCCCCCGAGGCGACCGCGATGCTCGAGGCGCTGCTGTCGGGCCGTGCGCGGGCAAGCGGGACCAATGTCTCGGGCTATGCCGACCCACAGGTTGACCGCTGGCTGCTGGAGGCCAATGCCACGCCTTCCGCCGCAGCGCGCACGGCGATCCTGCGGCGGATCGACGCGCGGCTGCGGCAGGACCGCCCGCTGGTGATGATCTTCGGCGCCAACCCGATCATCGCCTACCGCGCCGACCTCACCGGCGTGCGGATCGATCCCTACCAGAGCTTTGCGCTGCCGCTGGCGGCGCTGACCCGCAAGGAGCCCCGATGACGAACTGGCCGCTGAGGCAGGACACCGCCTTCTTCCCCCCGGTCCCGGTGCCGCGCGATTGCGGGCATTGCGATGTCGGGGAGGGGCACCGGGTGTGGTGGGAGGTGACCGGCCATCCCCAGGGCGTGCCGGTGGTGGTGGTGCATGGCGGGCCGGGCGGCTCGATCCGCCCCTATTACCGCCGCCTGATCGACCCCGTCCGCCAGCAGGGCATCTTCTTTGACCAGCGCGGCTGCGGCCAGTCGCTCCCCGCAGGCGGGCGCGAGCACAACACCACGCAGCACCTTGTTGCCGACATGGAGCGGTTGCGCGTCCATCTGGGGCTCGAACGCTGGATCGTGCTCGGCGGATCATGGGGATCGACGCTGGCGCTGACCTATGCCGAGACCCATCCCAAGCGCGTCGCGGGGCTGGTGGTGAGCGGGGTGTTCCTCGCTCAGCCGTCGGACGTGTGGTGGCTGTGGGAAGGGGCGGGCCATGTCTTTCCCGACGTCTTCGCCGTGCGTGACGCATGGCTGCCGGCCGGGGAGCGCGGCGATCCGCGGGCTGCATTTCTCAAGCGGATGCTCGGCCACGATCCCGCCGAGGCGCGCGCGGCGGCCCATGTGCTGATGATGGCCGAGGGCGAAACGCTCGACCTGTGGCCCGCCGCGCCGGGCGACGACTTTGCGCAGATGAGCGATGCGGGGCTGCGATCATCGCTGATCTTTGCGCATTATGCCGCCGCCGACTACTTCCTCGCGCCCGGTCAGCTGCTGCGCGATGCCGGGCGGCTGGCGGGCATTCCCGGCGCGATTGTCGCGGGGCGCAGCGACATGTGCACCCCGCCGCGCAGCGCGTGGGAGCTGGCGCAGGCCTGGCCCGAGGCGCGGCTCCATATTGTGCCCGCTGCCGGGCATCGCTGGAGCGACGAGCAGCTTTGCCGCCCGATCATCGCCGAACTGGCGCGGCTGACCGGCGCGGGCTGATCACCCGTCCCGGCCAGCCGCGCTGCGGTGCGACCCGCTAGAAGTTCACCCTTGCCGAGACGCCATAGGTCGTCCCCGGCGCCTGCGTCACCCCGGCGGTGCCGTTGCGGTTGCCGCCAAAGGCGATGTCGAAGCGGTCGTTCCCGGCGTTCTGGACGAAGGCCAGCACGTCGAACATCCCGAAATCGAGCCCTGCCGACAGGTTGAGAAGATCAATGTCGCCGATCCGGAAGGCATTGGCGACGTCCTGGAACCCGCCGGAACGGTTCGAATAGGCACCGTTGAACAGCACATCGATGCTGTCGGTCAGCGGGCGGCGCACCTCGGCATTGAGCGAGAAGCTCCATTCGCGCGTGGCCGGCAGTTGCAGGCCCTCGAGCGGGGTGACGGTGTTGAGCCCGCGGATGAAGGTGCCGCTGGTGAATTCGGGGTTCATGTAGGCCAGCGTCCCGCCCAGCGTAACCCCTTCGACCGGCGTGATCGAGCCCTCGAGTTCGATGCCCCAGGTCTCGGCCTCGCCGGCATTGTCGAGAAAACCCTGAAGGCCCGGCGCGGCGGTGAAGTCGAAGAACGGCACCAGCACGTCGTTCTGGGTCAGCAGATAGGCCGAGATGCCGATCAGCGCCTTGCCGTCCAGCAGCGTGGTCTTGGCCCCGATCTCGTAATTGACCGAGGTCTCCTGCCCGTATTCAAGGTTTGCGGCATTGGCGACGTTGAAGTTGAAGCCCCCGGCGCGGAAGCCGGTCTGGATCTTGGCGTAGATGTTGGCATCGCCCGGGGTCCACGACAGCGTCACGCCCGGCGTGAAGCGGTCGAACCCGCGCGAGAGGTTCGCGGTCTGCGGCACCAGCCCGAACCCGCCGAGCGCCGGGGTGGGATTGAAGGCGAAGTTCACCCGCTTGCGATCATCGGTGTAACGCGCGCTGGCGATCAGGCTGATATCCTCGGCCAGTTCGATGTCGGCCTCGATGAAGCCGGCCCAGGATTCGAGCTCCTGATCATTGGCGATGCCGAGCACGAAGGGCACCGTGCCCCCGCCCAGGAAGGTGCGGATGCTGACGAGGTCGGTGGCGATATCGCCGATCGCGCTTTCATCGAGATAGGTGATCCCCGCCAGCAGCGAGACCCCGCCCCAGTCGGGCGAGAGCCAGCGCAGTTCGACATTGCGGCTTTCGACCCGGTTGAAGCGGGTGGTGATCTGCTGGCCGAGGTTGCCGACCGCGAGGTTGGGAATGACGTTGTCCGAAAGGTCGGTGTCCTCGACGCCGCTGAGCTTGTAGTCGCGCCCGCCCGCGATCAGCGTGAAGGTGCCGGCACTGTCGCTCTCGTAACCCAGTTCCAGTGCGAGCCGGTCGACATTGTAGCTGTTGCGCGGCTGGGTGTCGCGGCGGATGGTGCGGCGGGTTTCGCCCGCGTCGCGGAAGAACAGCGCGGTGCCGGGGGTGTCGGCATCGGTGTGCTCATAGACCAGCGTCGCGCTGAAGCCGCCCGCCGGGCGGAAGCTGGCCACCACGCGGCCGCTGAAGCTGTCCTGCGCGTCGATGAATTCATCGGTGACGGTGTTGAAATATTCGCCCTTGTCCTGATCGATGTAGAGGCCCGAGACGCGGATCCCGAAGCTCTCGCCGACCGGCAGGTTGGCCATCGCCTCGATTTCGCGGCGGTCGTAGCGGGCCATGGTGCCGCGGATCATTCCGGCGAATTCGCCGGTGGGCCGCTTCGAGATGACGTTGACCGCGCCGCCCACGGCATTGCGCCCGTAGAGCGCGCCCTGCGGGCCGCGCAGCACCTCGACCCGTTCGAGATCGTAGAACTGGGTGGGGAAGCTGATGAAGCCGCTCGAATAGATCTCGTCGACATACATGGCGACGCCTGGCTCGGCGAACAGCGTCGGCGTGCCGACCCCGCGGATCGAGATGTCGCGCGCCGTGCCGGCGTTGTTCTCAACGAGGAAGGCGCCGGGCACCTGCAGCAGCAGATCGCGCGGTTCCTGCAGGCGCGCATCGGTGATCTGGGTGGGCGAGAGCGCGGTCACGGGGCCGGGCACATCGACCAACCGTTCCTCGCGCTTGCGGGCCGTGACGACGATCTCGCCGGTGGCGCTGGCAGCTTTGGGGTCGGCAGACCCCGAGGCATCATCCTGCGCTGCGGCGACGGCAGGGCACAGGGCTGCAAGGATCGCTGCTGCTGCGCTCGACATCAATGCTGATCTGGTCACATTTCCCTCCCTCTTGCAGCAGCGCTCCCCTCGGTCTGCAGCAATAACATAATCAGATTATTTTTTGACGCTTGTCAATCCGCCTTTGTTTGGCAATGCTCTAGCCGGTTGGTCTGACGATAGGAGGAAGGGTCGCAATGATTGGGCCGGTCGATGTCATGATGGTTGCTGCCGCCGGGGTTTCTGGGCCCTGCGTCGATTTCGTCTGGAGACCGATTTCCTTCGGCCCCTACACTGCCGAGCGCGCAGCGATCATCATCCCGATCACGGTGGAGGGTGTCGGCGAGGCGCTGCCGTTCCAGCTCGATACGGGTTCGGCGCGAAGCGAGATCTATGCCGACGAGAATGCGCCCCTGACCGCACGTCAGGTGCGGGTGAGCGGCGCGTCATGGCCTGCCCGGGCGGTTGCGCTGGCCGATCCGGGACCGCGCCCGGCCGATCCCGGCGAGCCGGTGGGCACGGCCGGGGTCGATCTGTTTCCCGACGGCTTCGTGCTGCGGCTTGCGACGCGTCAGCTGTGTCAGCTCTCACCGCAGGACTGGGCGTGGCACCCGATGCGCCGGGTCAATGGTTCGCCGGTGATCGTAGTCGAGGATGACGGCCAGACGGTGAACCTGCTGCTCGATACCGGGTCGGCGGCCTTTTCGATCCTGTCCACGCCGGCCCTGTCACGCGGCATCGCGAAGGCCGAGCCGGTCAGGACGCTCAGCGTGCCCTCGTTCGGCCGCGAGCTGACCGTGCGCGAGCTGCGGCCGGTGACTCCGTTTCGCGTCTTCGGCCACCCGCTGGCGCCGGAGCGGGTCTATGCCTTTGCCGATGCCGATATCGAGACGATGCTGCGGAGCGCCGGCATCGAGGGTCTGATCGGCCTGTCTGCCTTCGACGGCGAACTCGCGTTCGACTTTGCCCTTGACCAGATAGCATACCGTCCCGCGTGGTCGTGTCCGTCAATGTGGTGTAAATTCGGGTGTGGCCAGCGGGCTTCATTTT
>ERZ1066122.1557-NODE-1557-length-17920-cov-41.114694_pt1 | contig 17920 bp, 12 predicted proteins | sample MGYA00382769_ERZ1066122 | MGnify/ENA primary metagenome ERZ1066122 (study PRJEB33369, sample SAMEA5778352) | biofilm metagenome | biome: Industrial cooling water; feature: Water cooling tower basin; material: Biofilm | place: United Arab Emirates | collected... | reverse complement strand
GGCGAAGCTGCCCAACCTGCTGGTCAACGGCAGCAGCGGCATCGCCGTGGGCATGAGCACCAACATCCCGCCGCACAACCTGCGCGAGGTCTGCGACGCGATCCTCCACCTGCTGGAGCAGCCGGAGTGCACGCTCGAGGAGCTGATGCGCTTCATCCCCGGGCCGGACTTCCCCACGGGTGCCATCGTGGTGGGCACCAAGGGCATCCGCGAGGCGTACGCGAGCGGCCGCGGCCGCGTGGTGCTGCGGGCGCGCGTCTACCGCGAGCAGAAGCGCGGCGGTCGCGAGCAGCTCGTCTTCACCGAGATCCCGTTCCTCGCCAACAAGACGCGCATCATCGAGCAGATCGCGGAGCTGGCGAAGAAGGGCAAGCTGCCCGAGGTCAGCGACCTGCGCGACGAGAGCGACCGCGACGGCATCCGCCTGGTGGTGGAGCTGAAGCGCGGCGGCGACGCGTTGAAGACGCTGGACGCGCTCTACAAGTGGACGGCGCTGCAGAGCACCTTCGGCGTCATCACGCTGGCGCTCGACGGCGGCGTGCCGCGGGAGTTCGCGCTGAAGGAGCTGCTGGAGCGCTGGCGCGCGCACCGCATCGAGGTGGTGGTGCGCCGCGCGCGCTGGGAGCTGCAGAAAGCGCGCGACGAGGCGCACGTGCTGGAGGGGCTGCTCGTGGCGGTGAAGCACATCGACGAAGTCGTGCGGCTGATCAAGGGCTCGAAGACGCGGGAGACGGCGAGCGCCAAGCTGCAGAAGCAGTACCGGCTGAGCGAGCGGCAGGCCGAGGCGATCCTGAACATGCGCCTGGCGCGGCTGACGGCGCTGGAGACGAAGGAGCTGCGCGAGCGGCTGGGCGAGCTGGAGCGGCGGATCGGCGAGCTGGAGGCGATCCTGGCCAGCCCGGCGCGGCAGATCGCGGTGGTCCGCGCCGAGGTCGAGGCGCTGCGCGAGACGTACGGCGACGCGCGCCGCACGGAGATCGTGCCGGAGGAGCGCGCGCTGACGCTGGAGGAACTGGTGGCCGAGGAGGAGGTGGTGCTCGCGCTGAGCTATCAGGGCTACGCCAAGCAGTTGCCGATCGCGCAGTACCGCCGGCGCGGCAACGGCGGCAGCGCCCTGGGGCTGGAGCGCTACGACGACGACTACACCGAGCGCCTGCTGCGCGCCAGCACGCGCGACGTGCTGCTCGCCTTCACCGCCGACGGGCGGGCGCACTGGCTGCCCGTGGCCGAGGTGCCGGAGCCGGCGCGCGCCGCGCGTGGCCGCTCGCTGCACCAGTTGCTGGGTCTGCCGCGCAAGGCGAGCGTCGTCTCGCTGCTGGTGCTGCCGCGCGCGGCGGGCGAGCAGGCGCTGGTCTTCGCCACCGCGCGCGGGCTGGTCAAGCGCACGCCGGTGGAGCAGTTCCAGAGTACGCGCGCCGGCGGCGTGGTGGCGATCACGCTGGGCGCGGACGACGCGCTGCTCGACGTGCAGCTCTCCGACGGGCACGCCGACCTGGTGCTGGCGACGCGCGGCGGCCGCGCCATCCGCTTCGCCGAGGCCGAGGTCGCGCCGACGGGCCGCAACGCGCAGGGCGTGCGCGGCGTGAAGCTGGGCGCGGGCGACGCGCTGGTGGGGATGCTGGTGGCACAGCGCGAGACCGCGCTCTGCGTGGTCACCGAGCGCGGGCTGATGCGGCGCGTGCCGCTCGTCGAGCTGCCGCTGCAGAAGCGCGACGGCCTGGGCACCGCGCTGCTGGGCAGAGGCCGCGGCGTGGGCGCGGTCGTCGCCGCCTGTGAGCTGGCCGAGGGCGAGGACCTGATGCTGCACACCTCCACCGCTCGGCAACTGCGGCTGCGCGCCGAGGAGCTCGCCCGGCTCAACGGCGAGCCCGAACCGGTCGCGCAGCTCGCGCCCGACGAGCGGGTGCTGCGGCTGACCTCCGTGGCCGGCCCCGCCGAGGAGCGCGCCGCGCCGCCGGCCGCCGCCGCCGAGCCCGAGCCCGTACTCGCGGCGGTGGAGGCGTACGAGCCGGAAGCTGCCTGGCCCCACCCGCCGGTGGCCGAGCAGTTCGACCTGCTGTGAGTGGAGAAGGATTCGGGATTCAGGGGGTGGGGCTGCCAGCGACCGGCTACCGGCTGCCAGCGAACCCCAGATGTAGCCGGAAGCTGGAAGCCGGTAGCCGGTAGCCTCTTCCCCGAATCCTGGATCCTGCTTACGGGTGTGGGTTCGCCGGCGGCGGTGCGGGCGTGGCGCCGCCGTCGATTGGCGGGTGACCGCCGGGCATGCCGCCCATGCCCGCCGGGGCGCCGGTGCCGGGGGCGGGGTGGGCCTGGCCGGCCAGGTTGGGGTTGAGCTGCTGCACCTTCTGCTGGGCCGAGTCCGCGAGCGCGGTGTTGCCCAGCGCGCCGGCGGCCATGGCGATGCCGAACCAGCCGGTCGCGTCGTCGGGCTGCAGGCGGGTGACCTCGCGGTAGTGGCGCAGCGCCTCGTCGTATTGCTTGGCGCGGTACGCGGCGTTGGCGCTGTCGACGTGTAGGCGCACCTCCGTCGGCAGGCGGCTCTGGAACTCGCCCTCGGCGTCGGCGGCCGGCGCCGCGCCGAGTGTCGTCCGCGTCTCGCTCGCCTCCTCGCCCTGGCAGCCGGCGGCGGCCAGCGCGAGCGCCAGCAGCAGGGGAATCCTTCGCGTCATCGTTGCTCCTTGAGCGGCGTGAGTGTCTGGCGCGCAGTCGTGCGCTGCACGAACCCGCGGCGGACGGTTATACTAATTATCTGCTCGGCCGACAATCCCGGAAGCGGGTAGGTGCAGAATCAGGCATTTCCCTACAGGCGCGAGGAGCAGCCCGGGGCGCGGCAGGGCTTGCGCACAGGCGAAGTCCTTTGTATCAAAGCAGCTTGCGCGCCGTGCCCGCGCACGCGCCGCCCGGCCGGAGCGACGCGGATTGCGGCGTTTGCCTGACACGGGTTCTGCCGTCGTCCGACAGCCGCGCGGCGGCGCCGGGCTTAGGTTCCAGGCCGAGCGTTCCCCCTGATCTCCGGAGGCAGATGAACCGAGGTGCAAACGCAGCGACGCCCGACTCGCGGCCCGCGCCGCGCTGGCTCGCCCCGCTGGGGGCGGGGGCGCTGCTGTCGCTGCTGGCCGCGCAGGCGTTCGGGTTCCTGGCCTCGCCGCCCGACCGCGACATGGGCCACCTGCAGAAGATCATGTACGTGCACGTGCCCACCGCCTGGGTGGCGATGCTCGCCTTCACGCTGGTCTTTGTCGCCAGCGCGCTCTACCTCTGGCGGCGCGACGAGCGGCACGACCTCTTCGCCGCAGCCAACGCCGAGGTCGGCCTCATCCTCACCGGCCTCACCCTGGCGCTCGGCTCCATCTGGGGCCGCCCGACCTGGGGCGTCTGGTGGACGTGGGACCCGCGCCTGACCACCACGGCGATCCTCTTCATGATCTACGCCGGCTACCTGGCGCTGCGCGCCTTCACCGACGACGCCGAGCGGAGGGCACGCTGGAGCGCGGCGATCGGGATCCTCGCCTTCCTCAACGTGCCGATTGTCTACATGTCGGTGCGCTGGTGGCGCACGCTGCACCAGGTGCAGTCCTCGCCGCGCACGATGGACCGGACGTACCTCTGGGCCCTCGTGCTCAACACGCTGGCCTTCACCCTGCTGGGGGCGTACCTGGTGCTGCGCCGCTACCACCTGGCGCGGCGCGAGCGCGCGGCCGAAGCGCGGCTGGAGGAGGCGTCGCTGGCGCACGGCGGGGTGGCCTATGTCTGAGTGGAACTACGTGATCGGCGCCTATGCGCTGACCTGGGCGGTGCTCGTCGGATACGCGGTGTACCTGCGCGGCCGCGACCGCCGCGCGCTGGCGATGCTGGACGACGTCTCACACACGGAGGAACGGCTGTGATGAGCAAGAGAGCGCGTGGGAGCAACAAGCTGGGCCTGCTCTTCGGGGGCGCGGTCATCCTCTCGGTCTTCGGCTACCTGCTCTGGGGCGGAATCGACAGCAACCTCGTCTACTTCCTGACGCCGAGCGAACTGGTGGCCAAGGGCGCGAGCGCGGCGGACGCACCGCTGCGCCTGGGCGGCGAGGTCAAGCCGGGCAGCGTCCAGTGGAACGCCGCCACGCTGGACCTGCGCTTCGAGCTGACCGACGGCGGGCAGACGGTGAAGGTGCAGTCGAAGGGCGCCCCGCCGCAGATGTTCCGCGAGGGCCAGGGCGTGGTCGTCGAGGGGCGCTACTCGAAGGACGGCGTCTTCCAGTCGACGAACCTGATGGTGAAGCACTCCAACGAGTACAAGGCGCCGCCTCACGGCCAGAAGCCGCAGCAGATCTATCAGCAACTGCCGCGCAAGACGGAAGGCTGAGCCGGCATGGGCAGCGCGAAAGCGGATGCGGGTGCAACGGTGACGGCGCCGCCCGTGGGCGGCGCCGTCACCGTCGCGGTCGTGGGCGGCGGGCTGACCGGGCTGGCGCTCGGCTACCAGTTGGCGCGGCGCGGCGTGCCACACCGGGTGCTGGAGGCCGCGGAGCGGCCGGGCGGCGTGATCCGCAGCGGGCGCGTGCGCGGGCACGTGCTGGAGTGGGGCCCGCAGCGCGCGCGGCTGACGCAGGGGCTGCAGGAGCTGGTCGACGCGCTGGGGCTGCGCGAGCACCTGGTCGTGGCGCCGGAGGGGCTGCCGCTCTACGTCTACGCGCGCGGCAAGCTGCGGCGCGTGCCGTTCTCCGTACCCGACTTCCTGCGCGCGGACGTGGTGAGCTGGCCCGGCAAGCTGCGCATGCTGCAGGAGCCGTTCACCGCCGCGGCGCGCGACGACGAGTCCGTCGCCGCGTTCTTCACCCGCAAGCTGGGGCGTGAGGCGTACGAGAACCTGATCGGCCCGCTCTACGGCGGGCTCTACGCCTCGGACCCCGCCCACATGCGTGTCGGGCTCTCGCTCGCGCACGTGCTGCGCGAGTTCGGCCTGCAGGAGAGCCTGCTGCTGCCACTGCTGAAGACGGGCGGCGCCATCCGCCCGCCGGCCGCCTGCTCGTTCGCCGAGGGCATGCAGACGCTGCCGGAGGCGCTCTACCGCGCCAACCGCGAGCACACGCGCCTCGGCGCGCCGGTGCGGCGGCTGCGCGGGCGGATCGGCGCCTTCACGCTGGAGCTGGAGGGCGGCGAGACGCTGGCGGCGGCCGAGGTGGTGCTGACCACGCCGGCCCCCGCGAGCGCCGCCGCGCTCGCCGAGATCGCGCCCGAGGCGGCCGCGCGCCTGCGCAAGCTGACGTACAACCCGCTGGTGGTGGTGCACCTCTACGCCGAGACCGAGCTGCGCGGCCTGGGCTACCAGGTCTCGCTGGCGGAGCGGGCGATGGTCACGCGCGGCGTGACCTTCAACGACAGCCTCTTCGCGCGCAAGGGCGTCTACACCGTCTATCTCGGCGGCGCACGCGTGCCGGACATCTTCGAGCGCTCGGACGACGAGCTGCGGGAGACGGCGGTGCGCGAGTTCCGCGCGGTCACCGGCTACGCGGGCGAGCCGCTGGCCGTGGAGCGCGAGCGCATGCCGGCGTGGGACACCTCGTGGGCGGCGTTGGAGGGGCTGACGCTGCCGCCCGGCGTGCGCATCGCCGCCAACTGGGAATCGCGCCCCGGCATGCCCGGCCGGCTGGTGCAGGCCAAGCGCTTGGCTGCGGAGCTGGCGGGCGTGCGAGGATAGAGGCTACCGGCTACCGGCTACCGGCTGCCGGCGAACGGCGCCCTCACCCCCGGCGCTGCGCGCCACCCCCTCTCCCGCAAGCGGGAGAGGGGGCCGGGGGGTGAGGGCTTCTACTGCCGGCAGCCGGCAGCCGGTAGCCGGCAGCCGGGGTAGTGCTCTGCCGGGCGGGCGGCTTCAACCGGCTGCGCCAGATGAAGAAGCCGGTGGCGAAGAGCAGCGCCGGGGCGAGCCCCAGCAGCACCCAGAGCAGGCGGACGGGCAGGCCGCCGAAGTCGCCGATGTGCAGCGGGTAGAAGAGGTTGTAGAAGCGGGTGCCGGCCGGCGCCGCGTGCGCGAGCTCCACGGCGAGCACGGCGGCAGTGAACGGGTCGACGTAGACGAAGGTGCGGCCGTTGGGGTGCAGCTCGTCCGGCAGCCGCCTGCGCACGACGAACGGCGCCTCCGGCTTCTGCGGCAGCGTCAGGTAGGTGACGTGCCCCGCGCCGACGCGCCGCTCGGCGGCGTCCAGCAGACGCTGCAGCGGCAGCGGCCGCGCGCCGGCGGCGGGCGGCGGCACCTGCGGCGGCGCCGGGCGCGCGGGACTGCGCGTGACGGCGTCGAGCGCGGCCTGCACCGGCTCGTGGAAGACCAGCGCGAAGCCCGTCCCCGCGGTCAGCACCAGGAACGCCAGCGAGTAGAAGCCGCCCGCGCGGTGCAGGTCGTAGAGCTGCCGGCGGCGCGGCGCGCCGCGCTTGACCGTCAGGCCCTTGCGCAGGTTGCGCCGGCCCGGCCACCAGAGCACCGCGCCGCTGGCGGCCAGCAGCAGCAGCCCCACCGCGCCCAGCCCCACCAGCGTCTCGCCCGTCTCGCCGGCGAGCAGCTTCGCGTGCAGGTCGAAGAGGAAGCCCGTCGGCGTGCGGTTCCCCTGGACCGCGCCCAGGTAGCGGCCGCTGTAGGGATCGACGTAGGCGATCACGTCCGCCGTGCCGCCCAGCCATACCTCCACGCTGCCGTCCGGCCGCTTCGGGAAGCGCAGCCGCGTGGGCCGGGCGCCGTCGTGCCGCGCAGCGACGGCGCCGACGAGGGCGTCCAGCGGCACGCGCTGCGGCTGCGGCCGCACGCGGTGCAGCGCGGGCGCGAGCGCGTGCTCGATCTCCGCGGAGAAGACGAGCACGCTGCCGCTCACGCCCATCACCGCCAGGTACCCGCCCACCAGCAGCCCCAGCCAGAGGTGGAGCCGCGAGCAGAACCGGCGCAGCCGCGGCACCGGGCTCAGTACGAGACGGTGTAGCCCAGGCTCAGCGCCCGGCCGCGCGCCGCCGTGTAGTAGGCGTTGCCGTCGGTCAGGTCGAGCTGCGAGACGATGTCGAAGTACTGCCGGTTGAGCAGGTTCTCCACGCCGATGCGCAGCGAGCCGGGGCCGAGCCGCACGCTGCCCACGTAGTCCAGTAGCGTGAACGCCGCGATCGGCTGCTCGCCGTAGCCGGCGGGCTTGGCCGGGTCTACGCGGTCGCGGAAGGCGCGCTCGCGCGCCGCGGAGTGCAGCGCCTGCACCCGGTGCTGCCAGCCGCCGGCGCGCAGCTCGCCGTAGCCGGTCAGCTTCAGCGGCTGGATGCGATAGCCGTTCAGCGCGCGGTACTCCTGCAGCGCCTCGTTGTACGCCTCGCCCTCCGTCCAGCTCAGCGTGCCGCCCAGGCTCAGGTGGCGGGTGGGGTGTACGTCGAGCGTGCCCTCGACGCCGCGGATGCGCTCGGGCGCACGCACCACCTCCAGCATGCCCTCGTTGAGGCGGAAGTTGGTGCCCAGCTCCGAGGTGTTGTAGAAGAGCGAGGCGCTCGTCTCCAGCCGCCGTCCGGCGCTGCGCACGCCCACCTCGTAGTGGTTGACGCGCTGCGCCTCCACCCGGTTCTCGCCCAGGTCGAAGCCGTCCTTCGCCGCGCGCAGGATGCGGCCGACGTCGGCGAGCGAGAAGCCCTGCGAGAAGCTGGCGAAGGCGCTCACGCCCTGCGCCACGCCGAGCACCGCGCCGGCGTTGAAGAGCAGCGGGTCGTAGCGCAGCCGCCCGCCGGTGACGCGCGCCTCGTCGAGCGTGACGAAGTCGTCCACCTGCATGCGCACGCGCTCGCGGCGCACGCCGCCGCGCAGCGTCAGCGGCCCCAGCTCCAGCGCGCCCTGCGCGAAGAGCCCCAGGCTGTGCGGCTGTAGCGGCGGTACCCAGAGCCGCTCGCCCACCCGGCGGAAGACGAGGCCCTGGCTCTGGTCGTACGCCGCCTCGTCCATGAGGTAGACGGGCTGCGCGGTGTTCTCGTAGGTGTAGTCCGCGCCCCAGAGCAGCGAGGCGCCGCGCGCCGCGAAGCTCTCCACCTCCAGCCGGCCGCCCAGCTTCTCCGAGTCCACGAACGACTGGCTTACCTGCCCGGAGACGCGCTGGCCCACGGAGTTGAAGCGCCGCCGGTCGAACGGGCGGAAGCGGGTGAGATAGTCGCGGTAGTAGAGCTGCGCGTGCACGCGGCTGCCCAGCAGAGAGGCGTGCGTGTAGTCCAAGTTGGCGATGCTGTTCAGCGTGCCCTGGCCGATCTCCTGCTCGACGCCCGCCAGCGCGCGGGCCTTCGCCTCGCCCGCCGGCTGCTGGTTGACCGCGGGGTCGGCGGTGTAGCCGGTCTCCTGCGTGCTGCGGTAATGGGTGAGGCCGAGCTGCAGCCGCTGCGCGCCGCGCGTCAGGCCCGTCTTCGCGAAGAGATTGTAGGCCCGCGTCTCGGCGAGGCCGCCCTGGCCGTGCGGGTCGGGCGGGATCAGGTCGCCCTCGGCGTCGTAGAGCCGGCCCGTCTGCTCCAGCGTGCCGCTCAGCGCGAAGTCCAGCGCGCCGCGCCGGCCGGTCGCGCCCTGGGTCAGCTTCCAGGAGACGCCCTCGCCGAGCCGGTCCGGCGCGAAGCCACTGCACAGCGCCGCCCGGCAGGCCGGGCTCAGCCCGAGCGTGCTGGAGAGCTCCGTGGTGTAGCGCGTGGCGCCCGGGCCCGCCCGGCGGGTGATGAGGTTGATGACGCCACCGGTCGCGCCGTCGCCGTAGAGCGCCGTCGCGCCGCGCAGCACCTCCACGCGCTCCACCATCGCCGCGTCGAGGTTGGCGAAGTCGCGCGAGACGTTGCGCAGCGTCGACTGCGGCACCCCGTCGATCAGCACCACCACGCTGCGCCCGCGCAGCGACTGCCCGAAGTTGCTCATCGACTGCGTGCCCACCGCCAGCCCCGGCACCTGCTTGCCCAGCAGCTCGCCCAGCCCGCGCGAGGTCGCCGCCGCCGCCTCCACCTCCGCGCGCGCGATCACGCTCACCGCGCCCGGCACCGCCATCACCGGCACCGAGGTGCGCGTCGTCGAGACCACCTCCAGCGCCTCCAGCGCCACGGGCGCCGGCGCGAGCGCCACGTCCACCACGGCGCGCGCCCCCACGTCCAGGCTCACCGCCCGCGTCGCCGGCTGGTGACCCAACGCGCTGACCGTCAGCGTGTAGCCGCCCGGCGCCAGCCCGGCGAGCGCATAGCGCCCCGCCGCGTCGGTCACCGCCTGCCAGCGCCGGCCGCCGGCGCCGGAGAGGCGCACCTGCGCGCCCGGCAGCGGCGCCTGCGCCGCGGAGGTGACGTGCCCCTGCAGCCCCGCCGCACCCTGCGCGGCAGCGGGCAGCGGCGCGAGCGCGCCGAGCGCGCAGCAGGCGCCAAGCGCGCGGAGCCAGCCAGTGGTCTTCATGGGATGGATATGGGTTTGAGACTCTTTCTCATCCGGGCGGCGACAGTGTACCGCCGCAGGGGCTCCGGCGTCAAGAGCGGGGGTGAAGGCTGTCGGCTACCGGCTACCGGCGAACTGCGCCCACACCCGCCGGCCCCTCGCCCGCAGGCGGGCTGTCCTGTACCCACATCTCGATCGGGCGTCTGCCTGCCGGGCGTTTCACGCCCTGTCTTGTACCCACATCCGGATGAACCGGAAGCCGGCCTCGCGCCGGGCGGCTAAAGCCGCGGCTACGACGACGCGAAGCCCGCCTACGCGGGCTGAACTTCGCTCCGGGCACACTCCAGCCCGCGCAGGCGGGCTTCGTGCAGTTCCAGCCGCGGCTTCAGCCGCCTGGACAGCGGCGTACGCCCGATTGAGATGTGGGTAAAAGACAGCGTTTCACGCCCCCGGTACCGGGGGCTGCTGGATGCCCGCTCTCGTGGGCATGACAGGAATGGCTGGCCCCGAACCGACTGACCCACTGGCCGACTACAGCAGCACCGGCAGCTCGATGGGCGCGGGCTTGGTGCGCCGGGCGAAGTACTCGTGCGCGGGCTCGGCCTCGCCGGCCTCCACCAGGCGCTGCCAGCGCAGCGGCACGTGCGCGCAGAACGGCTCGGCCTCCAGGTAGTCGCCGGTGACGGCGAAGGCGCGGGCGCGGCTGCCGCCGCAGACCGGGCGGTACTCGCAGAGGTTGCACTTGCCCCTGAGCAGGCCGCGATCGCGCAGTTGCCGGAAGAGCGGGCTGGTGCGGTAGACCTCCGCAAGGTCGTGCGTACGCACGTTGCCCGCGGAGACGGGCAAGAAGCCGGAGGGGAAGATCTCGCCGGTGTGGCTGACGAAGAGGAAGCCGTCGCCGTCGTTGACGTTCCTCGCGCGGCCGATGCCGTCCTTCTGCGAGTGCGCGGCGCCGTCGGTCAGCACGTCGCTCGCCTCGGCCCGCTCGCCTTCGCGCTTCTCGGCGACCTTGCGTTGCAGCACCACGCGCGCGTACTGCGGCGCGGCGGTGGCCTTGATGTCGAAGGGCGCGTGCTTGGAGAGGTCGTAGAGCTTGTGGAAGACCTCCTCGAAGCCCTCGGCGCTCGCCACGTCGCCCGGCTTGGCACGGCCCATCGGCACCAGGAAGAAGACCTCCCAGAAGACGATACCGAGCTGCGTCATCAGCGCGCAGAGCGCGTCGATGTCCTCCAGGTTGTGCTTGCGCACCACGGTGTTGACCTGGGTGCTCAGCCCGATCTCCTGTGCCGTCTTCAGGATGCGCAGCCCGTGCTCGAAGGAGCCCTGCACCTGGCGGAACTCGTCGTGGATCGCCGGCGTGGAACCGTCGAGGCTGACGGCGAGGCGCGCCAGGCCGGCGTCCTTCAGCGCCTGCAGCGTCTCGCGCGTGCAGAGCGGGGTGGTCGCCGGCGTGATCGCCATGCGCAGCCCCAGGCGGTGCCCGTAGGCGACCAGCTCCACGATGTCGGGGCGCTTGAGCGCGTCGCCGCCGCTGAAGACGAAGATGATGCGGCCGAAGCGGCGCACGTCGTCGAGCAGCTTCTTCGCCTCCGCGGTGGTCAGCTCCAGCGGGTGGCGGTTGGGCTGCGCCTCGGCCCGGCAGTGCTTGCAGGCGAGGTCGCAGGCCTGCGTGGTCTCCCAGATCACCAAGAACGGCGCCTGGTCGAAGTCGAGCGGGGCGGCGCCGGGGTGGTGCCCGGAGCCTCGGGCCGGGTGTGGCATGGATGGTCGCGGAGGCGGAGGAAGCGAACGGCCCGCCAGCGCGGGCCCGCGTGACCCCAAGCTAACCGCGCCGTGGGCAGGGATCTGTCGGGCGGACGCAGACGCGCTGTAGGGCATTCTCCCGCACACGCGGCCCCCGCCTGCCGCGCCCGCCGACCGGAACGCCCGGCGTACGGGCGGCACGCTTTATCCTTAGAACGAGGGTCCCGGCCCGCACCCGCGTAGGCAGTGCGGGCCGGCGCGGGCGGCGCAGCCCGGCCCGCGGCGGTCCCCCGAGCCGTGCGAGAGGTATGCTCCACGCCCCCCGCCGCGTCGCCGCATCTGCTGCTCCGGCTTGCACCTGCGCCGGCGCGCGGCGTCTCGCCGAACGCGCCCGGGCGCAGCCGGCGCTACGGCCCGAGCCGCGCTCTGCGCCGGCGGCTGCGCCGCGCGGCCCTTGCCTCCGGTCGCCGCTGGGGTGACATTTTGTCCGCCCGCGGCGACGAAATGTGCGTTTCGCAGTGAACCCGAGGATGGCGTGAACCAGCGTCTGTGGAAGGCCGTGCTCGACGGGGCGCGAGAGGCGGTGCTGACGACGGATGGCGCGTTCCGGGTGCGTTATCTGAACGCCGCCGCCGTGCGTCTGCTCGGCGTGCCGCGCGAGGAGGCGCGGGGTCGCCCGCTCGGCGCGCTGCTGCCCGGCGAGTTCGACGACGAGGCGCCGCAGGTGCACGGCGCCTGGCGCATCGAGCGGGTGCCGGGCGGCTGGGCGGCCTACGGCGAGCTGCCGCCCGAGGGGGGTGACGGGGCCGCCGGCGAGCACTGGGTGCAGCACGCGGTGGAGGCGCAGCAATTGGCAGCCGTCGGGCAGTTGGCGGCGGGCGTGGCGCACGAGATCGGCGCGCCGCTGACCGCGATCAGCGCCGCGGTGGAGTACCTGCTCAAGGGCGAGGCCGCGCAGCAGCCGGCGCTGCACAAGGACCTGGCGATGATCCTGGCGCAGACGCAGCGCATCACCCGCCTGGCGCGCAGCCTGGTGGACCTGGCGCGGCCGGGCGAGCCGGTGCTCGTGCCCATCGACCTGAACGCCGTGGTCACGGAGGGCTACACCCTGATGGAGAAGCAGTTGCGGCGCGGCGGGGTGGAGGGCGTGCTGACGCTGGAGGCGGTGCTGCCGCCGATGCGTGGCGACGCCAACCAACTGCAGCAGGTGCTCATCAACCTGGTGCTGAACGCGCAGCGCGCGGTGCTCTCGCCGGGCGCGCGCGAGCGGCGCATCGAGATCGGCACGCGCGCCGCGCCCGACGCCAACGAGCTGGTGGTGGCCGATCACGGCCCCGGCATCGCCGAGGCGGACCTCTCGCGCATCTTCCTGCCCTTCTTCTCGCGCGCCGGCGGCACCGGGCTGGGCCTGTCGCTGGCGCGCAACATCGTGCACCGGCACGGCGGCACCATCCGGGCGGACAGCCCGGTGGGCCACGGCGCCACCTTCACCGTGCGGCTGCCGCGGGTGAACGATGGCGACGGCTGAAGCGCTCGCGCCGCCGCGGGCCCGCGTGCTGATCGTCGAGGACGAGGGCGTCGTCCGCGACCTGCTGGAGCGCATCCTCAGCGCCGAGGGCTACGCCGTCGAGACGCTGCCGAGCGGCGAGGCCGCGCTGGAGCGCCTGCAGCGCGCGCTCTACGACCTCGTCCTGCTGGACCTGCACCTGCCCGGCATCGACGGTATGCAGGTGCTCTCGGCCGCGCCCGCGCTGCAGACCGACGCGCAGTTCATCGTCATGACCGCCTTCGGCTCGGTGGACACGGCGGTGGAGGCGATGAAGCTCGGCGCCTTCGACTACGTCAACAAGCCGTTCCGCACCGAGGAGCTGCTGCTGACGCTGGAGCGCGCGGTGCGGCACAAGGAGGCGCGGCGCGAGGCGGGGCTGCCGCGCCGGGCGCAGCGCGCGAGCCCCGGCGGCAACATCATCGGCGACTCCGCGCCGATGCAGCGGGTCTTCGAGCTGGTGCAGCGCGTGGCGCCGCTGCGCACCTCGGTGCTGATCACCGGCGACACCGGCACCGGCAAGGAGCTGGTCGCCCGCGCGGTGCACGACCTCTCGCCGCGCGCGCGCGGCGCGTTCGTGCCCGTCAACTGCTCCGCGCTGCCGGAGACGCTGCTGGAGAGCGAGCTCTTCGGGCATACCAAGGGCAGCTTCACCGGCGCCATCGCCAACAAGCGCGGGCTCTTCGAGGAGGCCAGCGGCGGCACGCTCTTCCTCGACGAGATCGCCACCATGAGCCTGGCGATCCAGGTCAAGCTGCTGCGCGCGCTGCAGGAGCGGCAGATCAAACGCATCGGCGGCTCGCAGCAGATCGCGGTGGACTTCCGGCTGGTCGCCGCCACCAACGTGGAGCTGGCCGCCGAGGTCGAGGCCGGCCGCTTCCGCGCCGACCTGCACTACCGGCTCAACGTCTTCCCCATTCGGCTGCCGCCGCTGCGCGAGCGCGCGAGCGACATCCCGCTGCTGGTCGGCTTCTTCCGCGAGCGCTTCGCGCGCGAGAACGGCATCGAGGGCCCGGCGTTCACCCCCGAAACCATGGCGCGCATGATGGAGTACGACTGGCCGGGCAACGTGCGCGAGCTGGAGAACTTCGTCGAGCGCGCGATGATCATGCACGCCGGCACCGCGACGGTGCCGTTCGACCCGCCCGGCGCCCGGGCGGACAAAATGTCCGCGCCCGACGCCAACGGCGGCGCCAGCCCGCCGCCCAGCCTGCTGCAGCAGGCGGAGAGCGCCCGCTGGAGCCTGGACCGCCTGGAGCGCGAGCACATCCTGCACGTGCTGCGGCAGACGGGCGGGCGCCGCATGGCCGCGGCGGAGATCCTGGGCATTCATGCGCGGACCCTCACGCGCAAGTTGCGGCAGTACGAGGACGATGGTGTGCTGCCGGATGAACTGCTGGCGCTGACGGATTGATGACGCGCGCCGGCAGCGAATCGGACCCGCGCCGGGGTGAGCAGCCCCGGCGCCCCTCGGAGAGTGGCTCGACGATGAGCACGAGCACCGACCTGGTTTCGTCGCTGCCGACGATGGCGTTTCCGCCCGATGCGGCGGCGCACGCGGCGGACGGCGTGATCGACCTGGAGCTCTTCCCCACCGCCTGGTGCGGCGTCGGCGGCGAGCGCGGCGGCGAGGTGGTGCCGCGCTGGTTCCCCGCGCTCGCCGACCTCGGCGTCGCGCAGGTCCACCTCTTCTGGGCCGTGCCCGAGACCGGGCACGCCGCCAGCGCACTGGACGGACTGCGCTCGGCCTCCGGCCGCTGGCTCGCCGAGCTGCGTGCGCTCGGGCTGGAGGGCGAGCTCTCGATCAAGCGCGGCGAGCCCGCGGCCTGGCTCGCCGCGCTCGCCGACATCTCGCCCGGCTCGCTCATCGTGCTCGGCCCGCCCGCGCGCGGCCAGCCCAGCGCCACCCTGCAGCACCTGCTGCAGCACGGCCGTCAGCCGCTGCTGCTGCTGCCGGACCTGGTCTACTCACCGGAGATCCCGCTGCTGGCCCGCCCGGTCATCGATGCCGGCGTCCCGCGCGCTGCTGGCCTGCCCGGTGGAGCCGCGCTCTGGGACACCCCGCGCACCGAGTGGCTGGACCTCGCCCCGCTGGAGCCGCTGCCCGCCGCCCGCACCGCGCTGCGCCGGGCCGAGGACAGCGACGCCAGCCTCATCGTGCTCTCGCGCCGCAGCACGGCCCTGGCGCCGCTCCTGGTGCAGTACGGCACCTTCCCCGTGCTCGTGCTGCCCGCTGCGCCGCCGCACTGAACCGCCAGCGCTCGTGCGGGCAAGTTGCGCCCCGGCCGACAAGTTGTCGGCCGGGGCGCGACATTTTGTCCGTAGAACGCGCGCTCGACGACCGGCGCGCGCCGGCGCTGGCGATGGGCGTAAAGGAAGTATCAACAACAAGTTGCAGCATTTCAGCGCGCCGGCGCGCGGGGTGGTATCGGTCCTGCCCCTAAGAGTGCGCCGAGGCGGACGGGAACTGTCCTCCCATGCCGCTCTACCACCGCGCTCTTGGAGCCTGCATATGAAACGATCTCTGGTCACGCTCTCCCTCCTGCTGGGCGGTGCATTGTTGAGCGGCTGCGTCGACGAGCGGGTCGTGCAGGTGCCGGGTCCGGTCTTCACGGAGCCGAACCCGTCCGCGCTGAACTTCGTTGGCTACAGCGATCAGGCGGAGAAGCTCACCGTCTGCGGGAACTGCCACGTCGGGCAGCAGGAGAACTGGGAAGGCACGGCGCACGCCCGGGCGTGGGCGAGCCTGGTGGCGGAGAACGCGCAGAACCGCGCCGAGTGCCAGGCCTGTCACTCGACGAACACGCTGGGCAACCCCCAGACCGGGTCTCAAGGTGGCTACCTGGGCAGCAAGGAAGCACGCTACCAGGACGTGCAGTGCGAGGGCTGCCACGGGCCCGGCCTCGCGCACGTGCGTCGCCCCGACGGCACACAGCCGCTGGCCCCGATGCGCGTCGGGCTGGACATGACGCAGGGCTGCGGCGAGTGCCACCGCGGCGCGTTCTCTCCCTTCGTGGAGGAGTGGGCGCAGTCCGCACACGGCCGCGTGCCGAACCAGGCGAACCCGGGTGGGCGGGCCGAGTGCGAGGGCTGCCATACCGGCGAGGGCTTCCTGAAGATGCAGGGTGTGCGGGCGGAGTACCTGGAGAAGGATACCGTCCACACCAGCCTGCAGAACAACCTGCCGATCACCTGCGCGACGTGCCACGACCCGCACGACGCCGAGTTCGAGGGGCAGTTGCGCAAGCCCGTCAATACGCCGGACATCGACCAGAACCTGTGCGCGCAGTGCCACAAGCGCACGGTGGAGCCGAACCCGACGTCGCGCTATGGCCTGAGCCCGCACGCGCCCGAGGCCTCCCTGTTGGTGGGCGAGGCCGGGTACTTCTTCCCTGGCACCGAGCTGGACCGGGGGAAGATCCTCGGCACCCACGGGGGCGAGCGCAACCCGCGGCTGTGCGCCACGTGCCACGTGACCTCCTTCAGCACCCAGGTGCAGGGCACGCGCATCAGCACGACGGGCCACCTCTTCAACGCCATCCCCTGTGTGGACGCGCAGGGCCGCCCGCAGCCGCGGGAGGTGCAGTGCGCCGTCACGGCGCAGGCGCGCTCGTTCAAGGGGTGCACCGGCTCCGGGTGCCACGGCACCGACGAGGCGGCCGCCTCGGCGCTGCTGACTGCGGCCGCGCGCCTGCAGCGGCTGGCGACCGAGCTGGAGGAGCTGCTCAAGCAGGTGGACCCGGGGCTCACCGCGCCGGGTGGCGAGATCGATCCGACCAAGCCGACGCTGACGGTGGCGGAGGGTGCATACTTCAACCTGGAGCTGGCACAGTTCCGCGGCGAACTGGAGCAGCTCAACAAGCCGCTCGACCCCACGCGGCCCGGCATCCTCACCTGGGGCTCGGCGGTGCACAACCCGTTCATGATGGAGAGCCTGCTGCTCACCAGCATCGAGCAGGTGGAGAGGACGTACGGTGTGCGTGCCTCACGCACACTCCCGCGCACCGCCCTGCTCCAGCAGCCGGCGCGTTGAGTTGAGGTCGTAGGAGCAACAGCCGCAATGGGGGGCCTGGGGGTCCCCCATTGCGGCTGTTGGGAAAGAGTGGAAGCAGAGCTGGGGCCCTGAGCCCGCGGGCTGGCAGGCACGCCCACGGCCGCAGGGCTCCGTCGCGATGCGCCGCGCCGCGGTGCCACGGTGCGGGACTGTCGACGAGGAACCGAAGGCGATGCGCAACCTATTGACCCGCCTGCAGCAAGCCGTGGCCCGCATTCCGGTCGCCTGGAAGGTGGGGATCCTGAGCGTGGGCCTCGCCGCCGTGGCGGTCGCCGGCGTGGCGCTGTACCGCACGTACACCTACGTCCAGCACGACAACGACTTCTGTCTCTCCTGCCACCTGATGGCGGACCCCTACGAGCGCTTCGCGCGCAGCGCGCATCGCGACCTGGGGTGTAAGGCCTGCCACCAGCCGACGTTCGCGGCGCGCAGCACCATGGCGCTGACCCAGATCCTGGAGCAGCCGGAGGAGCTGCGCACGCACGCCGAGGTGCCCAACGAGCGCTGCGCCGACTGCCACGTCCGGGGCGACCCGGAGAAGTGGCAGCTCATCAGCCAGTCGGTGGGGCACAAGATCCACATCGAGTCGGACGACCCGTCGCTGCGCGGGCTGCAGTGCGTGGAGTGCCATTCCAGCTCGGTGCACGAGTTCGCCGCCACCAGCGAGACCTGCGGCCAGGCCGGCTGCCACGAGGACACGCGCGTCAAGCTGGGGAAGATGGGGCAGATGACGATCCACTGCGTCGCCTGCCACGACTTCTCGCGCCCGGCGGGCGACACGGCGGGCGTACTGCTGGCCGCGCGCACGCCGGGCGATTCCGCGCGGGCGCGCATGGACAGCCTCGCGCGCCCGCTGCAGCCGCGGCGCGAGGAGTGCCTGAGCTGCCACGCGATGCGCGTGCTGGTGGCGGACATGCCGGCCGACGAACCGCACGGCGCGGCCTGCGGCGCCTGCCACAACCCGCACGACCAGAGCACCCCGGCCGAGGCGGTGAACACCTGCGCCTCCGCGGGCTGCCACGAGCGGGCGGACACGCTCACCCACATGCACCGCGGCCTGAACGTGGGCGTGCTCCGCGACTGCACCGCCTGCCACCCGGCGCACCGCTTCCGGGTGGAGGGGCAGAACTGCCTGTCGTGCCACCGCGACATCTTCGACGAGCCGGCCGCGCCCGCGGGCGGCGCGGGGCCGCGC
>ERZ1066122.1556-NODE-1556-length-17926-cov-5.948184_pt1 | contig 17926 bp, 21 predicted proteins | sample MGYA00382769_ERZ1066122 | MGnify/ENA primary metagenome ERZ1066122 (study PRJEB33369, sample SAMEA5778352) | biofilm metagenome | biome: Industrial cooling water; feature: Water cooling tower basin; material: Biofilm | place: United Arab Emirates | collected... | reverse complement strand
TCATCGGTAAGGGGGATGCGGTGCTCTCGGCCGGTTTTCGTTCGCTCGGGCGGCAGCGTCCAGACATCGCCATCAAACTCGCCGAACGTCGCGAGGCGTACTTCGCTCGTGCGTGCCAGCGTGAGGAGGAGAAAACGCAGCGCCAGCGCCGCCACGCCGTTTTGGGGCTTGAGCCACTGATAGAAGGCTGGCGCGTCTTGGTATGGCATGGAGGGAATATGCGTCACACTATGGCGCTGCTTCCCAAGCAGTGCCCGCGCTTTCATGGTGGCTTGGAGGTCAACATCCAGGCCAAGCGCCGCCGCGTGCTTGAGCGTCAAATTGATCCGTTGAAGCGCCTTCTCGGCGGCCTCGGTCGTAGTATGCCAAATTGGATCGAGCACCCGCTTCAGCGAATGTTGATCCACATCCTCCACCGGCAGCTTGCCGATCTTGGGGATAATGTGAGTGTTGAGGGGGGACATCCACCTGCCCGCATCGCCGTCCCGTTTCAGCTCCGCTTTCCGGGCCTCGAAGCAGCTCGCGATCGCTTCCGCGACGGTCAACCTGTGCGGCTTGAGATTGGCCTTTTCCCGCTCGGCAATCGGATCGAGGCCACTTCGCAGTGCTTTCCGGGCCTCCGCTGCACGCTCGCGTGCTTCCGCGATGGATACATCCGGCCAGCGGCCCAGGCCCATCTCCCGCCGCTTGCCACCGATCGAAAGCCGCACGATCCATTTGCCCGCGCCACGGCTTCGCTTCACGAGCCAGAGCCCTTGGCCATCGGGAAACTTCCCTGGCCCGAGGTTCTTCACCCGTAGTTGTCCAAGCGCGTTTTGTAGCACCAGCCCACCTTTTTGGGCCAATTTCTGGCCCACCTTTCAGCCCACCCCTGTGTGCGAAAAGGGAAGGTATTCCATGTTCAGCTATTGGTAAAGAGCATACATACCAATGCGTTGAAGATGTTCAGCTATGTGCCGGAATGAGCAAAGTTCGGGTCTCCAAAACATGCTTCTCGACCGCACCAAACAGTTCTGAGTGATCCACGAGGATCTTGTTAGTGTGTGCGCCGATGCATGCGTTGATCTGGCGGGCCTGCGCAGGCTAGGTAAGCGGGCGACCCGGACGCTTCAACTCGTCCGCGGCACTTTCGTCACGATACGGGCGACACTGATCGAACAGATAAAGTGCTTTGCAATCATTGCTCCCGAGCCCGGTTTGGTGATTGACCTATTGCATTCACAGCTGCTTCGCGGCTTCGCCTTCGGCAAGTGCGTGGAGATCCCAGAAGCTTGCGACGGGCTGCCCTGCCAGCCGCCGTTCGAGCACCGCCAGATGGGAGCCCCAGCCGCCCGCGAAATTTATGGCACCATCGCGACCGCTGATTCCGCTGTGGACGAGCACAAGACGCGTAACTTCGCCTTCCGGCGCCAAGGTGATGGTCACCAGTCCCTCGTTCCCACCGTCCCATTCAAACGCCAACAATTTTTCGGGTTCGACCCTGACGATCTTTTCCGACCAGCTTCGCCCCGCAAATGCGCGGTAGCGCTCCGGTGTCGGCGCTGGACCATCTGACAAGCGATCATGATCCATCGTCAGGCCGAGCGTGCCACCCGGCCTCAAGTCGGTTGGGCCGCCCATGAACCAGCGCGCGCGAAGGTCCGGATCGATAAGCCAGCGCCAAACGGTCGCGACCGGCGCGTTGAGCACCCGCTCGAAGCGCAGTTCGGTGGTCGACAGGCGATCGGCCGGCGCACTCATGCTGCCAGCTCCAGCTGCCAGGAAACGCCAAATCGGTCTTCCACCCAGCCGAACTTTTGGCTCCAGCCATAGGCGCCCAGCGGCATCAGGACGCGGCCGTCTTCGCCCAATGCGGTGAATAACCGATCGATCTCCGCTTCGTCGGCACAATCTATAAAGAACGAAAGCGACGGGGTGAAGCCGAAGCCGTGATCGATGAAGCTGTCATGGGCCATAACGCGCTGGCCGCGGATAACCATCACTGCGCGCTTGATCGTGCCTTCGGGACCGGGACCCTCGGGGCCGAACAGTTCCAGCGCCTCGATGCAGCTGTCCGGTACAACGGCCGCCCAGAACTCAAGCGCGCCGCGCCCGGCGCCTCCCTGAAACATGACAAATGGCGTCATCATCGCGTTTTCTCCTCGCGGATCATTGTCTCCAGAGCGTCCAGTCGCTCGTTCCAGAACTGCTCCCATTGGCGCAAGAAATCCTGCGCCTCGCGCAACGGAAGCGGGCGTAGCCGGCATAGTTGCTGGCGCCCCGACTTGCGCCGTTCGATCAGTCCGGCGCGTTCGAGCACGCTGACGTGCTTGGCGGCGCCGGCAAACGACATGCGAAACGGTGCGGCCAGCTCGCTGACGGATTTTTCTCCATTCTTCAGATTTGCCAACATCCCGCGCCGGGTGGGATCGGCAAGAGCACCAAATGTCGCATCGAGTCGTTCAACCATTCGGTTTAATTATTCGAGTTGGATGATTTGGTCAACCGATCAGTTGAAGATCGGCCCCCTCATTGCCACGGGTCTCTCGCGCTAAAGCGCCGTGGCGAGCGTGCGCCAAAGATGGCAGTTCGGCGATTACCATCGCGCTGTTTCACTTCGCGGCGTGCCCATCCGGTGAGTCGTAATACGGAGCGTTACCCTTCATTCCACGCCCGCGGAGCCTGCCAAATCACCAATGCAGAAAGCGAGGAGCTCTGGAGCGGCACGGGCGGAAATCGCCATCCCGCCCAGTCAGCGACCTGGCACTTCCTCCTTGCGCGTTCGATTCGACATTTGTTGCGCCGCACGGTTGGGTTAAGCAGCAGATGACGGGGTAGGTGGATCGACGATGAAGCAGGCCGAACCGGCTGACGCGTTTCAACTGGCGCAAGGCTCCTGTTTCGCATCGCTTTACGGGCGGTTTCAGATTAGCGCGGCGGACGGCCGCGACATTGTCATGACAAACCGCCGGGCCCGCACGCTGCTGGCGATGTTGTGCCTTGCAGAGGGAGAGGCACTCGACCGCGAATTCCTGAGCAGATTGCTGTGGCCTGGGCGGTTCGATGCCCACGCGAAGGCCAGCCTGCGCCAGTGTTTGCTGGAACTAGGCAAGCTGCTTGCGCCCTTCGGAAGTGACATTCTAGACGTTACACGGGCCAGCGTATCGCTTCGTCCCGGTGCGATCACGACTGACGTTGGCAGGCTCGAACTGACGCTGTCGTATGGCGACGTTGCCGCCGCCACGGAGCAGCTCGCCGCAATCGGCAACAAGCTGATCCTCGATCAAATGGACTTGGGCGACGGATTCAACCAGTGGCTGGACCGCCAGCGCGCGAATGCCGAGGCAAGACTGCGTGGCTTGGTCGAAGTCGCTCTCGCCGCGCTACTGCGTGCCGGAAATTCGGCCGATTACGCGAAACTCATCAAGGCTTCGGCGCTGCGCGATCTGGCCGTCGCCGCAAGTCCGAACATTTCCGCAGATGCAGGCAAGGTCCGGATGGCTGTCTTGCCGTTCCAGCCCATTAGCGAGCACGCCGAGCAAGACTATTTCGCGGACGGGATGGTCGACGAATTGATCACCGCCATGGGCCAGGTTCCGCAACTGATCGTCTCGGGCCGCACATCGTCCTTTCATTTCCGCGACAGCCACCTGCCTCCATCACGGATCGCAATGGAGCTCGGCGTATCGCATCTGATCGAGGGATCGGTGGGGCGTCAGGGAAATCGGGTGCGGATTCATGCCCGTCTGATCGCCGGTGAGACCGGGATAGAACTGTGGAGCGCACGCTTCGACGGTACGATGGACGATGTATTCGCGTTCCAAGAGCAGGTTGCCCAGGCGATCACCGCGGCGATTGGCGAAGCGCTCGGTATCGCCCTGCCAGCGCCACTGGTCCGGGGCATGACGCATAGCAAGGAAGCATACGACCTTTATCTGCAGGGCCGTTCGCTTTCAGTGCGGTTGTTTGGCGATGGGGCTCTCGACAAGGCAATCGAACTGCTGGAGCAAGCGGTGAGCCTTGACCCGAACTTTGCCGAGGCATGGCTTCTGATGGCCGAAGTCCACCAATTGATTGCTATCTACACCGCTTGTCTCGACCGCCCCGCTGCGTCGGCGCGAATGGCCCGATGCGTCGAACAGGCGCTCGCCATCAAGCCGGGGCTTGGGCAAGCCTATTCGCTGATGGGGCTACATCAGTTAAGCCAGAACGATTTTGTCGGCGCGCTGGCCCTTGCTTCGAAGGGTTATGCAATAGAGCCGAACAATCCGCAGGTCGCCATGCGGCTGGGTTCGTACCTGATGTTCTGTGGCCGCACCGATGACGGAATGAAATTTATCGAGGAAGCGATTTCGCAGGATCCGATCGACGGGCGCAAATACATGTTGCGGTGTGCCGGCCAGCTCAACCGGGGCAATATCGCCGCCGCGATCGCCGATGGCCAGCGCGCCGTGGATCTGGGCTTTCCATCGGTTCATCTCGCAGTGGCGACGGCGGCCGCGGGACAGCATGATCTGGCGGTCGAGCAATACCAGCAAACCCGGCTGCTATTGAACAAATCCATATTCCCGCCTGCCGGCACTGCTCCGATGACACCGGAAGTCATGGACGCCTATTGGCTGGTCGCGGCCAAGGGCGTGTGCAGCGGCGTGGCGGAGGATCGCGAAGTGTACTGTCGCACGCTCGATTACCTCCACATGACCATGTACGATAGCGGCGACCCCTCGATCACACTGCCGGCCGTGTTCATGGGCTATGCCGACTTGCTGTTCCGAACGTTGGGAGCGCGCATAACACCAGGGAACATGGGTTGCCTCATGTCGATCTGGGCCGACATCGATCCGATCCGCCAAATCTGGCAGCATCCCGAATTCATCCCCTTCGCGCAGCGGATCGGCATGGCTGCTGCGTGGGACGAGTACGGCTGGCCCGACTTGCTGCCCCCGCCCAGCAACGCGCCCATCGGGGCCGTTTGACGCCCTATTGACGCTTTATTGACGGGCGGGTGGATTGACGCCTGACGCTACGGCATCGCACTATTGGCTCCGGGGATCGCACACAATTCGAAGCATCGGGCGGAGCCGGAAATTCCGGCTTTTCACGGCGGCGAAGCCGTACCTGCTTCGCGGGGAGATATGAGATGGACAAAATCAGGACGTTTGTGACCGGAGCCGCGCTCGCGGCAGCCACTGCCCTGGCAATACCCGCCGCGGCGCAGGAATCGAGCTACAAACCCGGCACGGTCTGGGAAGTAGGCCGGATCGATGTGCTGCCGGGCCAGTTCGAGAATTACATGGATTGGCTGTCCGGCCAGTGGAAGCGGGTCAATGACCTGGCCAAGGCCGAAGGGATCGTCGTCGACTATCACGTCCTGGCTTCCACTCATCCGCGCGATGGCGAGCCGGACGTAATCCTGGTGATCGAATACAAGGATTATCTGACCACCGCACAGCAGGAGGCCTTCAACGACAAGGTCAACGCGATGCTGTCACAAACCGATCGCTCCGCAGGCGCCGCCAGTGCCGAACGTGGGAAAATGCGCGAATCGATGGGCTCGGTGCAGTATCAGGAATTGATCCTGAACTAGGCAACCGGCTTCAACACTGGCCCATTAAAGGCTGGGGCGGGCGCCGACATGTCCCGCGGCGCCCGTCCGACCCCAGATCAAAACCGAACCAGGGAGGCTCCCATGCCGACCACGGCCGATGTCGCGCGCGACCCGGAACAATGAGCGCTGTCACTTTCCCGCCAAGCCTGACGCGCCCGTACGCATTGAGCGAGCATCGGGTGCTGCGCATCGCGACGCTGTTCCTGCTCTACATTGCGCAAGGCCTGCCGCTCGGCTTCATCAACTTTGCGCTGCCCGCCTGGCTTGCTCAAAATGGGGCGTCCGCGGCAGCGGTTGGGGCGGTCTTGGCGATGGCCAATCTGCCATGGACCTTCAAGCTCGCTTATGGCGTGGTCATGGACCGGTATGCTTTCCTCGCAATGGGGCGGCGCCGACCATGGATCATTCTGGGTCAGCTCGGCATGGTCGCTACCCTGGTGATGATGGCGTTGATGAACCCCGGCGTGGCCGAAGTGGCGCTGGTCACCTCGTTTGCGTTCGCGCTCGGCATGGGTTCGGCAGTTCAGGACGTTGCTGTCGACGGACTGGCTGCCGACATCCTCCCTGAAAATGAAATAGAGCGCGTCAATGGCGTCATGTTCGGCGGCCAAATGGCAGGCATCGCCGTCGGTACCGGACTTGGCGGCACCCTGATCGCCTATCACAGCATTCCCGTCGCCGCTCTGGCGCTGGCCGCTATCTTGGTCGGAATCCTGGCGCTGGTTGTCGCGGTGCGTGAACGTGAGGGCGAGCGTCTCCTGCCGTGGACAACGGGCCACGCCACTCAGCGCAACCTTGACATCCATCTCGGCGCTCTGTGGCCGATTGTCCGTGACGTCTTCAAGGCGATGACGAACCGGCAAATCATGCTCTTGATGCTGGCTTTCGTTGCCGCATTGATGACGCCGGGCATTTTGAACGGGGTCAAGCCTCTGTTCGCTGCCGACGTGCTGGGCTGGGAAAAAGATTCATTCACCAGCTGGTCGAGCCAGGCGCAACTGCTTGCTGGATTGCCCGCCGCGCTGTTGTTCGGATTCGTGGCGGCGCGATGGGGCCCGCGCAGAACGTTCATTGTCGCTGCGGTCCTGACCGGGATGGCTTCGCTGGTGATGCTGACGTTGCAATCGCACTGGGCCGACCCGGCAGTGTTCATCGGCCTGATTTTCGTTACCGAGATACTCCGTGCGCTGCGCCTGGTCGGCGGCGGTGCATTGTCGATGCGACTTTGCATCCCAGCCATCGCTGCAACGCAATTCGCGGTTTTCATGGCGGTGCTCAACCTGGGTGGAGTGATCGGCGGCCTCGCGCTCGGCTGGCTCGATCGCATGGGCGGCATCCCCGCGATGCTTGCCGCTGCCGCGCTGTGCAGCTTTGTCGGAGCTGCCTTGGCTTTTGCTGCGAAGGTGGGACGCTGAGAGCGCCGCGCCTGCCAGGCTTGCTACGCGGAAAAGCCGCCTTATTCGGTCTCGGTCGCTTGCACTAAACCCAATTCGAGCCAGCCCAACAGCATCGTGCCAGCGCTCGCCGCAGCTTTGGCAGGGCCGATCGTTTCCGCGAGAGCCGCGCACATTTCGCCGAACGTGCCCCCGCTGAGCAAACCCGCCAAGGCGCGCCCGTTTTGTTCGGGGATGAGCATAAACACAGGCCGCTCTCCTTCCCGCCAGAGCAAGGCATATCCTGGTCGAGGCAGGCGTTCCACCTGCGGCGGGAAGGACGACGCGCCGAGCACTTCCCACAATTTTGCCAGGTCGTGCGCGATTGCCCGCACGGCCGTGCCTGGAATGAGCCGAAGTCTGAGCGCTTCCCACTGCGCCGGCGAAAACCCTGCCGTCGCCGCTGCGAACCGAGATACAATCAGCGGCTCGGCGTCGGTTGCGGTGAAGGCACGGTGCATCGCCCATTCCAGCCACGCTACTTCCGCTACATCGGGATCGTGCGCGAACAGTTCGGCGCAGGTCTCGGCAAACCGCTCACCTGTCAGGTCGATGGTCCACCCTGTCGGCGGGTTGGTAATCAGATGATGCGCCGCCGCTCGCCGGAAGGCATCTTCGCCCACCAACCGGGCCGTGCGCTCGAACGTCTCGCGCAAGGCGTCGATCAGGCGCGTGCGATAAGCGTTGCGATAGACAGCCATTCCCGCCACGCGCCGGGTGTCCCAGCCCGCAGGCAAAGGTGTCGCGTCATCGAGCAGGCAGGCGAGGAACTCCTGCTGGCGAAGCGCGAGCGCGCTCATGCGGCCTTCTCGGTGCCAAGTGCGGCGGAGGTCGAAATCCGCGCGCGGGCGAGCTCGGTCAGCAGCTCCGGCAACGGCGGGATCGCGTCATCACGCTCGATCATCACAGCGACGTCGCCGAGCATGGACATCGCCTTCGCATAGAGATCCCATACCGCATCGCAGACCGGCGCATCGTGCGTGTCAATCACGATTTCGCCGGGCGTGTGCCCCGCAAGGTGAACCTGCCGCACCCGGTCGGCGGGAATGCCGGCGAGATAATCGGCGGCCTCGAACCCGTGATTGCAGGCGCTGACATGAATGTTGTTGACGTCGAGCAGCAGATAACAGCCGGTACGAAGGCTCATTTCCGCTAGGAATTCCCATTCGGGCATCTCGTCCTCTGGGAAGGTGAGATAGCTCGACGGGTTTTCGAACAGCATCGCCCGGCCGAGAAATTCCTGCGCGCGGTCGATGTTGTCGCATACCACGCCGAGCGCCCCCCGCGTCAGCGGCAGAGGCAGCAGATCATGGCTGTTGTGTGCGCTGGTCCGGGTCCAGCACAGGTGATCGGATACCCACAGCGGCTCGATCCGGTCCGCCAGCGTCTTGAGCTTCGTCAGGTGCTCGCGGTCCAGCCCGTGGGCCGATCCGATCGACATCGACACACCGTGCAGGATCACCGGAAGCTTGGCCCTGACCTGCTCCAGCACGCGCAGGGGGCGCCCGCCGTCGACCATGAAATTTTCCGAGATCACCTCGACGAAATCGACCGCGACATTGCCCGACAGGAAGTCATGATAGTGATCGCGGCGCAGCCCGAGGCCGAAGCCGCCCCATGGGGCGATTGCGTTCATGGCTTCTTTTCCTGAAGAAGGGGGTTGGTCCGACGCGCCGCTTGCGATCGCAGGGGGGGCGCGCCGGGCCAGGTCCGGGATTAGCCGAGATCGCCGATCACGCCGCCCTTCGACAGGCACTCGCCCGCCTTCATCGCCTTGAAGCCGTGCCCCTTGCAGGCATTTTGGCCTTTGCACTGGTGCTCGGTTGTGGCGCAGTCGGAATTGCCCTTGCAGCTGTGCAGGCCATAGCAGTGAACGGTGTCGTCGGCGCCCAGCGCGCGGCCATTGCTGCCGGCAGGCGCATCGGCTGCAAGGGCCGAGAAGGAACTGAATGCGATTGCCGCGGCGGCGGCGGCGATGGTGGCGGTCGTGCGGGTTGCGGTCTTCATGTCGGGGGTTCCTTGATTCTGCTTGGTGCGGGATCGCACGACCGGCTGTTCGCCGCCCGCCGCCCAGCGGTTACAAGCGCAACAATTTTGGCGGCGCTGTAACGCGTGCACGCTCTTGAGCGAATGAAGAGCAAGTGCCGACGAACGGACGTACCGGCCTTCCACGCATGGAGATCACTATCATGAATGCTTCGACCCTCGCCCGGATTGCCGGGCTCGCCGCGACAGCCGGATTGGCGACCACGCTCGGTTCGGCCCCCGCCACAGCGCAGAAGGCGCCGATGGAAAAGTGCTATGGCATAGCCAAGGCCGGGCAGAACGATTGCGCGGCAGGCGCCGGAACGAGCTGCGCCGGATCGTCGACCCGAGACTATCAGGGCAACGCCTGGAAGCTGGTCAAGCAAGGGACCTGCGAGAAAACCAAGACCCCCAAGGGCAATGGTTCGCTCAGGCCGATCAATCGCTGACCCCTAGCAGGCTGGGACAAACCAATGCAGCGTGTCGCCCGCATGTACGATTCCATCGTCCGCCTGACCGCCTCTCGCGGTGCGGAGGGCGTTGCGCTGCTGCTCGTCCGCGTGGCGCTGGCCGGAATTTTCTGGCGCGCGGGACGGAGCAAGGTGGCTGAAGGCAGCGTGTTCGACATTAGCGAGGCGACATACTACCTGTTCGAATACGAATATGCCGGCGTGCCGCTGCCGCCGCAGATAACCGTGCCGCTTGCCACGATGGCCGAGCACCTGTTGCCGGCTTTGCTGGTTATCGGGCTCGCGACCCGGCTGTCGGCTGCTGGATTGCTCGCCATGACGCTGGTGATCCAGTTTTTCGTGTATCCCGATGCCTGGTGGGCGACGCATATCCTGTGGGCCGCGCTGGCGATGGTGCTGATCACTCGCGGCGGTGGGGTGCTGTCGCTTGACGCAGCGCTCGACAGATGGCGGCGGCGAGCCTGAGCGACCGCAAGGAGGGAGGGCGGACATGATCGCGGACGAGGCGACATTCGCACGACTGATGGTCGCCACCCAGGCGGGTGATCGGAGGGCTTACACGGTGCTGCTGACCGAAGCCCAATCATGGCTCGAACGCTATTTTCGCAGACGCGTGCCTGCTCCGCAACTCGATGATCTGGTCCAGGAAGTTCTTCTGGCCATTCACGCCAAACGCGCGACATGGGATGAAAAACGGGCCTTCCTTCCCTGGCTGGCGGCCATCGCGCGTTATCGCTGGGTGGATCATTTGCGCCGTGCCTACAGGTTGAACGAAGATGAGCTGGGCGATCACGATACCCCGGAAGTCGGCGAAGAAGAGGCCGTGCTGGCGCGGATGAGCCTGGAGCGGCTGTTCGTTCATCTTCCGGCGGGGCAATGCCACGCGATCGAACTGGTGAAGATCAAAGGGCTGTCGGTGACCGAGGCGGCCACGCGCACCGGCCAGACTGAAAGCCTGGTCAAGGTGAACATTCATCGCGGACTGAAGAAGCTGTCCGCGCTCGTAGAAGAGGCCGACTGACAATGACCCCCGAACCCAATCCCCTGATTGTCCAGTTGGCCGACGATCTCGAGCCCGTGCGCCCCATCCGCATGGCCCACGGCTTTGCGGCGCTGGCCCTGGCGACCGCGCTGACCATCGTTGCGGTCGCGCTGTGGCAGGGGCTGTGGAACGGGCCGGTAGCGGGCGAGGCGGCGGCGATCTTTTTCGTCGCCAATGGCCTGATCGCGCTGGTCGGACTGGCATCGGCCCGAACGGTCTTGCGTATGGCATCGCCGCGGGTGGGCAGCCGGAATGACGGGTCGCGCTGGTTGCTCGCCGCGCTTGCGATCCTGCCGGTTACCGCGCTGCTGTTGGCGGTGTTCGAGGGAGCCCTGGGATCGCACGATCATGCGGCAGACGGGCTGCATTGCTTTTTCGCCGGAACCGCCAGCGGTGCGGCCGTGGCAGCAGCGCTGGTGTTCTGGCTGCGGCGGGGCGCACCGGTCGCCCCTGCTGCGGCGGGCTTCTACACAGGCGTTGCCGCCGGGGCACTGGGCAGCTTTGCTTACGGCCTGTCGTGCCCTTTCGACACGGTTGGGCATTTGGGCATCTGGCACGTCGCGCCAGTTGCGGTTTCGGCGGTAATGGGCCGCGTGGCCATTCCGGCGCTGATCCGGTGGTAACGCGAGCCTTGGCAAAGCGTGTCTCCGCAAAAGCGCGCGCCATGATCGCGCTTGCCCCGCCACTTGGCCTCGCGGTTCGCTGGAGGAACCTCCCTCCTAGATCACAGGTCATCCGGCCGGGGTTGGCGCGACCGGCATGGTCATCTGTGCATCTGGCAGAGCGGCCAAATCGGCTGCTGTCATCGATGTTTGGACGTCGACATCGTCTCCGTCACGGCGCGCGCTCAGGCCGGAAATAGGGACCGCGACCCAGCGATCGGGATCCGTGTCGTCAAGCTCGACCACGAGCGCCTCGACCGCTCCGCTCGCGTCCCGTCGGATCTGCTCGACATCGCCGAGATCATCACCGGAGGGAGTTACGAGGTTGGCTTCCAGCAATTGCGCTTCGGTCATTCCCAAAGCCGCGATTTCCGATCCCGCGGCGAGCGCGTCCGCGTTGGCTTGCTGCTCGACCGCGTCTGCCAGCGCGTCCGCCTCGCTCTCGGCCTGTGATCCGCAAGCGGCGAGCGAGAGTGCGATCAATGGCAAGAGAAACGGTGCTCGGTAAGTCATGGGATATCTCCATCAGCGAAAGGCTCGATCGGTTAACCGACCGTCGATGCGATGTATCCCTCCGATCGCGATCGGCCCGATTAAAGTACCGGTTCGGCCAATCGCTCGGGTGCGTGGCTGAACGCCTCCTTAACTTTTCGGAACATCCGGGCAGCGCACAGGTTGTCCTTACCGAGCGAGCACGGCTTCGGCTTTGTTTCGCCGAACCGGACGAAAGCCAAACAGGATCAAATCATGCGCAAATTTTCGTTTCTCTTCGCTACCTCAGCTGCATTGGCGCTGTCGGCGTGTGGATCGCCGGCTGATGAAACCGCCACGACGGACGACGCCATGATGGCGGACGACATGGCGGCAGCCCCCGCGACGACGACAGGGAATGTGGTCGAGGTTGCACAAGGCAATCCGGATTTCTCCACGCTGGTTTCGGCGGTAACGTCCGCCGATCTTGGCGCGACGCTCTCCGGCCCTGGCCCGTACACGGTATTCGCCCCGAATAACGCGGCGTTTGAAAAGGTTCCGCAAGCGACGCGCGACGAATTGATGAGCCCCGCAGGCAAGGACGACCTGTCGGGCATCCTCACCTACCATGTTGTAGCGGGCGAATTGAATGCCCAGGCCATCCAGCAAGCGATCGAGGCTGCCGGTGCAGCCGGGCATACGTTGACGACCGTAAATGGCGCCACGCTGACCGCCACGGTCGAAAATGGGAATGTCATTCTGACCGATGCGGCCGGCAACAAGGCAACCGTCACCCAGACGGATCTCGATGCATCGAACGGCGTGGTACATGTCATCGATACTGTGCTCATGCCTGCTTAGGACCGACCCGGAGGGCAGGGGCGGCCGCAACCCTTTGCGGCCGTCCCTGTCACGTCTCCACGTGTCACGTCCACGCGGGTTGACCTGGCATCGGGCAACGGGATAATCCGCTGGAATGTATGATCGACGGAGCGCGGCAGGCTGCCAGGACACGCGGCTGGCATGAGCGGGGCTCCACTGCTCGCCCGGACGCTTGGTTGGGCTGGCGTGCTGCCGTTGCTGCCGTGCGTCGCGGTGATCTGGTGGGAAGTCTCGCCCTGGATTGAAACCGCGCGGATCGCAGGCGGTTTGTACAGCGGTGTGATACTGTCATTCCTGGGCGGTACGTGGTGGAGCATCGCGGCAGCCGCGCCAGCGGCCGAAGGTCGGGGAATGCTGGGCTGGGTGTGGTGCGCGGCGGTGATCCCCTCCTTGATTGCGGTCGCGGCAGGACTGTGGTGGTTGATCCGTCCGGCGGAATACGAACCAGCGCTGGTCACTCTTGCCTTTTCGCTGATGGCAAGCCCGTTGGTCGATAGCAGGCTGGCGTCCATGGGGCTTACCCCACGCTGGTGGCTGGGGCTGCGTTGGCCGCTGAGTCTAATTCTCGGGCTTGCCACGTTGGCATTGGCAATGGGATAAGGTTCACTATCATGCGCTTGTTCGTAACCCTCGTGGCAACCGTTTCGTTGGCCGCATGCCAGTCTTCGGATGCCGAGCGAAGCACGAAGGCTTACTCTGGCATCGCTGCCGATGAAACGATCCGCTTCACTGGCACAGAACCATTCTGGGGCGGCGAAGTGGCTGGCGAACGATTGCTCTACCAAACCATCGAAAATCCTGAAGGTACGGCTATCATGGTGGAACGGTTCGCTGGCAACAGCGGGTTTGGTTTTTCAGGCATGCTGGACAGTGCGCGTTTCGACATGACCGTCACCGACGGCACGTGTTCGGACGGTATGTCGGACCGGACCTACCCCTTCACGGTCACGCTGCGCGTTGGCGAGGAACAGCGCGGCGGCTGTGCGTGGACCGATAGGCGCCCATTCACCGGTCCCGCGAATCCTTGATTCCGGCGCGATCAAGCTCCGCGCCGATCCGGCCGGTCGCCCATAACCACCACATGCGAAAGTCGGCCGCCAGGCTCCACGCCGGATAGGTGAAGGTCGCAGGGCGATTTTTCTCGATCACGAAATGCGCGATCCACGCGAACAGATAGCCCGCGACCGGCATCGCCGCCAACCACCACCAACGTTGCGTTGCCAGCGCGAACACCGCGATCGCGACCACCAGGGACGTGCCGAGATAGTGCAAGGCGCGCGTCTGGGGTCGCGAATGTTCGCGCAGGTAATGGGGCCAAAATGCCGCAAAAGTTTGATAAGCGCGTGCCACCGCCGCAACCTGTCGCGCGCGTTGGCTCACGTCAAGGTTTCGCTCATCCCGCTATCGAGCTATCACGGCCTGATGGATCAAGCGGTTACAGGGTCGCACCCGCCGCGCGTGTATGGGGAAGCGCGTGAGGATGGATGATGCCAGGCCTCACCGCAGGAACGCCATCGCGCAGCTTCGCGCAGGTACCTGGCGTTGCCGCCGGTGCGACCAAGCCCACGGCTGGCCCTTCGATCTTGCCGCGATGGCGCCGGACGAATGGCCCCATCGCGATGGTTACGAGGATAATTGCGGCATTATGCTTGCCCTGGATGCCGCCGATCGGGGCGAGGCGGTCGATTTCCTGTCAGAGGACTTCTGCCTGCATGGCGGGCACTTCCTGATCCGGTGCGTCTTGCTCCTGCCGATCGCGGGGCTGGCGCTGCCATTCGGATTCGGTTGCTGGGCAACGCTTAGCGAGACGAACTTTCGCCGTTATGTCGATGGGTTCGACAGCGGGCAGCGCGATGCATCGGCTACGTGGACAGGCTGGTTGGGGAATGCGATCCAAGACCTTACCAGCCAAAATCCGATCGCAGTCATCGTCAATCCGCGCCCTGGCCGACAGCGGCCCGTGCTTGAGGTAATCGCTGGCGAAGAGCCCTTGGCCCTGGCGCAGCGCGGCGGACTGCCGATCGAGCGGTTCGTGCATCTGCTCGATCACTACGGGCACGCCTAGCTCACGGCGCGCCGCGTCGTCCCCTAGAACAGGCCCGGCGTCTCCCGCTGCGCCGCGGTGGGACGGGCGGGTATCAGTGGGCGTCGCGCATTTACCAAGCCGGCCTGGCGTTCCGCCGAGGCGGTCGCATCCTGGCCATTGGCGGTGATCCGGCTGCAGGCGGCGCTACCGCCGCGAAGAAATTGGAGCGCCGTCGCGATTGATGCTTCATTGGGCTCTCCCAGCTGCACCGAAATGTCGTCCGCCGCGCGGCAGGTCACTGGCATGACGCTGGCGAGACCCGTGAAATATTCGCCTTGGCCCGCCGCGTTGTCGGTCTTGAAGGTTACCGCGCGGATACGGTCGTCGCACTCCGCCCGGTCGAAAGCGAACTGGCCGACGGGCTTGCCGAAGGTGTTGGCCCCCACCAGCGCGGTGTTGGTTTGGAGGTAGGGGATGAAGGCATTGGCGACCAACTCGCTGGCCGAGGCAGTGCTGCCAGTGCCAATAAAGGCGATCTTGGTGGCCGCGATCGCCTGGCTCTGCGCCCCGAACAGGTCGGTTTCGTTTTCACCGGATTTGGATGGGCGCAAGGTGGTACGGCTGAAAACCTGGCCAACCCGATCGCGCCCCAACAGGTCGCCGAGCAATTCAGCTATCCGGACCAGCCCGCCGCCGTTGTAGCGGACATCGACGATCACTTCGGTCACGCCCTGCTGGCGGAACCCGTCCACGGCATTGCGGAGGTCCGCGTCAGCGGTGTCGATAAACGTCCTCAGATTGAGATAGCCGACTTTCTTGCCGTTATCGTCAAGGATACGCGCACCGTAACGGTTCGACACCGGATCGAGTGCGAAGTCCGCCTTGGCGACGGTAATCTCGCGTTCCGCCCCGCTGACCTCGCGAATGCGCAGCACACGGGTCACGCCGGGCTCCGACGGTCCCAGCGCATTGCTGACCGCCTGGTGGCCGCCCGACGCCATCAGGCTCGATACGGATAAAAGCCCGCTGGCGCTGTTACCAATCGCCAACAGTTCGACCCCGCGGTCGAGCCCTTGGGCAAGGCCAGGTGCGCCTTCGAATGCTTCGGTGATGAACACCCGATTGGCAGTCGTATCGTAGCTCAGCCGCACACCGAAGCCCGCGCTGGATCCCGAATTGAAGAACGCCGTTTCTTCGCGGATCGAGGTTACGTAGGTAAAAGAGCGATCCTTGGCCTGAGCTCGCGCTGGTGCGACCAGCGCGTCGAGATAGCCCTGAACATCATTGAAGCTGGCTTTGCTGACGTTGGTGGCGACCAGTTCGGGGAACAGGTACCATTCGTCGATCACCGCCCTTGCGAAATCCTGCCGCGCCGACAGCGAACACGACGCCGAAGTGGGCGTAGGCGTCGGTGTGCCACCACCTTGGATCGGCGATCCGCCGCCGCCGCTGCCGCCACCGCCCCCACACGCAATCAAGGCGAGGGAAACCGCGGCTGCGATTGAATTTCGCGCAATGTTCATGAAAGCGTGGCTCCGCTCGCTACGACCCATGGTCCGGCTGCCGCGCCGGATCATCACCAGACATCCGATGCTCCCTTAACCGGGAGTGAGCAAGCTTGTTGGCGGTATGGAGGTCAATATCGACGCAACAAGTTGCAGAAGGGGCGCAGTTTTCCGTCAGAGCGGTGGAAAACCCCGGCCAAGGCGTTCCCCGCCCCTCGCAGGGCACAGGGCGAGCGCGTAGGCTCGACGGGCTGAACAACCAGGGCAAGCACTTGCCCGATCCCGGCGTAACGGCCCGTGCGATGCCCACCAGGGGTCGCCGGGCGGCGATCGGGGCGGGCCCGATCTGAACAGCGACAACAGGAAAGGAACCATAAGATGGCTGCCAACAATGCACTGCAGAAGCCGGTTAACCTCTCGGGCGATCTCGAAAACGTCGTCGGCAAGGGTCCCATGACCCGAGCCCAAGTGACCAGCAAGGTTTGGGATTACATCAAGGCCAACGGCCTGCAGGACACCAAAGACAAGCGCCAGATCAACCCGGATGCCAAGCTGGGCGCGGTGATCGGCAAGGATCAGATCTCGATGTTCAAGATGACCGCCGCGGTCTCCAAGCACCTGAGCTGATCAAACGTCGGGCGCGTTGCGGAGCGGCCAGCGGGTCGCTCCGCCCGTCCACAAGGCCAGCCAGATCAAGATTGGTTGGGCCAGCATTCGGGGCACGTGATAGGTCAGCCCCAATCCACCGTCGGGCCTGACCATGTCCAGCACGAAATGGTTGATGTTGGCCGGCCACACGCACGCGGCGTAGCACGCCAGCCCAATCCCCGCCGCGCGGCGCAGATCGCCACGCCAAGGCTGCGCCAGGCCGATCGCCCCGGCGATTTCAGCAAGACCGGTCAGGAAAACGATTTCCGCATGAAGCGGTATTCCAGGCGGCATTATCGAAATGAATGGCGCGGGATGGGCGATGTGCAGGTATCCGGCCACGCCATAGAACACAGCCAGCACCCATCGCATCATTGCCCGGATACGATTTTGCCCGGTTCGCGTCATCGTGCCCCTTTTTTCCCTGCCGCCATCGGATAGTGTCCTGCAAACCCTAGTCCCGCACCGGAGTTCGCCCCAATGAAATCGCTCACCCCGCTCGCCTTGCCGTTGATCCTCGTCGCCGGGACGGCGCACGCGCAAGATCCGGAGGCCGTGGCCGCCGCCGCGCTCGAGGCAGCTCCGGTGTTCGACGGACATAATGATGCGCCGATCCAGCTTCGCGCGCGGTTCGAAAACATCATTGGCGATTTCGACTTCGTCGATACCACTGATACCGGTCATACCCACCCGCGCGGGGCGGCGATGCACACCGACCTCAAGCGATTGCGGCAGGGCAAGGTCGGCGCGCAGTTCTGGTCGGTTTACGTTTCCGCCGCGCTGGACGAGCCCGAGGCAGTGGTCGCGACGCTCGAACAGGTCGACGTCACGCGGCGCTTGATTGACCGTTATCCGGAAGATCTCCAACTCGCTCTGACCGCCGACGACGTCGAACGGGCGATTGGGACGGGCCGGATCGCGTCGCTGCTCGGCATGGAAGGCGGGCATTCGATCGGTTCGAGCCTCGCGGTCCTGCGTCAGATGCATACACTGGGCGTGCGTTACATGACCTTGACGCATGGCAGGACATTGTCTTGGGTCGACAGTGCCACCGACGTCCCCACGCATGGCGGCCTGACCGATTTCGGCCGCGACGTGGTGCGCGAAATGAACCGGCTGGGCATGCTGGTCGATCTGAGCCATGTCAGCGAGGCGACGATGCACGACGTGCTCGA
>ERZ1066122.1555-NODE-1555-length-17926-cov-36.886464_pt1 | contig 17926 bp, 16 predicted proteins | sample MGYA00382769_ERZ1066122 | MGnify/ENA primary metagenome ERZ1066122 (study PRJEB33369, sample SAMEA5778352) | biofilm metagenome | biome: Industrial cooling water; feature: Water cooling tower basin; material: Biofilm | place: United Arab Emirates | collected... | reverse complement strand
CATGAACAGGCTGGCCTTGAACGTGGCGTGGTTGAGGATGTGGAACACGCCGGCCACCAGCGCCATCTCGGTGCCCATGCCGAACAGCAGGGTGATCAGACCGAGGTGGCTGATCGTCGAGTAGGCGAGCAGGCCCTTCAGGTCCTGCTGGAAGATCGCGATGAAGGCCCCGGCCAGCAGCGTGATCAGGCCGACGCTGCTGACGACCAGGAACCACTCGTCGCTGCCGGCCATGGCCGGATGCAGGCGGGCGAGCAGGAACACGCCGCACTTCACCATCGTGGCCGAGTGCAGGTAGGCCGAGACCGGCGTCGGCGCGGCCATCGCGTGCGGCAGCCAGAAGTGGAACGGGAACTGCGCCGACTTGGTGAACGCGCCGAGCAGCACGCACGCCAGCGCCGGCAGGTACAGCGGGTGGGCCTGGATGCGGTCGGCCGACGCCAGCACCGCGTCGAGCTCGAAGCTGCCGACGATGCGACCGATCATCAGCACGCCGGCCAGCAGCGCGAGACCGCCGGCGCCGGTGACCGCCAGCGCCATGCGCGCGCCGCGGCGGGCCGCGCGCTCGCCGTTCCAGAAGCCGATCAGCAGGAACGACGCGATCGACGTCAGCTCCCAGAACACCACCAGCAGCACGAGGTTGCCGCTCACCACCACGCCGAGCATGGCGCCCATGAACAGCGCGAGCGACGCGAAGAAGCGCCGCGGCGGGTCGCCATCGCCGAGGTACCAGTGCGCGTAGAGCACCACCAGCGCGCCGATGCCGAGCACCAGCAGGGCGAACATCCACGCGAATCCGTCGAGCCGCAGCGAGAAGGCCAGACCGAGCTGCGGCACCCACTCGCCGCGGAAGCGCGGCACCTCGCCGGCGAAGACGGCCGGCGCAAGCGACAGCAGCAGGCCAAGGCCCAGCAGCGCGCCGGCACCGGCCACGAGCGCGGCGCCGCGGCGTCCAATGCGGGGCATCAGCGCAAGCGCGAGCGCGGCGAGGAAGGGCGCCGCCAGCAGCAGGGCCAGCGGCAACGAGGCGTCGTGGGGCATGGGCCGGCATTATGCCCGGGTCGACGCGGAGTGAACGACGACATCGCCGTGAAGGTGCCCCTTGCTACCCTCGCGCTCTTTGTCGACGCCACCCCTACGCCGCATGACGCCAGCGACCGCCCGCCCCGACGCGCACGCCCCTCCGGCCCACGGCACCAGCCGCTGGGCGTGGGCCGCCGTGGTGCCGTTGGCCCTGTTCGCGGCCGTGCTGTGGCAGGCGTACGCCTACCGCGGCGACTGGGCATTCTCGTGGGCCTGGGCGCCGGAGATCGGCGTGGAGGCCGCGTTCAACGTCGACGGCCTCGCCCTGCTGATGCTGGCGCTGATCGGCGGCATCGGCAGCTTCGTCTTCGTGTACGCCGGCGGCTACATGGCCGGCATGGCGCAGCGCGGCCGGCTGTTCGCCACGCTGCTGGTGTTCATGGCGGCGATGGCCGGCACCGTTACGGCCGACCACCTGATCCTGATGCTGGTGTTCTGGGAAGCGACCAGCCTCGCGTCGTTCCTGCTGGTTGGCTTCAAGCACGAGTACGAGTCGGCGCGGAAATCGGCGCAGCAGGCGCTGGTGGTCACCGCCGGCGGCGGCCTGTGCCTGCTGGCCGGCGCGCTGCTGCTGGGGCAGATCGCCGGCACCTATTCGATCAGCGCACTGCTCGCCGACACGCGCTGGGTGTCCGACCCGCTCGCCCCGACGGCGATGCTGCTGGTCGCGCTCGGCGCACTGACGAAGTCCGCCCAGCTGCCGTTCCACTTCTGGCTGCCGAACGCGATGGCCGCGCCGACGCCGGTCTCGGCCTACCTGCACTCGGCGACGATGGTGAAGCTGGGCGTCTACCTGCTCGCCCGCTTCGACCCCGCCCTCGGCGACCGCGAGTGGTGGTCGCAGTCGCTGGTGGCGCTGGGCGCACTGACGGCCTTCTGGTCGATGCTGCTGGCCCTGCGCGAGCGCGACCTGAAGCGCATCCTCGCCTGGTCGACGGTATCGGCGCTCGGCACGCTGGTGATGCTGATCGGCTTGCCCGGCGCGGCGCCGCCGGGCGCGGTGGCGGCTTTCCTCTTGGCGCACGCGCTCTACAAGGCGCCGCTGTTCTTCGTTGCCGGCAACGTCGACCACTGCACCGGCACGCGGAACATCGATCGCATCTGCGGCCTCGCCCCGCACATGCCGTGGACGGCCGCCGCGGCCCTGCTCGCCGCCGCCTCGATGGCCGGCATGCCGTTTTCGCTTGGCTTCGCCGCCAAGGAGCTGATCAAGGCGGCCAAGGCCGATAGCGAGGTCTGGGCGTGGGTGGGCTACAGCAGCATCGGCGTCAGCGTCATCGCGGTCGCCGTGGCCGGCGTGGCGGCGTTCCGCGTCTTCTGGCACCAGCGCTCGGCGGTGACGCTGCCGGAAATCCACGAGGCCGGCTGGGCCATGCGCTGGCCGCCGCTGCTGGTGGCCGCACTCGGCATCGCGCTGGGGCTGTTCCCGGGGCTCGCCGCGCCGATGCTCGACGGCGCGGCCGACGCGATGCGCGCCGCCACGGCCATCGACGAGGCGATGCCGCCGCTGGACGCGTCGATGGCTGGAACGGTGGCGCTGACGCTTGCCAGCGGCGTGCTGCTCTACCTGCTGTGGGACCGCGTGCATGACGCCATGGATCGCGTGCTGCGCGCCCTCGAGCCGCTGTCGATGCTGGCCTGGTACGGGCGGCTGATGGCCGGCATCCCTGCCCTCGCGGCCGCGGTGACGCGGCGCGTGCAGCCCGGACGCCTCGACCTGACGCTGCTGCTGTGCGCCGCCGTCGCCGCGGCGGTGCTGCTCGGCGCCGTGCTGCTGGTCGCGCCGGTGCCGCTGTCGACGCTGCCGCTGCTGCCCGAGGGACTCGGCATGACCGTGGCCAGCGCGCTGCTGCTCGCGGTGTCGGTGCTGGCCCTGCTGCCGCGCTCCCCGCTGCTGCTGCTGCTGCTCTCCGGCTTCGCCGGACTGGCCTCGGCGGCGTTCTTCCTGTTCGCCGCGGCGCCCGACGTGGCGCTCACGCAGTTCACCGTCGAGGTGGCCTTCATCGTGGTCGCGTCGGTGCTGATCATCCGCTTCACCCGCGGCCGCGCCGCCCGCGCCGAGCGCGGCGAACGCCGCCTGCCCCGCGCCATCGTGGCGCTTGCCTCGGGCATTGCGGTGGCCTTGCTGCTCGCCGCTACGACGGCGCTGCCGCAGGACGATGCGCAGGCGGCCTACTTCGGGCGCACCAGCGTGCCCGAGGCGAACGGCCTCAACGTGGTCAACGTGATCCTCGTGGACTTCCGCGCGGTCGACACGCTCGGCGAGATCGCCGTGGTGGCCGCCGCGGCGCTGGCGCTGATGCCGCTGCTGCTGCGGCTGCTGCGGCGGACCCGCGGCGCGGGAGGTGGCGCATGAGCGCGTCGGTGCGCCGCGCCCCGGTGCTGCTCGAGGAAGCCGCGCGGCTGCTCGTGCCGGTGATCCTCATCGCGTCGGTGTGGCTGCTGCTGCGCGGGCATAACGCGCCCGGCGGCGGCTTCATCGGCGGCATGGTCGCGGTGTCGGCGACCGCACTGGTGGGCGTCACCCGCGGGGCGGATGCGGCGCTGCGCGGCCTGCCGCTTGGCGCGCTGCGGCTGTCCTGCCTCGGCGTGCTGGTGGCGCTCGCGGCGGGACTGCCCGCCCTGTTCACCGGCGCGCCCTACATGACGCACCTGTGGGGCGAGCTTTTCGGCGTCAAGGTCTCGACCGTGCTGGTCTTCGACCTCGGCGTCTACCTGGCGGTATGGGGCGGGCTGGGCGGCCTCTGCGCCGCCGCGCTGGGCCTCGAGGAGGACGCCCCGTGAGCCTGCTGCTGCTGCTCGGCATCGCCGCGCTGGTGTCGTCCGGCGTCTATCTGCTGCTGGCCCGCGACCTGCTGCGCAGCGTCGTCGGCCTGACGCTGATCGGCACCGCGATCAACCTCGTGCTGTTCACCAGCGGCCGCCTCGGCCCGATCCAGCCGCCCATCGTGCGCGAGGGCCTGCAGGCGCTCGGCGACGCGGCGAACCCGCTGCCGCAGGCGCTCGTGCTGACCGCCATCGTCATCGGCTTCGCGCTGGCGTGCCTCGCCCTCGTGCTCGCGGTGGCGCTGCGCGAGGACGAGGGCAGCGACCGCATCGACGATCTGCGCGGCACCGAGCCCGGCGAAGGGGGCGACGGCAAGCCGCTGCCGATGCCGGAGGACGGACGATGAGCGCCGGCTTCGCCGCCATGGACGCCCTGGTCGCCGCGCCGCTGCTGCTGCCGCTCGCGGTGGGCCTGCTGTGCGGCGTGCTGCCGCGCGCGTGGGTGCGTCCGGCGAGCGCGATCGGGGCGTTCGCGTCGCTGGCCGCCGCCGTGGCGCTGCTCGCGGTGGTGATGTCGCAGGGCACGCAGTCGACGGCCTTCGGCGACTGGACGCTGCCGTTCGCCATCGCCTTCGTGGCCGATCCGCTCGGCGCGGCCATGTCGGTGGTGGCGGCCCTGATGGGCTTCGCCTGCATCGTGTTCCAGCTCAGCGGCGTCGACGCGGCCGAGGAGTCGGCCACGCTGCATCCGCTGCTGCATCTGCTGCTGGCCGGCGTGGCCGGCGCCTTCCTCACCGGCGACCTGTTCAACCTGTACGTGTGGTTCGAGCTGATGCTGGTGGCGGCCGTCGGCCTGTTCATCCACCAGCGCGGTCGCCTGCTGCAGGAGGCGGGCTTCAAGTACTTCGTCGTCAACGCATTCGGCACGCTGGTGTTCCTCGCCGCCATCGCCTGGGTGTACGCGCGCACCGGCCACCTCAACTTCGCGGCGCTGGAAGGGGCGCTCGCCGCCCTGCCCGCGCACGAGCAGCTGGCGCTCGCCGCCGCGCTCGCCGTGGGCTTCCTGCTGAAGGCCGGCGCCTTCCCGCTGTTCGGCTGGCTGCCGGCGAGCTACCACGTGCTGCCCACGCCGGTGCTGGCGCTGTTCGCGGGCCTGCTCACCAAGGTGGGCGTCTACGCCATCCTGCGGGTCTGGGGCGACGTGATGCCGGGGCTCGCGCCTTTCGCCAACGAGGCGCTGGGCTGGGTGGCGGTGGCGACCATGGTGGTGGGCGTGCTGGGCGCGGCCTTCCACTGGGACATGCGCCGCATCCTCGCCTTCCACATCATCAGCCAGATCGGCTACATCCTGCTCGCCATCGCGCTGGGCGCGGGCGAAGGCCATGCAGCGGCCACGTTCTACACGATCCACCACATCATCGTGAAAGCGAACCTGTTCCTGATCGCGGCGCTGATGGTGCGCGCCGGCGGCGACTGGGACCTGCGCCGCGCCGGCGGCCTGTGGAAGTCGCACCCGTGGCTCGGCCTGCTGTTTCTCGTGCCCGCCCTGTCGCTGGTGGGCATCCCGCCCCTGTCCGGCTTCTGGGCCAAGCTGCTCGTCGTCCGCGAGGCCCTCGCGACGGGGCACGCCGCGTGGGCGGCGGCCGCGCTGCTGGTCGGGTTCCTGACGCTGTATTCGATGATGAAGATCTGGATGGAAGGCTTCTGGAAGCCCGCACCGGCCGATGCGGAGGCCGACGCCGACGGCAGTCGGCCGATCGCGGCGCCCGCGCCGCTGCCGATCGCCGCCGTGGCGACCTGCGCCGCCCTGGCGGCGACCACGCTCGCGATCAGCCTCGCGCCGGACGGACTGTTCCGCATCGCGCAGTCCGCGGCCGCGGCGATGGGAGGCGCACCATGAGCCGCCTGCTCACCGCCGCCGGCCTGCTGCTGCGCTTCATCGGCCAGGTGCTGGTGTCGGGATTCGACACCGCGTGGCAAATCCTGCGCCCCGACAAGCGCCCGGTGCCGCGCTACGTCCGCATGGGCTACGGCCCGATGACCCCGCGCGGCGCGGCCGTGCTCGGCAGCATGATCACGCTGACGCCGGGCACGACGACGCTCGACATCGACCCCGGGCGGCGCGAGCTGCTGCTGCACATGCTCGACGGCAGCGACCCCGAGGCCGCCATCGCCGGCATCCGCCGCCACTTCGAAGCGCCGCTGCTGCGCCTGTTCCCGGAGCGCGACCATGCCTGACGCCAGCACCGCACCGGCCTGGATTGCCGCGGCCGCCGCGCTCGCGGTGGCGCTCGCGATCTGGCGCATCCTGCGCGGCCCGAGCGCCGCTGACCGCGTGGTCGCCCTCGACATCGTGTTCTCGGCCAGCCTCGCGCTGGTCGCGGCGATGGCGCTCGCCACCGGCCGCGTGCTGTTCCTCGACATCGCCCTCGGCCTCGCGCTGGTGGGCTTCGTCGCCACCGTGGTGTGGGCGCGCGTCGTCGAGCGCGCCGGCGCGCGCCGCGATGGCCGCGACGGAGCGCCGCGATGAGCCTCGGCGACGTCCTCGACGTGATGGGCGGCCTCAGCCTGCTGCTCGGCCTCGCGATGCTGGTCGTGGCCGCGGTTGGGCTGTTCACGCTGCCGGACGCGCTGTCGCGGCAGCACGCCGCGACGAAGGCCGGCACCCTGGCCATCGGCTTCATCCTGCTGGCCGTCGGGCTGTGGAACCCGACGCTCGCGTGGTGGTGGCGGATCCTCGCGATCATGGGCCTGCTGATGGCGACGCTGCCGGTGGCCTCGCACCTGCTCGCGCGGGCGGCCGTGGCCACCGATCCCGCGGCGCCGCGGCGCGAGGACGCCCCGCGCGTCGACTGAGGCGCAACGCCCGATCGCGGGCCCTCAGGCGCGCGTGTCGATGCGCTCGTCGCTGCCGATCTTCTGCGTGGTGCGCGGGATCAGCCAGTCGACCACGGCGCGCAGGGCCTCGTCGTGGCTCGCGCCGCCGTCTCGCGCCTGCTCGTAGGCCTGCAGCTGCGCGTGGGCGCTGCTGCCGCGCGACAGCAGCGTCGGCAGCCGGCCCAGCACGCGATCGGCGCCAAGCGCGGCGCGGTCCGGCGCGGTGATCGCCAGCAGCTCGTCGAGCCACGCGGTCAGTGGCTTGACGCTGCCGTCGCGCTCGTCGATGAACTGCGCCTCCATGCCGTCACGCTTCGCCCGCCAGCGGTTCTCGTCGATCAGCCGCCGCGTGTGCGCGTCGTGCGGCACCGCCAGCGACGGATCGCGCACCAGCGCGCGCACGAGGCAGCGGTACAGCGCCGCGATGATCAGCGTGTCCTCGGCGCGCGTGCAGGCATCGGCGATGCGCAGCTCCAGCGTCGGATAGCGCAGCGCCGGGCGGATGGCCCACCACAGGAAGCTCGCGTCGCGCATCGTGCCGGCGGCGACGAGGCGCGCCACGAAGGCGTCGTAGTCGGCCTGGTCGCGGAAGAACTCGGGGATGCCGGTGCGCGGCCACTCGTCGTACGCGACCTGCCGGTAGCTGAGCAGGCCGGTCAGATGCCGGTTCCAGAACGGCGACGAGGTCGACAGCGCGAGGAACACCGGCAGCCAGCGCATCACGCCGTTCATCACGATCACGCGGTCCACGCCGTGCGGCACGGCGACGTGCACGTGCAGACCGCACAAGACGTTTCTGCGCCCAACGATGCCGAAGTCGGCCATCAGGCGGGCATAGCGCGGCTTCTCAGTGGCCTCGAGCTGCGCCCAGTGCGAGCTCGGGTGCGTGCCCGCCGCCACCAGCCGGTAGTTCATGCCCTCGGCGACCTCCGCCAGGCCGGCCCGGCAGGCGTCGAGCGTGGCGGCGGCCTCGTCGAAGTCGTGGAGGATCGGGGTGGCGATCTCCACCTGCGACTGCAGCAGCTCGGGCGCGACCACGTCGCCGAGCCGCTTGCGGCAGGCCTTGAGGTAGGTCTTCGGCACGCGCGCCATCAGGCCGCGGGTGCGGGCGTTGACGAGGAAGAACTCCTCCTCGATGCCGAACGTGAAGGGGAAATCGGCGCTCATGCCGGTCCTCGTCGAAGGGCCGCGAACCGTAGCCGCCGCGGCGTAGAGGCGGGTGAACGCCAGCCCCGGAAGGCTTGCGCGATGCACGGGCTTATCCCGAATCGGCATAAGCAAAGACGACGGCCGGCCTTGACTTCCGTAATTTATCGCTTGATCTTGATAAAGCGATATTTGATCAGCGCCCCGCCCTCGCCGCCCCGGAGATCCGCCATGAGCACCAAGCCCACGCACCGCTTCGAGACCCTGCAGCTGCACGCGGGGCAGTCCGTCGACCCGACCACGCGCTCGCGCGCGGTGCCCATCTACCAGACCAGCAGCTACGTGTTCGAGGACAGCGCGCACGGCGCGCGCCTGTTCGGCCTGCAGCAGTTCGGCAACATCTACACGCGGCTGATGAACCCGACCACCGACGTCTTCGAGCAGCGCATCGCCGCGCTCGAGGGGGGCAAGGCCGCCGTGGCCACCGCCTCGGGGCAGGCCGCGCAGTTCATCGCCTTCGCGACCATCCTGAAGGCCGGCGACGAGATCCTCGCCACCAGCAACCTCTACGGCGGCACCTACAACCAGCTCAAGGTTTCGCTGCCGCGGCTCGGCATCACCACGCGCTTCGTCGAGGGCGACGACGCCGACGACTTCCGCCGCGCCATCGGCCCCGCGACGCGCGCGATCTACGTCGAATCGATCGGCAACGGCAAGTTCAACGTGCCCGACCTGCGGGCGCTCGCCGACGTGGCGCACGCCGCCGGCATCCCGCTGATCGTCGACAACACCTTCGGCGCGGCCGGCTACCTGGTGCGCCCGATCGAGCACGGCGCCGACATCGTCGTGGCGTCGGCCACGAAGTGGATCGGCGGGCACGGCACCAGCATCGGCGGCGTCATCGTCGATGCCGGCACCTTCGACTGGGGCAACGGCAAGTTCCCGCTGTTCACCGATCCGGCACCCGGCTACCACGGCCTGAACTTCTGGGAGGCCTTCGGCCCGGACAGCGCCTTCGGCAACATCGCCCTCGCCATCCGCGCCCGCGTCGAGGGCCTGCGCGACTACGGCCCGTCGATCTCGCCGTTCAACAGCTTCCTGCTGATCCAGGGCCTCGAGACGCTGAGCCTGCGCGTGCAGCGCCACGTCGACAACGCGCTCGAGCTCGCGCGCTGGCTGCAGCAGCGCCCCGAGGTCGCGTGGGTCAACTATCCCGGCCTCGAAAGCCACCCGCAGCACGCGCAGGCCAAGCGGCTGCTCAAGCGCGGCTTCGGCGGCGTCTTGAGCTTCGGCGTGCGCGGCGGGCGGCAGGCGGCCGAGCGCTTCATCGACGCGCTGCAGCTGGCCTCGCACCTCGCCAACGTCGGCGATGCGAAGACGCTGGTGATCCATCCGGCCGCGACGACGCACCAGCAGCTGTCCGAGGCCGAGCAGAAGGCGGCGGGCGTCACGCCCGACCTGATCCGCGTGTCGGTCGGCATCGAGCACATCGACGACATCCGCGAGGACTTCGAGCACGCGCTGCGCCGCGCGGCGCTCGACGTGGCGGCATGAGCGACGCGCGCGCCGCCACGTGGGCCGACCCGCGCGCGCTGCCGCTCGACGAGGGCGGCGAGCTCGCCGGCTACCGCCTCGCCTACCGCACCTGGGGGCGGCTCAACGCCGCGGCCGACAACGCCGTCATCGTCTGCCACGCGCTGACCGGCAACGTCGACGCCGACGACTGGTGGGGCGCGCTGTTCGGTCCGGGCAAGGCGCTCGACCCGGCCCGCGATTTCATCGTCTGCAGCAATGCGCTGGGCGGCTGCTCGGGCAGCAGCGGGCCGGCCGAGCGCGACGCGCAGGGGCGACGCCTCGGCCCGCGATTCCCGAGGCTCAGCGTGCGCGACCAGGTGCGCGCGCAGATGCGGCTGGCCGACGCGCTCGGCGTACGCGGCATCGCGCTGGTCGTCGGCGGCTCGATGGGCGGCCTGCAGGCGCTGGAGTGGGCCCTGCTCGACCCGCAGCGGGTCAGGCGCGTGGCCAGCATCGCCGCCTCGGCGCGGCACTCGAGCTGGTGCATGGCGATCAGCGAGGCGCAGCGCATGGCGCTGCGCGCCGACCCCGCGTTCGACGGCGGCCGCTATGCCGACGACGCGCCGCCGGCGGCCGGCCTCGCCGCCGCGCGGGCGGTCGCGATGGTCAGCTACCGCAGCCCGGCCTCGCTCGAGCGCCGCTTCGGCCGCGCGCTCGACGAACAGGTGCAGGGCCCGCGCGCGCGTCGCCGCGGCGAGCCCGCGGTGCGCGGCTGGCTCGACCACCACGGCGCGGCGCTGGTGCAGCGCTTCGACGCGAACAGCTACCTCGCCCTGCTCGATGCGATGGACACCCACGACCTTGGCCGCGGCCGCGGCGGGCTCGATGCGGCGCTGCGCGCGCTCACGCAGCCGACGCTCGTCGTCGGCATCCCCGACGACCAGCTTTACCGCGTGGACGAGCAGCGCGCGCTGGCCGCCGCGCTGCCGCACGCGCGCTTCGTCGCGCTCGACTCGGCGCACGGCCACGACGGCTTCCTGATCGATGCGGAAGCCCTCGAGCCCCTGCTGCGCGCGTTCCGCGCGAGCATCGCCCCTCCAACCCGAATCGGGAACGCCGCATGAGCCGCCGCATCGCCCAGCGCATCGACCTCGTGCTCGTCGGCACCCGCGGACAGGTCGGCAGCGCGCTGCGCCGCCGCCTCGCGCTGCAGGCGCCGAGCCTGCGCGAGACCGCCGGGCTCGACCTGCACCTGGTCGCCAGCTTCGACCGCCGCGGCCTCGCGTGGGACCTCGCCGGGCTCGACCTGGCCGCGGTCGAGGCGCGCCTGCAGCCGCGCGACGAGACCGAGCTGCGCGCGCTGCTCTCCCACCTCGCCCGTGCCGAGGGCGCGCCCACCGTGGTCATCGACTGCACCGCGAGCGACGCGGTCGCCGACCGCTACGCCGAGTGGCTGGCCGCCGGCCGCGGGGTGGTCGCCGCCAACAAGCGCGCGAACGCCCGCGGCCTCGCCGCGTGGCGCACGCTGCAGGCGCTGTCGGCGCGGCACGGCGCGCCCTACCGCTACGAGACGACGGTCGGCGCGGCGATCCCGGTGATCGGCCCCCTGCGCGACCTGGCCCTGCGCGGCGAGCGCGTGCAGCGCGTGACCGGCGTGCTGTCGGGCTCGCTGAGCTACCTGCTCGAGCGCCTGCACGCCGGCGAATCGTTTTCGGATGCGCTGGCCGGCGCCGAGCGCCTCGGCTACACCGAGCCCGACCCGGGCGACGACCTGCGCGCCGACGACCTCGCCCGCAAGCTGCTCGTGCTGGCGCGCGAGGCCGGCTTCGCGATCGAGCCGGACGACGTCCACGTCGAGCCCTTCATCGCGTCGGCGCTGACCGAGCCGACGCGCTGGCGCGAGCGTCTGGTCGACGAGGACGCGCACTGGCGCGCGCGGGTGGCGCAGGCGCACTCGCTGGGCCGCCGCTGGGTGATGCTCGCCGAGGTCGACGCCGCCGGGGCGCGCATCGCCCTGCAGGCGCTGGCGGAAGACTCGCCGTTCGCGGCGCTGCCCGCCGGGCAGAACCTCGTGCGGATCGAAACCGAGCTGCAGCGCGAACGCCCGCTGTGGCTGGGCGGGCCCGGCGCCGGGCCCGAGGTGACCGCCGCCGGCGTGCTCAGCGACGTCATCGACGCGGCCCGCGCGCTGGCCGCGAGCCACGCGCAGGCCCGCGCCTGGGGGCGCGCCGCGGCGTGAGGGGCGCCGCGCCGCGCGCCTCCGATCAGCCGTCGAGCAGTCGCCTCATCGCCGCCGCGTAGCCGCGCGCCGCCTCGTCGCGCCGCGGATGGCAGCTGTCGGAAACCCGCATACGGCCGGCCACGCGCACCTCGCGCACCAGCGGTCGGTTGCCGCTGAACACCCAGCGGTCGACCACGCCGTCTGCGCGCGCCGACGCGAGCAGCGGGTGCGCGGCGTCGAGCCAGAGCGCGTCGTCGGCCTGATCGCCGCCTGCACCGTCGCCGGACACGCCGTCGCCGGACGCACCGTCACCAGCCGCGCGATCGCGGAACCCCGTGGCGTCCGCCGCCGCGTCGCGCAGCGCGGCGAGCAGGGCCTCGCCGGTACTGCCGGGCGCGAGGGTGGCCCGCGCGCGACGCCGTTCGACGAGGCGCTGGCCGTATTCCAACCAGCGCAGCTCCTCGACCGGCGACACCGAGACGTGGCTGTCGGAGCCGATGCCGAAGCGCCCGCCCGCAGCGAGGAACGCGCGCAGCGGGAAGATCCCGTCGCCGAGATTGCCCTCGGTGCTCGGGCACAGCGCGACGATCGCGCGCGCGGCGGCGATCGCCCGCATCTCCTCGGCGTCGACGTGCGTGGCGTGCACCAGCGTCCAGCGCGAATCGACGGGGCACTCGTCGAGCAGCAGCCGCACCGGCCGGCGTCCGTGGGCCGCGAGGCAGTCGTCGACCTCGGCCTGCTGCTCGGCGACGTGGAGATGCACCGGGCCGCTGGCCTCGCCAAGCGCATCCAGCACCTCGCGCATCGCCGGCAGCGACACCGCCCGCAGGCTGTGGAAGGCCGTGCCGACCTCGAGCGTCGGCGATCGCCGCGCGCGCAGCGCGTCGTGCAGGCGCAGGAACGCATCCGTGGAGTTCGCGAAGCGCCGCTGCCGCTCGGCCAGCAGGCGACCGTCGAAGCCGCCGCGCTGGTAGAGCACTGGCAGCAGCGTCAGCCGGATGCCGGCCTCGTCGGCGGCGGCGATGATCGCGTCGGCCATCGCCGTCGGCTCGGCGTAGGGCCGCCCATCCGGCGCGTGGTGCAGGTAGTGGAACTCGCAGACCGCCGTGTAGCCGGCTTCCAGCATCTCGACGTAAAGCTGGCGCGCGATCGCGAACTGCGCGCCGGGGTCGAGCCGCGCGGCGAAGCGGTACATCGTCTCGCGCCACGACCAGAAGCTGTCCTGCGCGTCGGCCTGCCGCTCGGCGAGCCCTGCCATCGCGCGCTGGAAGGCGTGCGAGTGGAGGTTGGCGATGCCGGGCAGGCGCCAGCCGCGCTCGTCGAGCCGCGGCGATGCGCCGCCGCTGGACGCGGCGCCGGGGGCGGCGTCGGAAGCAAGGTGCGGCATCAGGCGATCCCCGGGGTCATGCCCGCTATGCTAGCCGCATGCCGAATGCCGATGATTTCCTGCTGCGCGACGTGCGGCTCGTCAGCCTCGACGGCGATGCGGGCTACGCGGTGCAGCAGCGCGCCGCGGTCGCCGTGCGGCAGGGCCGCATCGCCTGGTGCGGGAGTCTCGCCGACGGCACCCATGCCCTGCCCGCCGACCTGCGTGACCTCGCGCCCATCGACGGGCGGCAGCGGCTGCTGACGCCGGGGCTCGTCGACTGCCACACCCATCTCGTCTTCGCCGGCGACCGCGCCGGCGAGTTCGAGCAGCGGCTGCAGGGCGCCCGCTACGAGGCGATCGCCGAGGCCGGCGGCGGCATCCTCTCGACCGTGCGCGCCACCCGCCTCGCCGACGAGGACGCGCTGCTGCGCGAGTCGCTGCCGCGGGCGAAGGCCCTCGTTGCCAGCGGCTGCACCACGCTCGAGATCAAATCGGGCTACGGCCTCACGCGCGCCGACGAAGCGAAGATGCTGCGCGTGGCGCGGCGCATCGGCGTCGAGCTCGGCATTGGCGTGCGCACCAGCTTCCTCGGCGCGCACGCGCTGCCACCGGAGTTCGCCGGCCGGCCCGATGACTACGTCGACGCGCTGATCGCGTGGCTGCCGACGCTGCAGGCCGAAGGCCTCGTCGACGCCGTCGACGCGTTCTGCGAGCGCATCGGCTTCGACGCCGCGCAGACGCGCCGGCTGTTCGATGCCGCCACCGCGCTGGGGCTGCCGGTGAAGCTGCACGCCGACCAGCTCAGCGACGGCGGCGGCGCCGCGCTGGTCGCCGCGTTCGGCGGCCTTTCCGCCGACCACGTCGAATACACCGACGATTCCGCCGTCGCCGCGATGGCGGCCGCCGGCACCGTCGCCGTGCTGCTGCCCGGCAGCTACCACTGCCTGCGCGAAACGACGGCACCGCCGATCGAGGCCTTCAGGCGCTTCGGCGTGCCAATGGCCGTCAGCACCGACCTCAATCCCGGCACGTCACCGCTGCGCTCGCTGCCGCTGGCGATGGCGCTCGCGTGCACGCATTTCCGAATCACGCCGGAGGAGGCGCTGCGCGGCGCGACGCAGCACGCCGCCCGCGCGCTCGGCCTCGACGATCGCGGCGTGATCCGGGCGGGGCTGCGCGCCGATCTCGCGCTGTGGCCGCTCAAGCATCCGGCCGAGCTCGCCTACTGGATGGGCGACGTGCGCCCCGACGCCCTGTGGTCGGCGGGGCGAAGCGTGGGCGACTGAGCGCGAGACGCGCGGCGCGGCGTCTTGGAAAAAACCGGAGCCCCGAAACGCGAACGCCCCGCACGGGGCGGGGCGTCGAGGCGATCGGCCCTGCGCGCGCGACGGCGCGACGGCCTCAGGCGGGACGGCTCAGGCCGAGGCCTTCTTCGCCGGCGCCTTCTTGACCGCGGCCTTCTTGGCCGGCGCGGCCTTGGCCGGCGCGCTCTTCACCGCGGTCGCGGCGGCCTTGACGACGGTCTGGTGCGGACGGGCATTGCCGTAGGACGCGTTGTAACGCTTGCCCTTGGCGGTCTTGCGGTCACCCTTACCCATGGGACACTCCTGCTCGGTTTCGATGGTTCGGAAAGGGCGCGGAGTGTACCACCGCCCGTCAGGGCCCGGGGGCGCCATCGGCCGGCGGCGGGCCGCCGGCGTGCGCCGGGCATGCCGCCGCGGCGTGGGTGGCGCGGTGCGCGCGGCGGAGGTTGACGAGGTGCGCGGCCGCCACCAGCCCGCCGGCCACGGTCATTCCCACGGCGTGGGCGATCGCATGATCGTGGATCCACGGGATGAAGCGCTCGAGCCAGAGCAGCCCCATGCCCGGCAGCAGCAGGTGCCACGCGAAGAAGCGCCCGTGCGCTCGAAGGCTGTGCCCCACCGACAGAACGGCGAAGACGGTCGAGAACGCAAGGAAGAAGCCTTCGAAGGCGTGCGACGCGAAGAACTCGAGCCCCAGCGCCGGCAGGAAGACGATGGCCAGCGGCAGCAGGGCGCAGTGCACCGCGCACAGCGTGGCGGCGCCGGCGCCGAGACGGTCGTACCAGCGACCGCGGCGCTCGATGCGCGCAGCGGCGCTTGCGGGAGGGGATGACACGGGGCGGGTCCTGCGCGAATCGAAGCTGCAATAGTATAACATCGTCAACCCTGTCCCCATCGTCCGAAGCCCTCCATGAATCGAACGACCCCGCGCTCCGCCCTCGCCCTCGCCATCTTCGTCGCGCTCGCCGCGCCGCAGGTCCATGCGCAGCAGGGCCAGCACCCGCATACGGCCCGCGACGAAGCCAAGACACTCGACGAACTGGTGGTGACGGCGTCGCCGCTGGCCAGCCAGGTCGAGCAGCTCGCCCGCCCGGTCGAGGTGCTGACCGGCGAGGCGCTCGACGCGCAGCGCGCCGCCACGCTCGGCGAAACGCTCGACCGCCTGCCGGGCGTGCAGAACACCGACTTCGGCCCCGGCGTCGGCCGCCCGGTCATCCGCGGCCTCGACGGCACGCGCGTGCAGGTGCTGGCCAACGGCCTGCCGACGCTCGACGCCTCGACGGTCAGCGCCGACCACGCGATCACCGTCGATCCGTTCCTGGCCGACAGCATCGAGGTGCTGAAGGGCCCGGCGAACCTGTTCTTCGGCAGCGGCGCCATCGGCGGCGCGGTCAACGTCGTCGACAACCGCATCCCGCGCGAGCGCGCCGAGCGCTTCATCAGCGGTCGCGCCGAAGTGCGCGCCGGCACCGCGAACAGCGAGGGCGCCACCCTGCTGCGCCTCGACGGCGGCAGCGGCAACTTCGCGTGGCACTTCGACGGCCTCGTGCGCGACACCGGCGACATCGACATCCCGGGCTTCGCCTATTCCGAGGCCCAGCGCGCCGAAGAGATCGCCGAGGGCGAGGACCCGTCGGAGTTCGACCGCGACACGCTCGCCGATTCGGCCACCAACACGACGTCGACCAGCGCCGGCTTCGCCTGGCTCGGCGAGCGCGTGTTTTGGGGCGCGTCGCTGGCGAACTTCGCCACCGTCTACGGCGTGCCGGGCCACAGCCATGGGCATGAGCACGACCACGGCGGCGACCACGAGCACGAGGAGGACGGCGTCGAGATCGACCTCGCCCAGCAGCGCACCGAGGTGCGCGGCGGCATCAACGACCTCGGCGTGATCCAGCAGGTGACCTTCAGCGGCGTGCGCAACGACTACGAGCACGTCGAAATCGAGGGCAGCGAGATCGGCACGCGCTTCATCAACGACGCCGAGCAGTACCGCCTCGAGGCGGTGCAGGCGCCGATCGCCGGCTGGGAGGGCGCGATCGGCCTGCAGTACGGCCTGCGCGACTTCATCGCCGACGGCGAGGAGGCCTTCGTGCCGGCCACCGAGACCCGCGACCGCGGCCTGTTCCTGCTGCAGGAGCGCGCCTTCGGTGCCTTCAAGCTCGAGCTCGGCGCGCGCCGCGACAAGGTCGACGTCGAGCTGCAGGACGGCCTCGCTTCGCGCAGCTTCACCGCCGACAGCGCGTCGGTCGGCCTGCTGTGGGAGCCGCTCGACGCGTGGCACTTCACCGCCAACCTCGATCGCGCCGAGCGCGCGCCGGCCGCGGAAGAGCTGTACGCGGAAGGCGCGCACGTGGCCACGTCGACCTTCGAGATCGGCGACCCGCTGCTCGAGACCGAGCGCGCCAACCGCCTTGAGCTCGGCGCGCACTTCCACGCCGAGCGCTTCGACGGCCGCGCCGCCGTGTACCGCGCCGAGTTCCGCGACTTCATCTACCTCGCCGACACCGGCCTCGAGATCGACGAGCTGCCGGTGCGCCTGTGGACGCAGGACGATGCGACCTTCACCGGCTGGGAAGTCGAGGGCACCCTGCTGCTCGCCGACCTCGCCAACGGCCGCTGGACGCTGCGCGGCTTCGCCGACGGCGTGCGCGGCGAGCTCGACGCCGGCGGCAACCTGCCGCGCATCGCGCCGACCCGCGTGGGCCTCGATCTCGGCTGGACGCTCGACGCGTGGCGCGCCGGCGTGGGCATCGTGAACCACCAGGAGCAGGACCGCGTGGCCGACGGCGAGACGCCGACCGACGGCTTCACCCTGCTCGACGCGCAGGTCAGCTACCACTGGGACACGCAGACCTTCGGCTGGGAGGCCTACCTGAAGGGCAGCAACCTCACCAACGAGGAAGCCCGCCTGCACACGTCGTTCCTGAAGGACCAGGTGCCGATGATGGGCCGTAACCTGACGGCGGGGCTGCGCGTCTTCTTCTGACGCGCTGCTCGCGCGTCGCGACGCGCTACTCGCGCTCGTCCTCGCGCCCGGCCTCGTCGTCCGGGCGCTCTTCCGGGTCCTCGTCGACCGCCTCGCCGGCGGCGGCGCGGGCCTCGGCCTCGGCGGCCTCGAGCACCGCCTGCTGCTCGCTCGTGAGCTTGCCGATGTGGAAGGCGGCATAGCCCGGCAGCACCTGCTGGTTCAGCGCCTTGCCGAGCACCTGCCCCGGGAACGGCGCCACGATGTCGGTGCGCCGGTTCGACACCGGATCGATGACGTGACCGAGCCGCTGTCCGAGCCTGACCTGTTCGCCCAGCTCGACCTCGGCGAACAGGAAGCCGGCCGCGTTCGTCCGCACCCAGCTCGAGTCCTGGTAGATCGGCGTCGTCACCGGCTCGGCGCCGGCGTGCGCTTCCGAATCGAGCATCGCCATCCGGTGCATCAGCGCGCGGATGGCGTCGGCCGCCGGCGCGATGTGCTGCTCCTCGAGGAACTGCGGCGCGCCGACCTCGAAGGTGACCGCCGGGATGCCGACCGCCACCGCGGCGAGCCGCAGCATGCCGCGCGCGCCCGGGCTGTGCAGCACCAGCGTGTCGCCGAAGCCGCGGGTGAACTCGAGCACGTCGGGGTTGGTCAGGTCGGCGCGGATCTGCGGC
>ERZ1066122.1552-NODE-1552-length-17967-cov-34.465275_pt1 | contig 17967 bp, 12 predicted proteins | sample MGYA00382769_ERZ1066122 | MGnify/ENA primary metagenome ERZ1066122 (study PRJEB33369, sample SAMEA5778352) | biofilm metagenome | biome: Industrial cooling water; feature: Water cooling tower basin; material: Biofilm | place: United Arab Emirates | collected... | reverse complement strand
ACACCGCGCCGGTGCTCCCGCACCCCTCCTGCTCGTCCCCTACTGAACGCTTACCCGCCTGCATGTCCTGCGCCGCCCAGAGGGGGCGTGAACGGTTACGGTCGTTCTTCCCGGCAAAGCTTGACCAACGTAGCGACCTCTGCGTTGCGAGTGTTGCGGACGTTACAGCAATTTCAGATAGCGCTGGATTCTCTGTCCGGCATCCGCGCGGCTGCACCCGACGACTTCGTGGGGATGCCCGTGGACGAGGTGCCGGACCGCGTCTTCGAGGCTGGGCGAGCTCATCGGCGTGCGCTCCGGCTGCCACCGCACACACCTGCGGAGTACCTGGCGACTCTGGAGCGCGTGGGGATGGTGAATACGGCCTCGCGGCTGCGGGACGACTGTCCGGATCTCTGATCAGTATGCAGACGCCGAGAACTCGTTACTGACAGGCAGGGTGACAGACAGGGTCTGTGAACGGACTCTGTAACCGTGTGGGCAAGAGTGGTTTGCGCTGCAAACGGATGAGGTACGTTTCGCAGGGTTCGAGTCCCTCCGCCTCCGCTTGTTGTGGTGCAACGGCTAACGGCCCTTCGATCCTTCGGGATCGGAGGGCCGTTCCGCGTTGGTATCTGCGGCGGCGCACCAGGGAGAAACGCTCAGAGGCCGAAGCGCTGCACGTAGGTCTGGAAGGTGGTGCGCGGGATGCCCAGCAGGCGCGCGGCCTGCGACTGGTTGTGCTGGCTCTGCTGCCAGGCGTGCAGCACCACCTGCTGCATCAGCTCGTCGATCACGTTGGCGCCGGAGCAGAAGTCCACCCGCACGTGGTAGGCGCCGTCGCAGCCGGCGGCGCCGTCGGCGTCGTCGAGGAAGCGCAGGTCCGCGGTGTCGATGGCGCCGGTGCGGTTGAGCACGATCGCGCGCTCGATGGCGTTGCGCAGCTCGCGGATGTTGCCCGGCCAGGAGTGCGCCGTGAGCCGCTGTTCGGCCTCGGCGGTGATGGCCGTGACCGGCTTGCGGTACTGCTGACCCAGCTTGTGCGCGAAGTGCGTCGCCAGCGGCAGCACGTCGTCGCGGCGCTCGCGCAGGGGTGGCAGCCGCAGGGCGGCAACGTTGAGCCGGTAGTAGAGGTCGCGCCGGAAGCGGCCCTCGGCGATGCGCTCCTTCAGGTCGGCGTTGGTGGCGGCGAGGAAGCGCACGTCCACGCGCGTGGGCTCCACCGAGCCGACGGCCAGGAACTCGCGCGTCTCCAGCACGTGCAGCAGCTTGGACTGCAGCTCCAGCGAGAGGTCGCCGATCTCGTCGAGGAAGAGGGTGCCGCCGTCGGCGCGCCGGATCAGCCCCATCTTGCCCTGCCGCTTGGCGCCGGTGAACGCGCCCTCGGCGTAGCCGAACAGCTCGCTCTCGATCAGTTCCTTGGGGATGGCCCCGCAGTTGATGGTCACGAAGGGGCCGTTGCCGCGCTCGCTGGCACAGTGGATGTACTCGGCGAGCAGGCTCTTGCCCGCGCCCGTCTCGCCCTCCAGCAGCACGGTCGCCGCAGTGCGGGCGTACTCGTCGGCCGTTTCCAGCACCTCGCGCATCGCGCGGCTGCGGCAGATGATCTGCGGCCGGTTGCTGCGCTCGCGCTGCTCGCGCTGCAGCACCGCGAGCTCGCGCTGCAGCCGCACCTGCTCCAGCGCCCGCTCCACCACGTGCAGGGTGAGCTGCGGGTCGCCGTCCTTCTCCAGGAAGTCGAAGGCGCCGTTGCGGATCGCCTCCACCGCCAGCCCCACGTTGCCGTAGGCGGTCAGCAGGATCGGCAGCGTCTGCGGGCTCTGCGCGCGCAGCAGCGCCAGGACCTCCAGCCCGGTCATGCCGCCGAGCTTGTAGTCGATGACGGCCACGTCGAAGCGGCGGCGTGCCAGCAGGTCGCGCGCGGCCTCGCCGCTCTCGGCCTCGCTGACGTGCCAGCCGCCGCGGCTGAGCAGGCGGCGCAGCGAGCGGCGCACCAGCGGCTCGTCGTCGACGATCAGGATCTCGTGGGTCATACGCCCTGCAGGTGCGGCTGCTCGACGGGCAGGCGCAGGATGAACGCGGTGCCGCGGCCGGGCTCGCTCTCGGCGCGGATGGAGCCGTGGTGCTGGTCGAGCACGCGGCGCACGATGCTCAGCCCCAGCCCGGTGCCATTGGGCGAGCGCGAGTAGAAGGGATCGAAGATGTAGGGCAGGTCCGCCGGGTCGATGCCGGCGCCGTCGTCCTCGATGCGCACCTCGACGGCGTCCTCGCCATCTGGCCGCGCCACGACGCGCACCTGGCCGGGTCGCCCGGCGTGCGCGGTCATCGCGTTGGCCAGCAGGTTGACGAAGACCTGCTCCATCTGGTGCACGTCCATCTCCACCGGCGGCGCTTCGTCCAGCCGCGCGACCACCTGGATGCCCTCCTGCTGCAGTTGCTTGCCCAGCAGCGCCAGGCAGCGGCGCAGCACCTCGTGGAGCGTGTGGCGGCCGTACTCCAGACGGTGCGGCTTGGCGTAGCCGAGCACGGCGCTGACGATGCCGCCGATGCGGTCCAGCCCCTCCTCCATCTCCTGGTAGACCTCGGCCTGCACGGCGTCCGGCGTACCGCTGCGGCGCAGGTAGTCCAGGTCGTTGCGGATGGCGAACAGCGGGTTGCGGATCTCGTGCGCGATGCCGGCGGAGAGCTGGCCGAGCGCGAACATCTTCTCCGTCTCCACCTGGCGGCTCACCGAGAGGCGGATCGCGCGCTGCATGCGCGCCATGGCGCGGCCGACGTCGCCGATCTCGTCCTCGGAGTCGGCCGGGATCTCGGTGTCGTAGTTGCCGTTGCCGATCGCGTGCGCCGCGTCCTCCAGCCGGCGCAGCGGGCGGATCACCGTGCGCTGGATCAGCCCGAAGAGCAGCAGCGAGACGGCGCCCGAGGCGGTGAGCCCGCCCAGCAGGGTGAGCAACTGGCTGTGCGCGACGGCGGCGGAGAGCTGGTCGGTCGGCATGATGATGCTGATGCCGCCGCGCACGTCGCCGACCTCGTAGCGCGCGCGGTCGTGGCAGCGCAGGCAGGAGCCCTCGGTGAGCAGCGGCGCGAAGTAGCGGAAGTGGCGGGCGCCGTCGATCTCCTCGAACTGCGTGAATTCGCCGGCGGGCGAGAGGCGCCCCGGGTCGCGGCGCTCCAGGGCGAGCAGCGCCTGCCGTTCGAACGCCGTGGGTGCGTTGGCCGGGTTGACGGGGTCCAGGCTGGTGACGTGGAACTGCACGCGCATGCCCATCTCCTGGCTCAACTCGGAGAGCTCGCGCGTGACCATCGCCGGGTTGCGCCAGACCAGGCTGTCGCCGTCCACGGTGCGCAGCACCGGCGCGCTCAGGTAGGGGTTCGGCTCCACGCCCGGGCGCTGGTGGATGAAGACGCCCTCGTTGTGCGCGACCCAGGCGCGCACCACCACCACCAGCCGGTAGAAGCTGCGCGCCGACTCGGTGAGGCTCTCGCGCAGCTCCACCTCGTAGCGCCAGGCGACGAGCTGCAGCACCGTGGCGTTGACCAGGATGATGATGGCGCTGGTGCCGAGCAGGATCTTCTTGGACAGCCGCATCTCGGCGGGCGGGTGCGGGGATCGGGCGCGTGTACGCGGAAACGGCGAGGCGGGCCACCATCTCACCTGCAATGGTGCACCCGCCCGCGCCGGCGCGGTAGCGCGCTTCCGTGGAAATGTTGTGGTGGAAACCCCGACGCGGGCGGGAGGCACCCACCCGCGCGGGGTACGCCGCAGCTCGACGAGCGGCCAGGCGGCTACTTGTCTTCGCCCGGCCTCGCCGGCACCGGCTTGACGGTGCGCGCCAGGTTCGACTGCGCGGCCTTCGCCTTCGCCTCGGCCGCGGCGACCTGCTCCGGCGTCTTGGGCGGCGTGGCCGGCACCTGCGCGAGCTTCACCACCGGCGCGCGGCCGTCGAGGGCGAGCTGGCCGAGGCGCGCGAAGTTGAGCGCCTCGGAGAGCACGCGCGCGGCCTCCTGCGGCGCGTGGAAGCCCACGGAGTTCTCGGCCTCGACGAAGTCCATCAGGAAGCTGGCCTTGCGCTGGTACTCGCGCGCCTGCGCCAGCCGGTCCGCCGGCGCGCCGGCCTTCTGCGCGGCGTTAATGTCGTCGATGAGGTTCATCAGCGCGTCGAAGGCGTTGTCGCGGATGGCGACGTGCCGGTCCTGGATCTGCTCCACGCGGCCCTTCAGCTCCTGCTCACTCACGCGGTGGCAGGTCTGGCAGGCGTTGTTGATCTTCAGCAGCGGGCTGTTGACGTGGTGGTCGCTGATCTTCATCGCGCCCGCCCGCTTGAAGGGCATGTGGCAGTCCGCGCAGGCGACGCCGGCGCGCGCGTGCGTGCCCTGCATGAACAGCTCGAACTCCGGGTGCTGCGCCTTGATGTTGTTGGCGCCCGTCTCCTTGTGCGACCAGTCCTTGAAGCCGACCTCGTCATAGTAGGCGAGCATGCTGTCGGCCTGCAGGCCCTTGGCCCAGGGGAAGGTCAGCTTCTTCTTGTCGCCCTTGAAGTAGTACTCGACGTGGCACTGCGCGCAGACGAGCGTGCGCATCTCCTGGCGGCTGGCGTCGCGGTTGACGTCGTAGTCCTGGATGCCCTGCGTGGCCTTGTACGCCTTCATCCCCTCCATCAGCGCCGGGCGGGTGATGCGCAGCTCCATGGTCTGCGGGTCGTGGCAGTCGACGCAGCTTACCGGGTGGGTCAGGTGTTTGTCGGCCTCGAAGTAGGGCATGGAGTTGAGCTTCTCGAAGCCGGCCGTCAGGTCGCCGTTGCCCAGCTTCATCGCCGCGGAGTAGCTGGAGGCGTGGCAGTTGGCGCAGGTGCCCGGCTGCCCGACCGTCTGCCGCAGGCTGTAGCGCTGGTCCTCGAGCGCGAAGGCGTGGCCGCGCTCCTCGCGAAAGTCCTTGGCGAAGGCGTAGCCGAGCCACATGCGCTTCAGCCGCGGGTCCTCCTCGATCTTCGAGATGGAAACCACGGTGCGCGGGTCCTCCGGCGTGGGCGTGCGCGGCAGCGCCTCGCTGCCGCCGTGCCGGGTGCGCACCATGTCGGTGGTCTTGAGGTAGTCGTCGTACTGCAGCGGGAAGTTCTTGCCCCAGACGGCCGGGTCGGTGGTGGTGTCGCTCAGCTCGACGACGCGGTAGAACGGGTTCTTCGCCTCGGCCTTGCGCTCGGCGATGTTGGCGAAAAGCGCCGCGCCGCCGAAGGCGCCGACCAGCCCCACGCCGGCCGCCAGCGCGACGAGGCCCATCTTCTTGCGGCTCTTGCGGGGCTCCGTGGCCCTGTACTCGCTCATGGTAGGTTCCTCTCGGTGATCGTCTCTAGCGGACCCAGTGGCCGACGTCGTGGTGGCAGCGCAGGCAGGAGAGCGCGTCGCCCTCCGCGGCGCTCGCCTCGGCGTGCGCGTCGATGGCGTCGGTGGTCTGCACGTGGCAGCCCCGGCACGCCTTCTCGGTGACGGCGACGTTGCCCGGCGTGATCTGGATGGCGACGGGGAAGTCGCCGGTGGTGAAGGCGAAGGCGTGGCGGAAGCCGTTGCCCGCCTTCGAGAGGTACTTGGGGATCGTCCCCGGCGGCGTGTGACAGTCGTTACAACCGGCCACAGCGCGATGGCTGGACTTCAGCCACGAGGCGTAGTGGTCGCCCATGACGTGACAGTTGGCGCACGCCTGCGGGTCGTTCCTCAGGTACGACCCGCCCTTCGCGTAGGCGAAGGTATAGGAGCCGATCCCCACCGCCGCGCCGAACAGCACGGCGACGAGGATGACCGGCTTGAAGAAGCGCATCACTCCTCCCCTAGAAACTGACGGTGGCCTGCAGATAGGCGCCGTGCCAGGTCTCGCCGTCCTCGCCCAAGCCGATGGCGGGCGCGGCGGCGCCGTTGCGGAAGAGGCCGTAGCCGACGAGGAACCGGGTGGCGCGGTCGAGCTGGAAGGGGTAGGTCACGTCCAGCTCCCAGCCGATCTCGCTCTCGTCGAGCCCGCTGTGGTCGGCGAGCGAGAAGCGGTGCACGTCCAGGTTGACGCGGCCGTAGCGGCCGAGCCCCAGCGCGGCGGAGCCGAGGACGTCCACCAGGCCGCGGTCGCGCGTGTTGGCGGCCGGGTCCAGGAAGAGGTCCATGTAGCCGTACCACTTGTGGTTGGTGGCGTAGAGCGTGTTGAATGCCTGGTAGTCGTCGTCGGCCGGGTCGTCGTCGCCGGAGAGGTAGTCGACGCCGACGCCGAGCGTGGGCAGCAGCGCGGACGGCGTCTGCCAGCCGAGGCGCGCGCCGCCGAAGTAGGCCTGGATGTCCTGCGGCGTGGCCCGGCCGCCGCTGGCGGCGGCGGCGCGCTCCTGGTCACCCGTCTGGTAGGCGCCCTCCAGCGAGAGGTCGAGCCCGGCGCGCCGCGGCGTCTGCAGCCGGCCGCCGAAGGTGGCACGGTCGACCGCGGCGAAGGTGCGGAAGCGCGCGTGGTCGTCATAGAAGGCGAAGCTCTCCAGCAGCTTGCTCTGCGCGTAGAGGCCCCAGAAGGTGTGGTCGCGCTTCACGCCCTGCTGCTGCGCGCCGCGGCCGTAGCGGGCGCCCGTCTCGTGCACGGTAGCCACGAAGGCGGTGGCGTTCCAGCGGCTGGTGGGCGAGCCGAACAGCGCGCGCGCGCCGTCGAAGGAGCGCCCGGTGTTCGACCAGCCGAAGGCGCCGACCAGGCGCTCGTTGCCGAGCGCGATCTCCTGGCGACCGCCGCGCAGCACGGCCGGCGCGCCGCGCAGGGTGCCGGCGAACTCCAGGTAGCCCTGGTGCAGGTCCAGTGCGTCGGCCACGCCGTCGGCGGTGCTGGTCTCCTCGCCGAAGGCGCGCGCGTCCTGCAACTGCACGAAGGCGCGCACGCGCTCGCTCGCGCTGGCGAGCACGCCCACGCGCGTGCGCAGCAGCGTGAAGTCGTCGATGCGGCTGGCGGTGGGCGCGTCGAAGAGCTCGGCGCGCAGGCGCACCTCGCCGCTGACCTTGATGGCCGGCGCGGCCGGCTGCGCCGCCGATGCCGCCGCCGCGGGCGGTGTGGGGGCGGGCGCGGGCTGCTGGGCGACGGCCGCTGCGGGGTACGTCAGGAGCGCCGCCGTGAAGAGGGCGGGCCAGGCACGAACGCTCGTCGGGATCATGTGTGGGGGTCGGTGTGGTGGACGCGGCGCCCGGCCCCCGCGCTGGGGCCGGGCGCCCCGGGTTCAGGTGAGCTGCACCAGCGCCGGCGGCGGCGCGGCCTCGGCGCCGTCCGAGGCGACGAAGGTGGGGAAGACCGCCCACACCTCGTCGTAGCCCTCCAGGATGTGCCTGGCGAGCTGCTCCATCTGCTCCTCGTCGCGCGTCTCCGCCACGAGGATGACGTTGTTCTCCCGGTGCACACCGTAGCTGGTCACGCCGGGGATCCGCTCCAGACGGCGCGCGACCTCGCCCGCGTGCGCGGGGTCGACCTTGGCGATCATGCTGCTGATCAGCATCGGGCTCCTCCTCACGCTTTCTCGATGCGCGCGGCGGCGACCTTGTAGTCCGGCTCCTTCGAGGTCGGGTCGATCGCGTCGGTGGTCAGCACGTTGCTCAGCCGCTCGGCGGAGTGGAAGTTCAGGAAGACGGTGCCGGGCCGCGGCCGGTCGACGACCTTCGCGTCGACGACCAGCGAGCCGCGCCGCGTGGTCACCCGCACCTTCTGTTTGTCCGCGATCCCCCGGGCCCCGGCGTCGGCCGGGTTGATCTCCATGTAGCCCAGCTCGGGGACCATGCGGTTGAGCTGTGGGATCTGCCCGGTCATGGTGGCGGTGTGCCACTGCTCCAGGATGCGGCCCGTGGTCAGCGCCACCGGGTACTCGGCGTCGGTGGGCTCCGCGGGCGGGACGTCCGGCCGTGCGAAGACGACCGCCTTGCCGTCGGGCTTGGCGTAGAAGTACATCCGCCGCTCGCCCGCCTTGTCGGCCGGGAAGAACGGGTCCTCGCGGGTGAAGCGGTGCTTGGTGCCCGGGTGCTCGGTGGAGGGCACGGGCCAGCGCAGGCCGCGCAGCTCGCGCAGCCGGGCGTAGGTGGCGCCCGTCAGGTCCATATCCTTCCCCTTGGTCAGCAGCAGGTACTCGTTCCAGACGTCCTCCGGCGTCTTGAACTTGCGGAAGTTCTCGCCGTGGCCCAGCCGCGTGGCCAGGTCGATGAGCACGTCGCCGTCCCAGCGCGCCTCGCCCGGCGGGTCAATCGCCCGGGCGAGGTGCTGCGAGCGGCGCTCGGTGCAGCCGTAGACGCCCTCCTTCTCGCTCCAGAAGGCCACCGGCAGCACCACGTCGGCCAGCTTCGCCGTCTCGGTGGGGTAGAAGGCCTCGGCCACCACCACGAAGGCGTCCTGCAGCCCCTTGCGGTAGCGGTTCAGGTTGGGGAGCGACTGCGCCGGGTTGGTGCACATCACGTAGAGCGCCTTGATCTCGCCCTTGCTGAGGGCCTCGAACATGGTCATGGTGTGCTTGCCCGGCTTCGGCTGGATCTTCTCCGGCGGTACGTTCCAGACCGCCGCCACCTCGCGGCGGTGCTGCTCGTTCTCCACCGAGCGGTGGCCGGGGAGCAGGTGGGAGAGCGCGCCGCCCTCGCGCACGCCGCCGCAGGCGTTCGGCTGGCCGGTCAGCGAGAAGGAGTCGCACCCCGGCTTGCCCAGCTTGCCGGTCAGCAGGTGCAGGTTGTGGATCAGGTTGTTGAGGAAGACGCCGTTGCTGCGCTGGTTCACGCCCATCGTCCACATCGACATGCCGGTGGGCGACTGGCCAAACATGCGCGCCGCCTGCACGATCTGCTCGGCGGGGATGTCGGCCTGCGCGGCCGCGTACTCGGGCGTGTACTTCGCCAGGAACTGCCGGTACTCCTCGAAGGTGATCGGCTTGCTGCCGTCGTGGAAGTTGACGGACTCGCGGATGAACGGCTCGTCGATCAGCCCCTCCTTCACCAGCACGTGGGCGATGGCGTTCATCAGCGCCAGGTCGTAGCCCGGCTTCACCTGCAGGTGCAGGTCGACGATCTTGTTCGTCGGCGTCTTGCGCGGGTCGATGGAGATGACCCTGGCGCGCGGGCTGGCCTTCTTGCGCGCGGTCAGCCGGTCGAAGAGCACCGGGTGCGCCTCGGCGGGGTTGGCGCCGATGAGCAGGAAGAGGTCGCAGTCCTCGATGTCGTCGTAGGTGCCGATGGGCTCGTCGGCGCCGAAGCTCTGGTTGTAGCCGGCCACCGCGCTCGCCATGCAGAGGCGCGGGTTGCCGTCCAGGTTGTTGGTGCCGATGTGGCCCTTGAAGAGCCGATTGGCGAGGTAGGTCTCCTCCGTCTGGCCCTGGCCGGAGCCGTAGAAGGCCACCGAGTCCGGCCCATGCTGCTCGATGCTCTCCTTGAACTTGCGCGCGACGAGCTCCATCGCCTCGTCCCAGCTCGCCTGCACCAGCTGGCCGTCCTTGCGCACCAGCGGGTGCAGCAGGCGGCCCTTGGCGGTGACCACCTGGTGCAGGTAGAAGCCCTTGATGCACATGAGCCCGCCGTTGACGGTGTTCTCCTTGTCGCCGCGGATGGCGACGGGCTTGCCGTTCTCGACGCCGAGCATTACGCCGCAGCCGGTGCCGCAGTAGCGGCAGACCGTCTTGTGCCAGGTGACGCCCAGGTTCGCCAGGCGCTCGGTGGCCTCGGCGCTGAAGGGGAGCGACACGTCGAGGGCGTTGGCCGCGGCGCTCGCCGCCGCGGCCTTGAGGAAATCACGTCGGGTGAACATGGCCGAGACCTCCGCTCAGCGGGGGTGGAACTTCAGGGAGTGCGCGTGGTGGCAGTCGAAACAGCTCTTGGCCGGCGTCTTCGCGAAGTCCACCTCGTTCTCGGCGTGACAGGTCAGGCAGAGCTCGCTCGCCGGCCGCACGCGGAACTCGACTTCGCCGTCGCCGTGGCAGAGCACACAGCTCACGCTGGTGGAGCTGTGCGCACCGGCGCGGAAGCGCTCCACCACGCGCGGCGTCTCCTTCTCGTGACAGCTCTCGCAGCCGACGCTGAAGTCCACGCGCGGGTGCTTGTCCTGGCGCGGCACGCCCGCCGCCGCCCGGGCCGTGCCGCCGCCCGCCGGCTCCTGCGCCACGGCGAAGGAACCCGCGCCGGCGAGGCCCAGCAGCAGCAGGCCCGCGAACGGGAGAGGCTGCACCCTGAGACGCTTCTTCATCTTCAATGCTCCGTGAGTGATCCTGGCTCGCGCCGGCCGGAAACCGCCTGCCCGCGCGCCGGGCAGGCGGCGCTGCGCCGACGCACGCGTTTTCCGTTTTTCCCGTCCGGACGCGGACGCCGCCACGCGCCAACGCCTGCTCTGGCGAGCGGCTACTTAGACAAGGCGCGTGCCACCACGGAACGGATGAATCCGTACGGACTTGGCGATGCGCCGCCGCCATGCCTGCCGACATCTCGGCGCCGGGTTCCCGGCAGTGCGGCGCAGCGGCGGGCGGGCAGGGGAGGACGCGCAGGGGGAGGATCGGTGCGGCAATGGCGGCGGAGCGGCGCTCGTCCGTATGGCGCTTACGGCGGCGGGTCGTACTCGCGGCGCGGCGCGACGCGCACGCCGTCCTCGACGAGGTCCGAGGGGAAGAGGATGACCGGTTCGCCTTCGCGCAGCCCCGCCACGACTTCGGCGGCCTCGGCACCGCGCCGGCCCAGCGTGACGGTGCGGAGCACGGCCCGCCCACGCTCCACCGCGAACACCTGCCAGCGCCCGTCTTGCTGGAACAGCGCGGTGGTGGGCGCCGTCAGCACGCCGCCGGCTTCCCACACCAGGATGCGGGCTTCCACGCGATAGCCGGCGCCGAGCGCGGGCGGGACGCGCAGGAGGTCGACGAGCACGTTGACCCGCTGCTCCTCCACGCCCAGCGCGGAGACCCTGGTGAACGCCGCCGGCTCTACCCGGCGTACGCGGCCGGGCAGCGCCTCGTCGCCCCCCCACTGCTCGACGACCGCGGGGTTGCCGGGCCGGATGCGGGCCGCGTCCTCGGAGAGCACCGCCACCACCACCTCCAGCCCCGCCACGCTGCCCAGCTCCAGCAGCGGCGTGCCCGCCGGCACCACGCGCTCGTCCGTCTCCAGCACGCGCAGCACCAGCCCGGCGACGGGCGCGCGCACCTCCCGGAACGTGGTGACGCCGCCGTCCGTGTCCGCGCCGAAGAGCGCCGCGCGGGCGGCGCGCACGTCCGCGTCGGCGGCGCGCAGCGACGCCTGCAGCGCCGCGAGCTGGCGCCGTGCGGAGGCGGCCTCCAGCTCGGCGCGCTCCAGTGCCTCGCGGCTGAGCGCGCCCGCGCCCGCCAGCTCGCGGCTGCGCGCCGCCTCGCGCGCGGCCTGCTCGCTCTGTGCGCGCACCTGCGCGAGCTGCGCCGCCACCTGGCCGCGCCGCGACTCGGCGGCGGCGAGCTGGGCGCGCGCCACGCGCGTCTCGCGCGGGTCGGTCGGGGCGGGCGCGAGGCGGGCCAGTAGGTCGCCGGTGCGCACCGGCTCGCCCTCGCGCAGCGCGATGCGCGCGAGCCGCCCGGTGATCGGGGCGGCGACGACGTAGCGCTCGCGCACGCGGGTGCGGCCTTCCTCCTCGACCCAGATGCGCAGCGTGTCGCGCACGACGAGCGCCGTCTCCACCGCCAGGCCGCCGCGCGAGCGGCCGAGCGCGAGCGCGAGCACGGCGGCCAGCAGGCCCAGCCCGATCAGGATCCAGCGGCGCTTGAGCATGCGCGTCTACTCCCGGGTCTTCAGGACGGCAACCAGGTCCATGCGGTCCAGCCGGCGGCGCACGATCCAGCCGCTGAGCAGCGCCGCGGCCAGCACGACGGCGGCGGACCAGAGGTACGTCCGCAGGCTGACCACGAAGGGCAGGCGGTAGCTCTCCGTCGCCAGCCCGGTGACGACGAGCGCGGCGAGCAGGTAGCCGAGCGCCCAGCCGAGCGGGATGCCCAGCACCGTGACGACGCCCTGCTCGCCGAGCAGCAGGGCGGCGACCTCGCCGCGCGAGAAGCCGAGCACGCGCAGGCTGGCCAGCTCGCGGCCGCGCTCGGAGAGCGCGATGCGCGCGCCGTTGTAGATGACGGCCACCGCGATGATGCCGGAGAAGGCGAGCAGGAAGAAGACGCTGACGAACAGCGAGTCCGCGAGCTGCGCCTGGAAGGACTGCAGCATCTGCGCGGGCGAGCTGACGCTGGCGACGGCCGGCAGCCGCTTGAGCCGCGCGTTCAGCGCCGCCCGCGCGTCCGGCTCGACCGCGAGGAAGGCGCCGGACAGCACGGGCGCGCCGCGCGTCAGCCGCTGCAGCGCCTCCAGCTCCATGTACACGGAGAGCCCGAGGAAATCCTCCACCACGCCGGCGACCTGCACCTGCGCCGTGCGGCGTGCGCCCTCCAGCACCAGCACCCGCACGGAATCGCCCACGGCGACGCCCAGCCGCTCCGCCAGTTGCAGGCTCAGCACGAGCCCCTGCGGCGGGAGCGGGTGCGGCCGGCCGCGCGCGCTCACGATGCGGCGCAGCCGCGCGCCCGGCTCCAGCCCGGTGACGGCCGCCGCCTCCTCGCGATGCCCGGCGTGCAGCCGGACGGGCACGGTGCGGAACGGCTCCACGCGCGTGACGCCGTCGAGGCGCGCGAGGTCGTGGCGCACCGCCGCGGGCCGCGCCTCGGCGAACGTCAGCGCCAGGTCTTCGCGCTGCACGCGGCGGAACTGCAGGTCCATCAGGTAGTCGACGCCGTCGAAGAGGAACAGCCCCACCACCAGGATCGCCGCCGAGGCGGCGACGCCGGCCGCCGAGAGCAGGCTGCGCACCGGCTGCCGCTCCACGCTGCGCAGGATCATCCGGCCGGCCGGCCCGAGCGGGCGCCCGAGCCCGACGCGCTCGGCCCAGCCCGGCCGGAAGCGCGCCGGCGCCGGCGGCTGCATCGCCTCGGCGGGCGGCAGGCGCGCCGCGCCGCGCACGGCGCCGAGCGCGCCCAGCACGGCCGCCGCCAGGCTCACCCCGGCGCCCAGCGCGACCAGGCCCCAGCGCAGCTCGTAGCGCAGCAGCGGAAAGCGAAAGTACTCGGTATACAGCACCACCATCGCCCGCCCGAGCACCACGCCCAGCGGCGTGCCGGCCAGCGTGCCGGCGAGCACGGGGGCCAGCGCGAAGCCCAGGTAGTGGCTTCCGATCTCGCGGGTGCGGTAGCCGAACGCCTTCAGCACGGCGATCTCGGTGCGCTGCGTCGCGATGAGCCGCGCGAGCACGATGTGCAGCAGGAACGCCGCGACCGCCAGGAACACCGCGGGTATGGCCACGCCCAGCGTGCGGTTCTGGTCCAGCTCGCCCTGCAGGAAAAGGTGCGACTGCTGCTGCGCGCGCGGGTAGGCGCCGAGCCCCCCGTACGGCACGAGCAGACGGTCCAGCGCACGCAGCACCCGCCGCTCGTCGGCGCCGGGCCCGAGCGCGAGCACCACCTCGTTGAACGCACCGTCCAGCCCGTAGGCGGGGCCGAGCGCGTCGCGGCTCATCCAGAAGATCCCGTAGCGCCGGTCGTCGGGGAAGAGCGTGCCGGGCGGAACCGCGTAGCTGTGCTCGGGCGAGATCGCCACGCCCACCACGTCCAGCCGCCGCAGCCGGCCGTTGAGAACGGCGCGCAGCGTGTCGCCCGGACCGAAGCCGTGCGCGTCGGCGAAGTTCTCGCTCAGCACCACTTCGCTGCGGCGGTTCGGCGCCGCGAAGCGGCCGCGGACGAGGTGAACGTCGCCGACGGCCGGGCGCCGCCCCTCGGGCAGCGAGACGAAGAGGCCGAGCCCCGGCGCGTCCAGAACCGGCACGTCCAGCGTCGCCAGCAGCGAGACGCGCGTCTCGACGGCGCTCACGCCCGCGATCTGCTCGATGCGCCGCCGCAGCGATTCCGGCGCGCGCTCCGCCTGCGCCCACACCGCCGGGAAGCGCGCCTGCTGGTAGTACCGCTCGCGCGCGAGCCGCAACGCCTCGTAGGTGCCGCGCAGCGTCAGCACGGTCATCACCGCCGTGGTGACCACGGCGGCGATGGAGAGCATCTGGCCGCGGTGGTGCCAGAGGTCCCGCAGCAGCTTGCGGTTCAACGCGCGCACGGCCGGCTCACCAGCGGATCGACTCGGGCGAGGCGCGCGCCGCGTGGCGGCGCTCCTCCACGATCCGGCCGCTGCTCATGCGCACCACCCGGTCGCCGAGGTCGGCGATGGCCGCGTTGTGCGTGATCAGCGCCGTGGTGGTGCCCGTCTCGCGGTTGACGCGCTCCAGCACGGCGAGCACGCGCTTGCCGGTCTCGTAGTCCAGCGCGCCGGTGGGCTCGTCGCAGAGCAGCACGTCGGGCCGCTTGGCGACCGCGCGCGCGATCGCCACCCGCTGCTGCTCGCCGCCGGAGAGCTGGGCGGGGAAGTGGTCCAGCCGGTCCGTCAGCCCGACCAGCTCCAGCGCGGCCTCCGCGGGCATCGGGTCGGGCGCGATCTCGGTGACGAGCGCGACGTTCTCGCGCGCCGTCAGGCTGGGGATCAGGTTGTAGAACTGGAAGACGAAGCCGACGTGCTCGCGGCGGTAGCGCGTGAGCTCGGGCTCCGTCGCCGTCTCCAGCGTGTGGTCGAGGTAGGAGACCGTGCCGGCGGTGGGAGTGTCCAGGCCGCCCAGGATGTTCAGCAGCGTGCTCTTGCCGCTGCCGGAGGCGCCGAGCAGCACCAGCAGCTCGCCGGCGTAGAGGTCGAGGTCCACGGCGCGGAGCGCGTGCACGTCCACCTCGCCCATGCGGTAGACCTTGCAGAGGCCGCGGGCGCGGAACACCGCCTCGCCCGCACCGGGTCGGCGGGAGGGCTCTGGGGGAGCGGGCATCGACACGCAGAGGTCAGCGGCGGCCGGGCGCCGCCGACGGGCGAGCCCCGCGTCGGCGCGCGTGCGCGAAGCCAGGAGGTACAACGGGCGCCACTCCCGCGCAAGTGCCGGCTCCGGGAGCGCGCCCGCCCGCCCACGCCGCCGGCACCCACCTCCGAGGCCGCCGTTCCCCCGACCCTCCGACCCGCGACCCCTGCGGTCCCTCACGTCAACTGACCGAGCCAGCCGCGGCGCCCCATCCACTTCACCAGCTCCAGCACCGGCACCACGCTGAAGGCGACGGGCACGATGACCAGCCAGTCGGCCAGCGGCAGGGCGTAGGTGCCCATGGGCCCGTGCAGGAGGGGCAGGTAGACGAGCGCGGCGAGCAGCAGCAGCTCCCAGGCGATCGCCAGGTTCAGCCAGCGGTTGGCGAACGGCCGGCGCAACACCGAGTGCCGGTCCGAGCGGAAGTTGTACGCCTTGAAGAACTGGATCAGCACCAGCGAGACGAAGGTCATTGTCATGGCCTCGGCCGTGCTGCGGCCCGATGCCAGCGCCCAGGCGAAGACACCCAGGTTCACCAGCGCGGACCAGACGCCGCCCGCCGCCATCAGCGCGACGACGGGGCGCGTGAAGATGCCGCTGTGCGCCTCGCGCGGCGGGCGGCGCATCAGGTCGTCCTCCGGCGGGTCGACGGCCAGCGCGAGCGCGGGCAGCCCGTCGGTCGCCAGGTTGACGTAGAGGATCTGCACGGCGGTCAGCGGCAGCGGCATGCCCAGCAGGGTGGCGCCGGCCATCAGCCCGATCTCCCCGATGTTGGAGGAGAGCAGGTACATCAGGTACTTCTTGATGTTGCCGAAGACGCCGCGCCCCTCCTCGACGGCCGCGACGATGGAGGCGAAGTTGTCGTCGGTCAGCATCATCGCGGCGGCCTCCTTGGTCACGTCGGTGCCGGTGATGCCCATGGCGATGCCGATGTCCGCCTGCTTCAGCGTGGGCGCGTCGTTGACGCCGTCGCCGGTCATGGCGGTGACGTGGCCGCGGCGCTGCAGCGCCTGCACCACGCGCAGCTTGTGCGCGGGCGAGACGCGCGCGTAGACCTCGATCTCCTCCACCTCGCGCGCCAGCCGCTCGTCGTCGAGCGCGTCCAGCTCGGCGCCGGTCGCCACACGCGCGCGGCGCAGCAGCCCCAGCTCGCGGGCGACCGCCTGCGCGGTGCTGGGGTGGTCGCCGGTGACCATGACCACGCGGATGCCGGCCTGCTCGCAGCGGCGCACGGCGTCGGCGGCCTCGGGGCGCGGCGGGTCGAGCATGCCGACCATACCCAGGAAGGTCATCTCGCGCTCGGCGTCCGCGCGCGTGGCGCCGCGCTTCTCGGCGACGGCGAGCACGCGCAGCGCGTCGGCGGCCATCGCCTGCGCGCGCTGCAGCAGCGCGGCGCGGCGCGCGTCGTCCAGCCGCTGCTCGCCGACGGCGGTCTGCAGGCGGGTGCAGGCGGCGAGGATGACCTCCGGCGCGCCCTTGGCATAGGCGACGACGCCGTCCGCCGTGGCGTGCAGCGTCGTCATGCGCTTGCTCTCGGAGGAGAACGGGATCTCGTCGATGCGCGGCGACTCGGCCTCCAGCCGGGGCTTCAGGAGCCCCGCCTTGGCGGCGGCGACCACGAGCGCGCCCTCGGTCGGGTCGCCCTTGACGCTCCAGCGCTCCTCGTGCCGCAGCAGGTGCGCGTCGCAGGCGAGCGCCGCGGCGCGCAGCAGCTCCAGCACCAGCGGCGGCGGCTCGACGGCGACGCCGTCGCGAAGGAACTCGCCGCGCGGCTCGTAACCGGCGCCGCCGACCTCCAGCTCCTGCCCCGCGACCAGCACGCGCCGCACCGTCATCTCGTCGCGCGTCATGGTGCCGGTTTTGTCCGAGCAGATCACCGAGGTGCTGCCCAGCGTCTCCACCGCCGGCAGCCGGCGCACCAGCACGTGGCGCTTGACCATGCGGCGCACGCCCACGGCCAGCGAGATCGTCACCACCGCCGGCAGCGCCTCGGGCACCACGGCCACCGCGAGCGCGACGCCGAAGACGAGCATCTCCACCAGCGGCTGCCCGCGCAGCAGCCCCAGCCCGACGATCACCAGCACCAGCACCAGCGCGGCGCGGGCGAGCAGGTGGCCGACACGGTCGAGGTTGGCCTGCAGCGGCGTCTTCGTCGTCTCCACCGTCTGCAGCAACTGCGCGATCTTGCCGAACTCGGTGGCCATGCCGGTGGCGACGACGACGCCGCGCCCGCGGCCGTAGGTGACGGTGGTGCCGGCGTAGACGAGGTTTCTGCGGTCGGCCGGCCCGAGCTGCGCCGTCTCCAGCGCGTCGGTGTGCTTTGGTACCGACAGCGACTCGCCGGTCAGCGCCGACTCCTCCAGCTTCAGGTTCACCGCCTCGATCAGCCGCGCGTCCGCCGGCACGCGGTCGCCCGTCTGCAGCAGGATCACGTCGCCGCCGACCAGCTCGCGCGCGGGGACCTCCGTCTCCTCGCCATCGCGCAGCACGGTGGCCAGTGGGGCGGCCAGCTCGCGCAGCGCCGCCAGCGCGCGTTCGGCGCGGTACTCCTGCACGAAGCCGAGAATGACGGCGAAGGCGACGATGACGGCGATCGCGACCGCCTCCACGCCGTGGCCGAGCAGCGCGGAGAGCGCCGCGGCGACGAGCAGGATGACGATGAGCACGTTGCGGAACTGCGACGCCAGCACCGACCACGCGCGCGTGCGCTGCACGGCCTGCAGCTCGTTGGGCCCCTGCCGCGCGAGGCGCCGCGCGGCCTCCACGCTCGCGAGGCCGGCGGGCGAGCTGCGCGCCTCCGCCAGCGCCGCCTGCACGCCCAGCGTGTGCCAGGTGCGCGGCTGCACCGCGGCGGGGGCCTGCGCGGTCTGTGCGCTCGTCATCTGCGTTCAGCGTGGTCTGACGTGAGCCCGTCTGCACGCCCGCAATCCTGCGGGCGTGCAGACGGACGGCCGGCCGGGTGCCTGGCGCGGCCGGCTCGGCGACGGCTCAGGCGGACGCCGTGCCCCGCCGGCCGGCGAGCTCGCGCAGCGCCGCCACCCGCTCCTCGGTGGGCGGGTGCGTGCTGAAGAGCCGCGCGATGCCGCCGCCGTGCG
>ERZ1066122.1551-NODE-1551-length-17996-cov-23.402765_pt1 | contig 17996 bp, 14 predicted proteins | sample MGYA00382769_ERZ1066122 | MGnify/ENA primary metagenome ERZ1066122 (study PRJEB33369, sample SAMEA5778352) | biofilm metagenome | biome: Industrial cooling water; feature: Water cooling tower basin; material: Biofilm | place: United Arab Emirates | collected... | reverse complement strand
CCGAGCTGCAGCGCGGCGGCCGGCTCACCAACGCCGAGCTGGCCGAACGCGTGCATCTCTCGCCTTCGGCCTGCCTGCGTCGCGTCCAGCGCCTGGAGCGCGAGGACGTGATCGTGGGCTACCGCGCCGAGGTCAGCGCCGAGAAGCTCGGCATCGGCCTGCAGGCCTTCGTCCGCGTGCAGCTGCGCCAGCACGACGCCGCCACCGTGGAGCGCTTCGCGGCCTGCGTGAACGGCTGGGACGAGGTGGTGGCCTGCCATGCGCTCACGGGCGACATGGACTATCTGCTGCACATCGCGGTACGCGATCTGGAGCATTTCTCGGGCTTCCTGCTCGATCGACTGTTGAACGACGGCGCGGTGGCGGACGTGAATTCGAGCTTCGTGCTGCGCACGGTGAAGTCGTTCGCGGGGTTGCCGTTGGGGAGGTGAGGGGTTTCGATCAGGCGGCCTTGCGGCTTTGTCGCAATCTGACTCGAAACAGCAGAGCTTCCGCGCTGTCGCGCGGGTTCCTTTTCTTTGCGTGCCCAAAGAAAAGGAACCAAAAGAAAGGGCAGTTCATCGTCGCGCCCGGCGCTGCGCGCCGGGTCCGCAGTCCTCGCGGGGTTTTTCTAAGGGACGTCCTTGTCACTTAGAAAAACGCACGACATCCTGTCGTGCGCCCTGGCGGGCCTGATCCGCAAGGACCGCCGCTCCGAAGAACCATCAAAGTCCGGAGCCGCCGAGGATGTGGACTCACGTCAATATTTTCTCTATGACTGCGGCTTGCGTCGCAATGGCAAGGCAAAGCGTCGATTCACGCTTACCACCGAACGGCGCGATCTGATTTCGAGTTCTTGCACGGCAACGAGTGAGGGTCGGAACGCGTATAGAGCCTGCTCTTGATTTTGGGACTTTGACTTTCAATCGCCCACCGGAGCGGCAGGTCGCGCGGACAAGGCCCGAAGGGCGCGGCAGGAAGCCGCGCGTTTTTCGATGGGCCATGGATAGCCCTTCGAAAAACCTCCGCGAGGCTTGCGAACCCGGCGCGCAGCGCCGGGCGCGACGATGGGCTGTGCTTTCTTTTTCCTACTTTTCTTTGCACAAGCAAAGAAAAGTATGGCCGCGCGTCAGCGGGGAAGCCTTTGACTTGTTTAGAGCGACCATGCGGCACAATACGGCCCTAACGCCGAAGCTCACCGCCCCTTCCCGAACCGCTCCCCGAAGAAATCCCCCGCATTCCACCGCGGACGCTGCTCGGCATCGCCGATCAGCGCGCCGATGCGGGCGTTGAGATCGGCCAGGCGCACGGCGTCGCCCCAGGCGATGGGCAGGTCGGCCTGGTCGCTGGGACGGTGGTAGTGGTCGCGCAGGAATTTCTGCATGGCGAGTCTGGGCATGCGCTGGCCGTCGGCCGAAACGATGCCGCCGTTGAGATAGACCGCCGGCACGCCCGCGCGCACGAAGGCGAACTGGTCGCTGCGCACGAACACCACGTCTTCCGGGAACGGGTCGGCCGACAGGTCCACGCCGACCTCCTTCGCCGCGGTCTCGACCACGGCCTTGAGGCTGGAGTGTTCGATGCCGACCGGCACCACGTCCTTGCTGGGCGCCAGCAGCACCGGCATGTCGAGATTGATGTTGGCGACCAGCCCGGCCGCCGGCACCGTGGGCCGGGTGGCGAACCACTCGGCGCCGAGCAGGCCCTGTTCCTCCGCGGTGAGCGCCACGAACAGCATCGAACGCTTCGGCCGCAGCTCGCGCGCGTGCAGGATGCGCGCGGCCTCCAGCATCACCGCCACGCCGAGGGCGTTGTCCAGCGCGCCGTTGTAGATGGCATCGCCGTTCACCGGCACGCCGATGCCGATGTGGTCCAGATGCGCGGTGTAGACCACGTGCTCGTCCGCGCGCGCCGGGTCGCTGCCGGTGAGCCTGGCGACGACGTTGCGCGATTCACTGCGCTCGATCAGGGTGCGCCCGGCCAGACGCAGCGTGCCCGGCAGGGCGAAGCCGCGCAGCGTGCCGTCGCGTGCGGCGTCGAACAGTTCGGCCGCCGGCTGCGGGCCGTCGGCGAAGATCAGGTCGGCCGCCGCCGCGGCCACGCGCGCGGTGGCACGCAGCTCGGGGAAGGCGTCGATCGGTGCGCCCTCGGCATCGCGCAGGCGCATGCCCGGCTTGGCCCAGCCCTCGGCGGTCTGCGCCCACGGCGCAGAGGCCTCGTATTCCGGCGTGTTCACCACCACCATGCCGACCGCGCCGCGCTCCACCAGCGCCTGCTGTTTGGTCTGCATCGCGCTGTAGTAGGCGCGGCGGTCGTTGTCGAAGCGCGCCGGCGCACCGCTGAACAGCACCGCGATCTTGCCGCGCAGGTCGAGCCCGGCGAAATCGTCCTGTTTCAGTTCCGGCGCATGCACTGCCTGCCCGACGAACACCGCCTCGGCCTCCAGCGCATGTTCGGCGGCGGCGTAGTTCAGACCGGTCAGATACTGGTCGCGGAAGCGCAGCGCGATCTCGCGGCCGTTGCGCGCGACCACCAGCGCCGCGCCGGCTTCCTCGCGCGTGGCCTTGAGCAGCGGCACGCGCTGGAACCAGCCGTTGCCCTCGCCCGCCGGCGCCAGACCGATCGCGGCGAAACGCCCGGCCACGTAGTCGGCGGCCTTGTCGTAGCCGGGCGTGCCGGCCTCGCGGCCTTCGAACGCGTCGCTGGCGAGCGTGCGCACGTCCTCGGCGATACGGCGCTGGGCCGGGTCGTCGGGCAGCGGCGGCAGGGCGGCCGTCGGGACGGCGGCAGCGGCGGGGTCCGTGCCGGCGGCGACGGACGCGGCCGGATCGGGTGTGCGCGGCTGGCAGGCGAGCAGCAGACCGCAGGCGAACACGAGGAGATGGCGCGAGGCCGGACACGCGGCGCGGGATAAGGGCATGGTCGGGAGCGAGAGCGGAAACGGGACGGCGACGGGGGCGAAGCACCCGGCCGGGCAAGCATGACCCAGCGCAGTCCCGGCTGCCACCCTCGGCGATGGCCACCGGCATCGCCGCCGACATGGCCCTCCCCGCGAGGCTCCGTGCACACAACGCTCCCCGCCGATCGCCATCGAAACCGCGCCGCGCGTCGATGCCGGCGGCCCACGCTGTGTCATCCTCCCGGTTCCGACCGCCCGGGAGCGCCGCATGCACGCGTCCACCATCGCCACCCCGCCCACCCGGCACGAGCGCTGGCTGCTGCTGGCCCTCGCCATCGGTGCGCTGGCCGTGTCCGGCATCGACCCGAAGGACCGGCTGACCTGGTTCCTGGAAACGATCTGGGTGACCGCAGCCATTCCGCTCATCGCGTGGAACTGGCGGCGTTTCCCGCTGACGCGGCTGCTGTGCTGGCTGCTGCTGGCGCACGCACTGGTGCTGGTGTACGGCGGTGCCTACACCTATGCCGAAACGCCCGCGGGGTTCTGGCTGCGGGATATGTTCGGGTTCGAGCGCAACCCGTGGGACCGCATCGGCCACTGGATGCAGGGCTTCGTGCCGGCCATCCTCGCCCGCGAGCTGCTGCTGCGCCGCACGCCGCTGCGACGCGGTGGCTGGCTGGTGTATCTGGTGCTCGCCGCGGCGCTGAGTTTCAGCGCCTTCTTCGAATTGATCGAGTGGTGGGCGGCCTTGATCTACGGGTCCGATGCCGACGCCTTCCTCGCCACCCAGGGCGATCAGTGGGACACGCAGTGGGACATGTTCCTGTGCCTGTGCGGGGCGGCGGCATCGCTGCTGCTGTTTTCGCGGCGGCATGACCGGCAGCTGGGGCAGGCTGTACTCGATGGCCGTTGACGCGACGGTGCCGGTGCCCACCACTGGGGCACATGCGGCGCTCGGCCCACACATGGCTGGGCTCGCACAGGCATATCCATGAACGACGACGGCCGCCCGAAGGCGGCCGTCGCGGCATGCGACCCGATGCGCGCAGGCATCGGGCGGGATGCGATCAGAAGCGGAATTCGCCGCTGACGGCCAGCGTGCGCAGGTCGACATCGACGCCGTCGATTTCGGTGTTCTGGATGTCGTAGTTCAGACCCAGGCCGAAACGCTCGGTGAAGTCGTAACCCACACCCACGCCGAAATACGGCGCGATCTTGCGGTCGCCATCGACGAAATCGACGTCGCCGTCGTCGTCCACCACGGCGATATCGGTGTAGGCCGCGCCCAGACGGCCGCCCACGTAGAAGCCCTGGTGCGCACCCGCACCGAAGTTCTTCTTCAGCGCAACGCCGGCGGAGAAGCTGAACACTTCATAGTCGTAGCCGAAGTCCAGGTCGCCACGGCCATGGCCGGTGTAGGCGCCTTCGACCGCGATGTTGCCGTTGAACCAGTAGCCGCCGCGCAGGCTGTACGCGGTGTCTTTTTCCTCGCCGGTCAGGCCGGCGAAGCTGAATTCCGCGCGGGACTCGCCCACTTCGCCGCGGATGAACCCGCCGCTGCCGTCGGCGGCGAAGGCGGAGGTGGAGGCGCAAGCCAGCAGGAGGCCGGCGGCCAGAATGGAAACACGCGTCATCGATGAAATCCCTGTTGTGTATGTATGTGTGTCATTTCGAATGATCCTGCGCCCGGAAGGCGCAGGATGTCCGGCGCAAGGCTGCGGGAGTCTAGCGACTCCCGATGAAGCGTCAAGACGAATGAAGCGGCCGGCGCGATTCCTCGCTCCGGGCACTGCGGTTCGTTCAGCCGGAACCGCCGGGACCGGCATCGCGGTCGCCACGCGGCCGGAACGGCAGCACCCTGCCGCGCTCGTCCTCGGCGTCGGCCGGCGGACGGTTCCACAGCACGGGCACGTCCTCGGGCGAACGCATCTCCAGTTCCGCATCCAGCGGCGAGAGCTCGCCGGCTTCCTCTTCCAGCTCCCAGCTGTACTTCTTGCGCGGCGGCAGCGGGTCGACGCCCCGCCACAGCAGCGCCGCGAGCACGCCGCCCACCGCGCCGCCCAGATGCGACTGCCAGGACACGCCGGGCTCGTGCGGCAGCACCGTGAGCAGCATGCCGCCGTAGAGGAAGAACGCGATCATCGCCGCGGCGATGGAAGGACGGTCGCGGCGCAGCAGGCCCAGCACGAACACCAGGAACATCAGGCCATGGGTCAGGCCGCTTGCGCCGAGGTGGTACGAATTCGCTTCGCCCAGCGTCCACGCGCCCACGCCGGACCCCAGCCACATCAGCGGCAGCGCACGCCAGGTGGCGCGCGGATAGACCGCCAGCGCCAGCGTGCCGAGGATCAGCAGCGAGGCGGCGTTGGCCGCCAGATGCCCGGGCGAGCCATGCAGCAGCGGCGCGGTGAGGATGCCGGGCAGGCCCTCGGCCCGCAGCGGGCCCACCGCGAATGCGCGCAGGTCCACGCCCTGCTGCAGCCAGAACACCGCGGCCAGCAGCAGCACGAACGCAAGACTGACATTGAGCCCGCGGAGCAGGCGCGCGCGGTCGGCGGCGCGCTGTGCCGGGGTATCGGGAAGGTCGTCGGGTGTCTGCAGGTGCATGGGCTTTCAGTGGAGTCGCCGGCAGGCCGACGCAAGTGCACGGCGCGCGGGCGCGGAAAGAAACGCTCCGTTCCTTCCGCACCCGCGCCCTGCGTCACAGTCGCGAGGGCGCCACGGATGGCGCCGTCGGCCCTCGCGCCCCGCGGCTCAGTCGTCCTTGCCAGCGTCGCGCAGGGCCTCCGCCATGGTATCGCCCGGCGCCGGCGGGCGGCGCAGGCTGAGGATCACGGTCACCGCCAGGATCGCCGCGACCACGCCCAGCGACCACAGGATCGGGATCTTGAACACGTCGATCAGCAGCATCTTGGTGCCGATGAACATCAGCACGATGGCCAGACCGTAGGGCAGCAGGTGGAAACGGTCGGCCATGCCGGCCAGCAGGAAGAACATCGCGCGCAGGCCCAGCACCGCGAACACGTTCGAGGTCAGCACGATGAACGGGTCGGAGGTGATGGCGAAGATCGCGGGGATGGAGTCCACCGCGAAGATCAGGTCGGTCACGCCGATCAGCACGATCACCACGAACAGCGGCGTGTACCAGCGCCGGCCGTCGATCTTCACCGTGTAGGCGTGGCCGTGGTAGCCGGGCGTGAGCGGAAGATGGCCGCGCATCCACTTGAGCACCGGGTTCTTTTCCAGATCCGGCGCCTGGCCGGCGGCGATCAGCATCTTGATGCCGGTGGCGATCAGGAACAGGCCGAAGACGTAGAGGATCCAGTGGAACTTCGCGATCAGCAGCGCACCGGCGAAGATCATGATCGCGCGCAGGACGATCGCGAGCAGGATGCCGATGATCAGCACCTTCTGACGCTGCTCCTCCGGCACGCCGAAATAGGTGAACAGCATCAGGAACACGAAGATGTTGTCGACCGCCAGCGATTTCTCGACCAGATAGCCGGTGAGGAATTCCAGGCCGATGCGGTTGCCGGCCACTTCGCCGAAGGCGCCGACCGCGTACCACCACAGGCCGGCGTTGAACAGCATCGCCAGGACCACCCAGCCGATGCTCCAGTAGAGCGCCTCCTTGAAGGTGACCTTGTGCGGGCCGCCGTGCCGCATCAGCACGAGATCGACCAGCAGGGCGGCGACGACGACGATGCCGAACGCGCCCCACAACAACGGACTACCGATGGTTTCCACGCAATGCTCCCGAGTCTGGATCCGAAAAGAGAAGACGCCCGGCTGCAGGCGTCGGGCGTCGGGCGTCGGATCGGGAGCGCCTGGAAGCGCGCATGGATCGCGGGGACGCACCTTCGCCGTGGCGGCGAAGGTCTCGCTCGCGGTACCCGCAACCGCGGACACCACCGCCGGGGCCGGAGCCTGGCGGGCAGGCCAGGCTCGTGATGACGACCGCGACGTTTCGGAGCTACTCCCCTTCGGAAGCGGCGGAGGTTACCAGCTGCCGCATGAACGCATGCGGCAGGGGCACGCCGCGGACGGCTACAATTCAGCTTATGACCAATCACTCCGCGACCGCCCACGCCGACGCCCCGCCCACGGTCCGCCTGCGCAATGCCTGGACTTCCCGCCATCCCTGGATCTTCCAGAAGCTCGTCGAGAAGCCCGCGCAGCGGCCGAAGCCGGGCAGTCTGGTGGAGATCGTCGGCCCGGACGGCGTGTGGCTGGGCCGCGGCTTCTACAACGGCCACTCGCGGATCGCCCTGCGCATCCTGGAGCGCGACCCGGACGTGCCGGTGGACGCCGACTGGTTCGCGGCGAAGATCGGCGAGGCGGTGCGCCTGCGCCGCGAGGTGCTGGGTCTGGACGAGGTCTCGAACGCCTGGCGCGTGGTGCACAGCGAGGGCGACGGGCTCAGCGGCCTGGTGGTCGACCGCTACGCGGACCTGCTGGTGGTCGAATTCTTCAGCGCCGGCATGTACCGCCATCGCGAGTGGGTGTACGCCGCGCTGCGCGCGCAGTTCCCCGGCTGCCGCTTCCATGCCTTCGCCGATGAGCATGTGCAGAAGCAGGAAAGCTTCGATTTCCGGCCGTGGAACAGCCAGGGCACCGAGCCCGCCACGCCGGCGGAGATCGTCGAACACGGCGTGAAGTTCCGCGCCGACCCGGCGGGCGCGCACAAGACCGGGTTCTTCGCCGACCAGCGCGACAACCGCGAATGGCTCTCGCGCCAGTGCGCGGGCAAGCGCGTGCTCGACCTGTGCTGCAACACCGGCGGCTTCGGCGTGTATGCCGCGGCGCGCGGCGCGAGCGAGGTGGTGGGCATCGACATCGACGAGGCGGTGCTGGAGATCGCCAAGGCCAACGCCCGGCTCAACATGCCCTTCGCCGAGGGCATGCGCCCGCGTTTCGTGCAGGCCGACATCTTCCCGTGGCTGCGCGATGCGGCCAACGGCGACCAGCGCTTCGACGTGGTCATTCTCGACCCCGCCAAGATGACCCGCGACCGCGACCAGGTGATCCCGGCGCTGAAGAAGTATCTCGACATGAACAAGCTGGCGATGGGCGTGGTGAAGCCCGGCGGCCTGTTCGCGACCTTCTCCTGCACCGGACTGGTCAGCGAGGAGCAGTTCCTCGACATGCTGCGCCGCGCCGCGTTCTACGCCGGCCGCACGGTGCAGGTGCTGAAGGTGGCCGGCGCCGGTGCCGACCATCCCTGGCTGACCGACGTGCAGGAAAGCCGCTATCTGAAGGCGGTGTTCTGCCGCGTGGTGGACTAGCAGGGTGTTGAAAAACGCGCATCGTGCGCGTTTTTCAAGTCGCCAGTCCGGCACGTGTCCGGACTGGCTCCCGACGAATCAATCGCTGACGCGCTTGCCTCGTCGTCGCAGCCCTCGGACGGCGTAATCGAGACACCCCGGAAACACCACGGGCCGCTTGCGCGGCCCGTGGTGCGGAGGTTGCGAGGTTGCGGGGTGAAGCGCCCGCCGGCAAGGATCAGCCGGCGGGGTTGAAACCGATGGTGCGGCGGGTGGTGACCGGCGCGGAGACCGGCTGGAAACGCCAGCGCTTGACCGCGTTCACTGCCTCACGGTCGAAGACGCGCGGCGGGTTGCCGCGGACCACGCGGGCGTCGCCCACGCTGCCGTCGACGTTGACCGTGAATTCCACCACCACCTCGCCCGAGGTGCCGGAGCGCAGGGCTTCGGCCGGATAGCGCGGAGCCGGGGTGCTGATCGCGCGCAGGTCGTTGGCGCTCGGTGCGGCGGCGGCGGCGCGCTGCTGCGCGGCGCGCTGTTCGGCGGCACGCTGCTCGGCGGCGCGACGCTCGGCAGCCTCGCGCTCGGCGACCTGACGCTGCTCCTGCTCGCGACGGTTCTGCTCGGCGGCAGCCTGCTGCGCCGCCTGCTGCTGAGCCAGTTCCTGCGCGGCGCGGCGCTGGTTCTCTTCGAGCTGCTTCTTGCGATCTTCCTCGAGCTTGGCCTGACGCTCCTGCTCGGCGGCGGCATCCAGCTGCTGCTGCTCCTGGCGCTGGGCCAGCGTGGATTCGCCGTCGGTGATCGCCGCGCGCAGACGCGGCAGCGCCGGTGCGTTGGGATCGGCGCGCTGCATCAGCGCGAGCACGCGCTTGGCTTCCTCGTAATCATCGCGGCCGATGCTCTGCTCGGCATGGATGGTGGCGTAGGGCATCAAATCGGTGAGTGCGCTGGACACCGCAGCGTCGTTGGGCTGCTTGTCGCGCAGGGCCAGGTAGTACTCCATGGCGTTGTCGCCGGCCGGCGCGTACATGCGCTGTTCGCGCTGCGCGGTGGTGGCGGCTTCACGCAGGGCGTCGACACTCATGCCGGCGACCTTGGCAGTCGCCGCGGCGTCGACCACGGCGGCCTGCTCGACCGCAGGGGCCTGGGCCGGGTCGGCCGGAGCCGCGTCGGGAGCCGGGGTGTCGCCGCCGCAGCCTGCGACGGTGACGGCGACGGCCAGCGCGAGCGCGGCCCAGCGCAGACGGGAGCGGGATTCGGAAGTCTGGGGGATGGACTTGGAGACGGGCATCGCGAGTACCTGCGGATGGAGTGGCATCGGGAAGGCAAGCACGTTGTGTGCCAGCGGAATCTGAAGCGCGGCCTGGGTCGCGTTATCGCGACGCTTCGCGCGCTGGAGGACAGTCGGGCGTGACGACATTCACGTTTCACTCATCCTACCATCGCCCAGCGGCTCGGGGACGCCCTGCCCGGGCCCGAGGCGACGCCTGCGCTCAACGGCGAGGGCTGACCGGTTGCGGCAGGGCTTGCCCCTGTGCAGCAGCCGCGTCGCGCGGCGTCCGTCGCATGCAGCGGCGTGCGCAGGCCGGTGCTACTTGCCGATGCAGAAGGTCGAAAAGATGTGACCGAGCAGGTCGTCCGGCGTGATGCGGCCGGTGATCTCGCCGAGCGTGTCGTGTCCTGCGCGCAGGGCCTCGGCGGCCAGCTCCAGGCGGTCGGCATCCAGCTCGGCGCTGGCGTCGCGAAGCGCACGGCGCGCGCGACGCAGGGCGTCCACCTGGCGCTGGCGCGCGCTGAACGCACCTTCGGCGCCCTCGCCCGCGCCGGCCAGTGCCGCCAGCCGTGCGTGCACGTCGGAGAAGCCCTCGCCGGTGCGCGCGGAGACCGCCAGCGCCGGCGCGCCATCGACCTCACCCGGCAGCGCCGCGCGCGCATCCGCGGCGAGCAGATCGCACTTGTTCAACAGCCACAGCCGCTGCGGCGCGGCGGCCGCGGCGGCATCGACCGCAGCGCGACCGCCGGCGATGTCGCGCACATCGACCACCGCGATGGCCAGATCCGCGCGCTGCAGTTCGGCCTCGGCGCGGCGCATGCCTTCGCGTTCGATCGCATCCCCGCCCGCGCGCAGGCCGGCGGTGTCGACAAGCGTGAGTTCCACGCCGTCCACGCGCACGGTCTCGCGCAGCAGGTCGCGTGTCGTACCGGCGATGTCACTGACGATCGCGCGCTCGCCGCCCGCCAATGCGTTCAACAGCGAACTTTTTCCTGCGTTCGGCGGGCCCACGATCACGGCGTGCAGGCCATCGCGCAGGCGCTGGCCGCGCTCGGCCTCGACCAGCAAGGCGTCCAGATCGCCCTGCGCGCGTACCAGACCGCCGCGCAGGGCCGCACCGCCGAGCGTGTCGAGCGGCTCGTCGGCGAAATCGATCGCCGCCTCCACGTGCACGCGCAGACGCAGCACCGCTTCGGCCAGGGCATCCACGCGCTGCGAGAACACGCCATCCAGCGAACGCCGCGCCGCCCGCGCAGCGCGCAGGTCGGCGGCGGCGATCAGATCGGCCACCGCTTCGGCCTGGGCGAGGTCGAGCTTGCCGTTGAGGAAGGCCCGCTCGCTGAACTCGCCCGCGCGCGCGGGACGCGCGCCGAGCGCGAGGCAGCGTTCGAGCAGTGCGCGCAGCAGGGCCGGGCTGCCGTGCGCCTGCAGCTCGACCACATCCTCGCCGGTGAAGCTGCCGGGCGCGCGGAAATACAGGGCGATGCCGTCGTCGATGATGTCGCCGTGCGCGTCGCGGAAGCGCGCGTAGTGCGCATGGCGCACGCGCAGGTGGAGCCCGCACAGCGCTTCGGCGATGTGGCGGGCGCTCGGGCCGGACAGGCGCACGATGCCGATGCCGGCGGAGCCTGCCGCGGTGGCGATGGCGGCAATGGTGTCGGTGTCGTGCACGGCGTCGGTCATCGCCCGGGGCGCGCAGGGCGGCGCGGGTTCATGTGGGCAGGGAGCATCGGCGCGTGCGGGCCGTCAGGCCAGATAGCCGCCGTCGACGGTCAGGCACGTGCCGGTGACATAGCTGGACGCCGGACTGGCCAGATACAGCACCGCCGGGGCGATCTCGTCGGGCTGTGCGCTGCGGCCCATCGGGATCAGCTGCGCCATCATCGCCATCAGCTTGGGGTTGCCGGTGATGGCGGAGGCGAACTTGGTCTCGGTCAGACCGGGCAGTACCGCATTCACGCGCACGCCGTGGCCGGCGAGTTCCTTGGCGAAGCCCTCGGTCATGTTGACGATGCCCGCCTTGGTCATCGAGTAGATGCCCTGCCCGTGCGCGGGGCGCATGGCGTTGACCGAGGCGATGTTGACGATGCTGCCGCCGCCCGCGTCCTTCATCCGGCGCGCGGCCTGCACCGTGCACCAGAAATAGCCGCGCAGGTTCACCTCGACGGTCTTCTCGTAGCTGCCGAGGTCCATGTCGATCATCGGCCCGAAATACGGATTGGCCGCGGCGTTGTTGACCAGGATGCGCGGCGTGCGGCCGGCGGCATCGAGCGCGGCGAACACCGCCTCGATGGCCGCGGGGTCGCCCACATGCAGCGCGTGCGCTTCGGCCGAGCCGCCCGCTTCGCGGATGGCCGCGGCCACGGCCTCGCAGGCCTCGACCTTGCGCGAGGTGCAGACCACGTGCGCGCCCCGTGCGGCGAGCAGGTGGGCGATGGCTTCGCCGATGCCGCGCGAGGCGCCGGTGACGAGGGCGGTGTGGCCGGAGAGGTCGAAGAGGGCGTCGGGTGCGGTCATGATGTGGGCGATGATCGAGGGAAGCGGCGGGAAGAGATGCATGCATGGGTCACGCAGACGGAGCACGTCGGTGACGCCGCGCGCAGTGCGCGCCGCGCGCGATGGTGCGGTGCGGCGGCTTGCTATGCTCGCGAGCCTATCACGCAGCCCGGACGCCTCTCGATGACCTCAGCCCGCCCCTCCGCCCGCCGTCGCGTGCTGATCACAGGCGCCGGCAGCGGCTTCGGCCTGGCCCTCGCCCAGCGCTACGCACGCCACGGCGATGTGGTGGCCTGCGTCGACCGCGATCTGCCGCGCGCGCAGGCGGCGGCGGCCGGCCTTCCCGGCGAAGGCCACTTGGCGCTGCAGGCCGATGTCGGCGACGACGCCTCGATGCAGACGCTGCATGCCGCGGTCATGGCCGCCTGGGGCGGCGTGGACCTGCTGTTCAACAACGCCGGCATCGCCTCGGCCGGCGCACTCGTCGACACCACGATGGAGGAGTGGCGGCAGGTGCTGGACATCGACCTGCTCGGCGTGGTCCGCGGCTGCCGGCTGTTCCTGCCGGACATGCTGGCCGCGCGCAGCGGGCACATCGTCAACACCGCGAGCTTCGCCGGCCTGGCCGGGGCACCGGGCATCATGAGCTACGGTGTGGCCAAGGCCGGCGTGGTCGCGCTGACCGAGCAACTGCGCGCCGAACTGCACGGCACCGGCGTGGGCGCGAGCGTGATCTGCCCGGCGTTCTTCCGCACCAACCTGCTCGACGGCGCGCTGATGCCGGAGAAGACCAAGCACGCGGTGACCCGGCTGATGGACCACTCGCCGGACACCGCCGAAAGCGTGGCCGAGAAGACCTTCCGCGCGGTGGAGCGCGGCGAGTTCCTGATCCTGCCGACCAAACGCGAACCGATGCGCTGGCGGATGAAGAAGTACCTGCCGGGCATGTATTTCAGGATGCTGCTGAAGCTGGCGGCGAAGCGCACGCGCAGTTGATCCGACGCCATGGATGTTGCGGCGGTGTGGCCAGCCGGATATCGGGAGCCGCGACACCCGCCGCGGGCGTGGGTCAGCGCCGGTCCTTCATCGCCATCACCACCCCCATCCCCGCGAGCAGGGACACCGCGGCGGTGCCGCCGTAGCTGAGCAGGGGCATGGGCACGCCGACCACGGGCAGCAGACCGGAGATCATGCTGCCGTTGACGATGACGTAGACCGAGAACGCCAGGCCCAGGGCGCCGGCGAGCAGGCGGCCGTAGATGTCGCGGGCGCCGCCGGCGATCCACAGGCAGCGGCCGATCACGAACAGGTACAGCGCGAGCAGGGTGGCGACACCGAGCCAGCCCCACTCCTCGGCCAGCACCGCGAAGATGAAGTCGGTGGTGTGCTCGGGCAGGAAGTCCAGGTGCGACTGCGAGCCCTCGCCCCAGCCCTGGCCGCGCAGGCCACCGGAGCCGATGGCGATCTTGGACTGGATGATGTTCCAGCCCGCGCCCAGCGGGTCGTTGTCCGGGTCGCGGAAGGTGAGGATGCGGTTCTGCTGGTACGGGCGCAGCATCCAGAACCATTCGATCGGCGCGAAATAGGCGAGCCCCGCGGCCACCACGCCGCCGGCCCCGACCAGCGCCAGCAGCCGCCAGGACAGGCCGGCCAGATACACCACGAAGCAGCCGCTGGAGGCCACCAGCATCGCGGTGCCGAAATCCGGCTGGAGCAGGATCAGGCCGGTGGGCACGCCGACGATCGCGGCGCAGACCGCCAGCGCGCGGAAGCCCGGCGGCAGCCGCGCGTGATGCAGATACCAGGCGGCCATCATCGGCAGGGTGAGCTTGAGCAGTTCGGCCGGCTGGAAATAGAACACGCCCAGATTGATCCAGTGGTTGCCGTGCTTGCCTTCGCCGATGAACAGCACCGCCAGCAGCGGCAGCAGTGACACCCCGAACAGCATCGGGCTGAGGCTGCGCAGCTGATGCGGCGAGATCCGCGAGAGCAGCCACAACGCCGCCAGTCCCACCGCATAGCGCGCGCCCTGGGCCATGGCCAGCCGCGGACTGCCGTTGCCGGCGCTGTAGAGCACGACGATGCCGGCGACCATGATCGCCAGCAGGGCGGCCAGCAGCGGCAGATCCAGGGTGCGCACGAAGCGATGGGCGAAGTGCAGCAGCAGGCGGGCGAAGGCCTTCATCGCAGGCCTCGCAGCGCGCCACCGCTCGGCGTGGAGGTTGCCGGGGCCGGCGGCGGGGCGATGGCCGCGGCGGGATCATCGCTTGCCTGGACAGCGGCCGGGACGAAGCCGGGCAGCATCGGCACCGGCGCCGGAGGCGCGGGTTCGGCCGGCGATGCGCCCCCCGTCGCGTCGGCACCCTTCGCCGCGGCGTCCTCCGCCGCGGCACCCGCGTCAGGCCCGGCGGGCGGCTGGCCAGGCGTCGGGGCCGGCGGCTCGGGCATCTTGCCGAGCAGCCAGGCGTCGAACACCTTGCGCGCGACCGGTGCCGCGCTGCTGCCGCCGTAGCCGCCGCCCTCGACCACCACCACCACGGCGATGGTCGGGTCTTCGGCCGGGGCGAAACCGATGAACAGGCCGCGATGGCGCAGATGCATCGGCAGCTTCCTGGGATCCAGGCTGGCGCTGCCGCGGCGGCTGATGACCTGCGCGGTGCCGGTCTTGCCGCCCATCCGGTAGGGCGCGCCGATGCTCATCGCGCGCGCGGTGCCGCCGGGGCCGTGGATCGTCATCACCATGCCCTCCTGCACGGCGCGCAGGTGGTCGGGGTTGTCGGTGATGGGCTGCGGCGCCGGCTGGGCGATGGGGCTCCAGGGTTGGTCGAAGGCATCCAGCCGGGCCACCGCCAGATGCGGGCGGCGCAGCTGGCCGTCGCGCGCCAGCGCCGCCACCGCCTGCGCCAGCTGCAGCGGCGTGGCCTTCCAGAAGCCCTGGCCGATGCTGGAGATGACGGTGTCACCGGGGTACCACGGCCCCTGTTTCCCGGCGTTCTTCGCCTTCCATTCCGGCGAGGGCAGGATGCCGCCGGACTCGCCGACCAGGTCGATCCCGGTGGGCGCGCCGAAGCCGTACTTCGACAGATACGTGTCGAAGGTCTGGATGCCCATGTCCAGCGCCAGGCGGTAGTAATAGGTGTTCACCGAGTCGGCGATGGACTTGCGCAGGTCGGTCCAGCCGTGACCGCCGGTGTGCGAATCGCGGTAGCCGCGCGCCTGCCCCGGGATGCGGAACTCGCCGGTGGACAGCGTCCTGTCCTCCGGCGTGCGCCGGCCGCTGTCGAGCCCGGCCAGCGCCACCAGCGGCTTGATCGTGGAGCCCGGCGCGACGCCGCCCAGCACGTTGCGGTTGAACAGCGGCCGCGCCGGGTCGTCCATCAGCCGGCGAAAGTCGGCGTGCGAGATGCCGTTGACGAACAGGTTGGGGTCGTAGCTGGGCAGGCTGACCAGGGCCAGGACCTCGCCGGTGCGCGGATCGATCGCCACCACCGAGCCGGTGAGCTCGCCGAAGGCGATGGTCGCCGCGCGCTGCAGCTCGGCGTCCACGCTGAGCCTGAGCGCCACGCCGGTCTGCGCCGGGATGCGCCCGGCAGTGCCGACGATGCGGCCGTCCACGGTGGTCTCGATCAGCTCGTAGCCGATCCGCCCGCGCAGAGCCTCGTCGTAGGCGCGCTCGATGCCGGTCTTGCCGATGTGGCTGAAGGCGGCACCGGCTTCGCCGAGCATCTCGGCGTCCTTCTTGTCCACCCGGGCCACGTAGCCGACCACATGCGCGAACAGGTCGCCGTAGGGGTAGCGCCGGTTGAGATACGGCACCAGCTCCACACCCGGGTAGCGCCAGCGGTCCACCGCGAAACGCGCGGCCTCCTCGTCGGTGATGCGCAGGCGCAGGGTGATCGGCATGAAGCTGCGGCTGATGCGGCGCTGCTCGTGGAAGCGGGCGATGTCCTCGGGGCTCAGCGCGACGATCTTCGCCAGCGATTCCAGCATGCCGTCGATCTCGGCGCGGGTGCCCTCGCCCACTTCCGCCGGCACCACGTCGAGGCGGTAGGCGGGGATGTTTTCGGCCAGCACCCGGCCCTTGCGGTCGTAGATCGTGCCGCGCGCGGGCACTTCCGGGCGCTGACGGATGCGGTTGTCTTCCGAGCGCTTGGCGTAGTCGCTGTGGTCGAGCACCTGCAGCTTGAAATACCACGCGCCCATGCCGCACAGCGCCAGCGCCACACCGAGGAAGCCGACCGCCGCGCGCAGGCGGAAGCGTTCGGCCTCCTGCGCGGAATTGCGGATGTAGTGGCGCGGCGCGCGGCCCATCGTGTCCCCGCTCAGCGCCTGCGCCCGATGCGCACGGCATCCAGCGCGACGAACAGCATCGGCCACAGCACGGCGCCGACCAGCGGCGACAGCCAGGCCAGCCACGGCCGCGGCGGGATGCCGAAGGCGAAATCGACCACCGTCGCCAGGATCAGGTCGTTGAGCAGCAGGCCACCGATGGCCAGCGCCTGCTGCGGCATCGGATAGAAGCGCATCTGCGCGCGGAAGCGCTGCAGGATGAAGAACATCGCCGACAGGCGCAGCGCCTGTTCGCCGAGCAGCGTCCCGTAGGCGAGATCGGCGAACAGGCCGAGCGCGAACACGCCGCCCAGGCCGATCCGGCCGTGGTCTTCCAGCAGCCAGTAGGCCAGCACCAGCGCCAGCCAGTACGGCCGCAGCGGCACCACGGCATCGGGCAGCGGCAACAGGCCGAGCAGCAGGCCGAGCAGCAGGCTCAGCGGCAGCAGCCAAGGTTTGCGGGCGCGGCTCATGGCGCCGGCTCCGCGGGAGCCGTCCGCGGCACCGCCGGCGGACCGGCACCCGGGGGGGTATCCCCGGCCGTCCCGGGCGCAGGGACGGCGGCAGCGGCGGTCGCCTGCCGTCCGCGCAGCAGCAGCACGTCGCGGCCGCGGTCGAGCTGGGCCGCAGGCGTCAGCACGGCGATCAGGAACGTGCGGCTGGCGTCGGGCTGCAGCCGCGCCACCGTGCCCACCGGGAAACCGGGCGGAAAGCGCTCGCCCAGGCCCGAGGTGACGATCAGGTCGCCCACCTTCACATCGGCCGACATCGGGATGTTGGCCAGCTCCAGATGATCGCCGCGGCCGTACACCACCAGCCGGATGCCGTTGCGCGACACCGCCACCGGCACCGCATGGCTGGGGTCGGTCAGCAGCAGCACTTCGGCCGAGCTGTGCCGCACCCGGGTGACCTGGCCGATCAGGCCGCCGGCATCGATCACCGCCTGCCCCTCGCGCACACCGGCCGCGGACCCGATGTCCAGGGTCAGACGCTGGCGGTTGGGGTCGAGCGCGATGTCGAGGATCGGCGCGAGCTGCACATCCAGGCCGCCCTGTTCGGCGGCGCCCAGCAGCCCGCGCAGGCGGGCGTTCTCGGCCGCGGCCGCCTGCAGACGCGCATTGCGCGCGCGCTCCACCAGCAGCGCGTTGCGCAGCGCGTCGTTCTCGTCGGTGAGCCGGCCCAGCGTGGCGGCATCCTCGCGCACCGTGCGGCCCAGCCGGGCCGGCATGCCGGCCACCTCCCACAGCGGCTCGACCAGCAGTTCGGCGTAGCCACGCACGGTCTTCAGCCACTGCGCCTGGTGGTCCAGCACCATCAGGCCGATCGCCAGCACGATGCACGCCAGCAGCCGCAGGGTTCCGGCGATATCGTCGGAACGCGCTACGGGAGGGCCGGCATAGGGAGGCACGTCGGGATGTCGGAGGGCAATGGATCGGCGGGATGGGCATGCCCGGAGAGGCATGCGCGGGGAAGCGCCTTCCCGGCGGCTGGCTCCGCGTCAGCGGTCCGCCGGCATGGCCCCGCACGGTGCCCAGACGGGCATCGCGGGGCCGGGTCCGACATCACTCGGAGGCGTAGAACTCGTTGCCGTGCATGTCCATGATTTCCAGCGCCCGGCCGCCGCCACGGGCGACGCAGGTCAGCGGATCCTCGGCGACCTGCACGTGCAGGCCGGTTTCCTCGCCGATCAGCTTGTCCAGGTCGCGCAGCAGCGCGCCGCCGCCGGTGAGCACGATGCCGCGCTCGGCCACGTCCG
>ERZ1066122.1550-NODE-1550-length-18005-cov-5.984624_pt1 | contig 18005 bp, 15 predicted proteins | sample MGYA00382769_ERZ1066122 | MGnify/ENA primary metagenome ERZ1066122 (study PRJEB33369, sample SAMEA5778352) | biofilm metagenome | biome: Industrial cooling water; feature: Water cooling tower basin; material: Biofilm | place: United Arab Emirates | collected... | reverse complement strand
GTGCGGCGGCATCGGCGCAGCGCTGACCGGCGCCGATCTCGGCCTGCCTGGTCCGAGTTTCATCGACGACTGGATGACGATCATTGCTGATGCTCGCGATGCCGTGATGACGCGCGGGTGCGCGCATCCGCAACGCGAGCTGGAACTGGAAGCCATCAAGGTCAGCCTCGCCAATCTGCGCAGTTTCCCCTTCATTGCAGAGCGCGAAGCGGCGGGGACGTTGAAACTGCATGGCGCGTGGTTCGCGATTGGCGACGGCGTGCTGCACGTGCTGGACGAGGCAACGGGCGAATTTACTGCGGCTGGGTGATGTCAGCAGGAGCGCAACCGTCACCCCTGCGCAGGCAGGGGCCGCCATGTTGCACGCTCCAACCATCGTGGCCCGATTCCGCCAACGGCCCCTGCCTGCGCAGGGGCGACGTGGAAAAAAATCGCTTTCCTACATCGCACTATTCTGGCTTGTTCGATGCCATGATCCGCATGTCGTCAGCATCCACAAAATCATGTGTTGAGAAAATCAGTCAGGGGCGAAACAAAGGGGGACGTAGCGTGAACTTCGTGAACTTCGTCCCAGAATGGGACGACGCCATAAGGGCTGATTACCCCGATCTGCGGGGGTCGGCATGAACCCTTACACCCTCACTGCCGTCGCAGCCTATTTCGCGCTGATGATTGGCATTGGCGTCTATGCTTGGCGCAAGGCGACGCAGAGCAGCGCCGAATATCAGCTGGGCGGGCGCCAGCTGGGTCCGGCGGTGACGGCGCTGGCGGCGGGGGCGAGCGACATGTCGGGCTGGTTGATGCTGGGCCTGCCTGGCGCGCTGTTCGCCTCTGGCCTGTCGCAAAGCTGGATTGCCATCGGGCTGTTTCTGGGCGCGTGGGCCAATTGGGTGATCGTCGCGCCGCGGCTGCGCGAGCAGACCGAGCGCTTTGGCAATGCGCTGACCATTCCCGAATTTTTGGGCAACCGCTTTAATGACCACCGCCATGTCCTGCGGCTGACGGCCAGTCTTGTGATTGTGGTTTTCTTCGCGCTCTACAGTGCCTCGGGCCTCGTCGCCGGGGGCAAATTGTTCGAAAGCGCGTTCGGGGCCACCTATCAAACCGGGCTGTGGGTCACCGCCGGGGTGGTGGTTGCCTATGTCGTGCTGGGCGGATTTCTGGCGGTCAGCCTCACTGATTTTGTGCAGGGCACGATCATGATGCTGGCGCTGGTAATTGTGCCTGTGGTGGCGTGGGGAACGCTCGACGCCGATGTCGGGCCATGGACGATTTTGCAGCGGATTGACCCCGCTCTCACCAGCTTTTTTGCGGGGACGACAGCGCTGGGCATCATTTCGACCATGGCGTGGGGACTGGGCTATTTTGGCCAGCCGCACATCATTGTGCGGTTCATGGCGATCCGGAGGGTGGAGGATATCCCGACAGCGCGGCGCATAGGGCTCAGCTGGATGGCAATCTCGCTCATTGGGGCGTGCGCGGTGGGGCTGATTGGCAAAGCCTATATCGCCTATGATGGCAAAGGATTGGCCGATCCGGAAACGGTACTGATTGCCCTTGGCTCGCTGCTATTGCACCCGCTGGTCTTTGGCCTGTTGCTGGCGGCGATATTGGCGGCAGTCATGAGCACGCTGTCGGCGCAATTGCTGGTGACCGGGGCATCGCTAACGGAAGACTTTTATCGGCTGTTTGTGCGGCGCGAGGCCAGCGAGCGCGAGATTGTGACCGTCGGACGCCTGTCCGTCGTCGCGGTGGCCGCAGTGGCGATGCTGCTGGCGCAAAATCCCGAAGGATCGGTGCTGAGCCTGGTGTCGAACGCGTGGGCGGGCTTCGGCGCAGCGTTCGGCCCTGTCATCCTGCTGGCGCTGACTTGGCAGCGGATGACGCTGGCGGGTGCGCTCGCAGGAATGGTGACGGGCGCGGTGGTGGTAGTCGCATGGATTGCTGCCGGGTGGAGCGGCTGGCTCTACGAGATTGTGCCGGGCTTTGGCGCGGCAGTTATGGCTATCGTTGGCGTGAGCCTTGCCACCAAAGCGCCGCGTCAGGGAATGGCGTAGGTCACCGTCGCCTGCCCCACGGGGCGTGGGTCGTCACCGCTGAACAGCCGTACGTCGATGATCGCGAGCCGTTTGCCGAGGCGCAGGAGCCGCGCTTCGGCGGCGATGGTGCCGGGCCGGCAGGGGCGCAGAAAATGATAATTGAGCCCGCTCGTTACGGCCATCGCCACCGGGCCGATATGCGCGAGCACCATGGCATAGGCCGCCGTGTCGGCGAGCGCCATCTGCGTTGGCCCTGACACCAAACCGCCGGGGCGCAAATGCTGATCGCCGCTGGCGAGTTCGAGGCGCACCTCACCCGGCGCGGCATGGGTGACGGTCCCGCGCCGGTCGCTGCTGCTGCCGGGAAAGGCGGCGTCGAGAAAGGCATCGAGCGCTGCTGCGTCCATGCGCAACTGGTCAGCACTTGGTGCGCCGTGCCCGGCCATGGCTCAGCGGGTCAGTTTCTTATACGCCAAAGCTGTGGGCCGGTCGGCGGCATCGCCGAGGCGGCGGCGCTTATCCTCCTCATAGGCCTCGAAATTGCCTTCGAACCATTCGACATGGCTGTTGCCTTCGAAGGCAAGAATGTGGGTGGCGAGGCGATCGAGGAAAAAGCGGTCGTGGCTGATCACCACGGCGCAGCCCGCGAAATTTTCGAGCGCCTCTTCGAGCGCGGCCAGCGTTTCGGTGTCGAGATCGTTGGTCGGTTCGTCGAGCAGCAGGACGTTGCCCCCCGCTTTCAGCATCTTCGCCATATGCACGCGGTTGCGTTCACCGCCCGACAGCTGGCCAACCTTTTTCTGCTGGTCAACGCCCTTGAAGTTAAAGGCACCGACATAGGCGCGCGTCTGCATCTCGTGCTTGCCGATCGACATCATGTCGTGGCCGCCCGAGATTTCTTCCCACACATTCTTATTGGGATCGAGTGCGTCGCGGCTCTGGTCGACATAGCCAAGCCGCACCGTGTCGCCGATGCTGACGGTGCCGCTGTCGGGCTTTTCCTGGCCGGTGATCAGCTTGAACAGCGTCGATTTACCCGCGCCGTTGGGTCCGATGACGCCCACGATGCCGCCCGGCGGCAGCGTGAAGGACAGGTCTTCAAACAACAATTTGTCGCCATAGGCCTTGGAGATATTGGTGACCTCGATCACCTTGCCGCCAAGGCGTTCGGGGACCTGGATGACGATTTGGGCCTTGCCGGGGGTGCGGTTTTCCTGCGCTTCGACCAGCTGGTCGAAACTTTTGATACGCGCCTTCGATTTGGCTTGCCGCGCCTTGGGGCTTTGCCGGATCCATTCCAGCTCGTCGCGGATGGCTTTCTGGCGGCCCTGATCCTCGCGCGATTCCTGTTCGAGGCGCTTGGCCTTCTTGTCGAGGTAGGTGGAATAATTGCCCTCATAGACAAAATAGCGCCCACGATCGAGTTCAAGGATCCAGCCGACCACATTGTCGAGGAAATAGCGGTCGTGGGTGACGAGGATGACGTTGCCGGCATAATCGACCAGATGCTTTTCAAGCCAGGCGACGCTTTCGGCATCCAAATGGTTGGTCGGCTCGTCAAGCAGAAGGATCGACGGTTTTTCGAGCAGCAGGCGGGTGAGCGCGACGCGGCGCTTTTCGCCGCCCGAGAGGTTTTCGACCGACCAGTCCCCCGGCGGGCAGCGCAGCGCCTCCATCGCGATTTCGAGCTGGTTATCGAGCGTCCAGCCGTCGACTGCGTCGATCTTCTCCTGCAGCGTGCCCATTTCCTCCATCAGCGCGTCAAAATCGACGTCTTCGGGCGGGTCGCCCATGATGGTGCTGATTTCGTTGAACCGGTCGATCATGTCGGCAACGCCGCGCACGCCGTCCTTCACATTTTCAAGCACGGTCTTGGTCGGATCGAGCTCGGGTTCTTGGGGCAGATAGCCCACGGTAACTCCCTCGCCCGCCCAGGCTTCGCCCGAAAATTCGGTGTCGATGCCCGCCATAATCTTCATCAGCGTCGATTTGCCGGTGCCGTTGGGGCCAACGATGCCAATTTTGGCATCGGGATAGAATTGCAAATGGATGCCGTTGAGGACGGGCTTTTGCGCGCCGGGAAAAGTCTTGGTCAGACCCTTCATTACGAAACTATATTGCGCGGCCATGGTGCGGTCTCCGGGCGGAAAAGGATTTGCGGTGGACCAGAACGGGCACCGGACTGCGCGCCGGTTAGCGAAGGCGATGGCCAAGTGCAATCGGTGGACAAACGGTTTTTCCCGATTCAAGCGCGATTCTTGGGGTGCCGATGGCTCTGCGGTTTGTCCCAGCTTGCGCTAATAATGAGGCGAATCCTGCACGTTGCGGGCAACTCAATTATTTTTGTTGACGTTTGGACGCGATTCTCTAAATCCCGCGGCTCGCTAAGGGAGAGTTTCTTCTGATGCGGAGTTTAAGTCTCTTAGGGAGCCAAGAGCCATGAAGAAGTTTGCTGTTATTGCCGCTGCTGCCGGCATGTTCGCCCTCGCCGCTTGCGGTGAAAAGGCTGCTGAAGAAGCCACCACCGAAGCCCCGGCCACCGAAGCTGTTGCTGAAGAAGCCGCTCCGGCTGCTGAAGGCGCGATGACCGAAGCTGCTCCGGCTGCTGAAGGCGCGATGACCGAAGCTGCTCCGGCTGCTGAAGGCGCTGCCGAAGCTCCGGCCGCTGAAGGCGCGATGACCGAAGAAAAGAAGTAATTCTTCTTCGGCCCATCCGGGTCTGGAAAAAAAAGGCGGTCAACCCCAGGGTTGGCCGCCTTTTTTCATGAACGATATCGCGATGACCGGCATGGACAGTAGGCTGTGGCTTGGCTAAGGCCGCCGGCGTCGGGGAGTAGCGCAGCCTGGTAGCGCATCTGCTTTGGGAGCAGAGGGTCGCAGGTTCGAATCCTGTCTCCCCGACCAATTGGCCTCAATTGCACTTTGTGGCAGCGGCACCGGCCGGTTCACAAATGATGGTGGGCCCGGAGGGACTCGAACCCCCAACCTAACCGTTATGAGCGGTCAGCTCTAACCAATTGAGCTACAGGCCCCCGTCGCCGGGTGACCGCGCGTTAGCGGACAGCGGCGGCGCTTGGCAAGCCCGCGCTGCGCTCTGCGGCTGCCAGCACTTCAGCTACGGTCGTGGCGCGCACGCCGCGCCGGCCGAGATGCGCCAGCACATGGTCCCACCATTCATAGAAGGCCGCCACATCGGCCTCTGTCCGCACATAGGGGGTGTGACCCGGTGCCAGCGATGGCGAATGAAAAGAGAAATTGAGGAGCGGCAACCCCTGTTCAACCGCGTGGTCAATTGCGGCGCAAGCGCGCGCCGCCGGAATTCCTTCGGGCGTCAGCGCAATCCGCTCAACCAGACCGAATCGCGCCGCGAGGGACAGGCAAGTCCCACCGAGCCGTGCCAGACGGTGGTAGGCCCCCTCCCCTAACGGTCCAAGGAACAGGGTGGTGAGCGGGGCTTCAAGCAGCCCTGCATTGACCCACCATGGCCGCAGCGGGAATTGGCGGTAATCGGGGCCATGGCCGGCGCGATAGTCAAAACCAGCGCGCACCGACGTGTCGCAGCGGAACCCTAGGTCAGCCAAAATGTCCGCCGTTGCGCGGCCCAGACCATAGCGACCAGCGCGATAGACCAGCGGCGCTGAGCCAATGACCTCGGCAATGCGATCGCGCAGCGCGCGCGTCTTGGCCAATTGCAGGGGTCGCGGGAGGTTGCCCGTATAGCTGTTGCGCGCGTTGACCACTTCCTGGAACGGCGGCGTGACCCATGGGTGAAGCTGTGCGCCGACTTCGGCCGCGCCGCGCGCAACCGCGCCGTGCAACAGCGCAACTGCAGTGTCATCGTTTAACACTGGCCAGTCGACCAGATAGATTGGGCAAACCCCGCGCGATTCGAAGTAAGCTTGGCAAGCTGCCAGCCGCGACAGCGAAGCCAACCCATGATGGACCCGCGAAAAGGGCTTATCCCAGTCGAAATCCTCTTCGGTATCGATGGTGACCCAAAAACGGGTACCGAACTCAGCCGGGAAATGGGCAAATTGTGCGGCGGCTGGCGGCATCAACATGTCCGCCCCCTTTGCTGACACACCTGATCCCCCGCTGCGCTCAGCCCTCCTGAACGTCGCCTTGTATTTGCGCATGCCCGGCGGGCAAATGCAAGGTCAAGGCATTTGCACCAATGTTGAGCGCCCCACCACAGCCGCGTGCCAGATTGTCGACCAACCGCAGCGAAAAGCCCAGGCTGAGCAGTGCCGCCGCCGGGGCGTCACCATGCGGGTCAAAGCCGGGATCGAGCAGTTCGCTGACCTGGCTGTGCCGGATCGCGCGTGGGCGCACGACGCGCAATTCGGTTTTGTTCGCATCCTCGCCCGGATCAATCAGCTGGGCCATCACCGTTTCGCCATCTTCGGCGACATCAATAATGGCAGTCAACAGCCGCCCAATCATCCGTTTGGCTTCGGCGTGCGGCAGTTGCGCGAGGAACGATGAGCCGACGCGGGTAACCGACCAGCTGATCGCGCGCTCTGCGATGACCGGCGCCAGTTCAGCCTCAATCGAGGCAAGCAATTGGCCAAGGTCGATGCGCGCGCTGGTGCTGGTGTCCACTTGAACCACGCCGCGTGCCGAAGTGTCGAGGTCGTCGATGATCTGCTGCAGGATCGCGGCGTCGTCGACAATGGCGCTCGCCATCGCCCGGTAACGCTGGTTGACCGGGCCGAACATCTGCTCCGCGATAATCTGGCTAAAGCCCGAAATGGCATTGAGCGGTGAGCGAAGTTCGTGGATCAGCTGGCGAACAGAGTCTCCGCCCGACGTTCCCACCGGGGTGCCATAGGCAACCTCGTTGCGGCGCGGGCGGCGCGCGCTGCCGCGATAGCCACGAAATTGACCGGTCGACCGATCAAAGCACGGCCAGGCCGACAGACGCCAATCCCGGGCAATGCCGGCATCATGCCCCAGGCTGAGCCGCGCGTTGATAATCTCACTGCGCCGACGAAAAGCCCCCGCCACTGCGCCGTCAACGCCCGGCTCGTCCCCGATGGCGGGCTGCGCCAGCGTTATTCCGATGACAGCGCCGCGTGCAATGCCCTCGACCCAGCGGATCAACCCGTCGGCACCGGTTTCGAAGATAAAGCTCGACGAAGTGGCGGGTGATGCTTCGCGCTGGTGACGGTTGCGGAAGGTGTCGATGCGGCGAACCAGGTCGCGGATCTGGTCATTGCCCGTCGCGGCAACGGGTTGCTGATCATTGGCGACCGACACGGCGTCCATGCTGGACGCGGCTGGAGGCAGAGCGGGCTGCGCCGATCCCATACTGCCGAGCGCGCGGCGAACCGTGGGCGACAGATCCCGCCGCTGCGCCAATATGCTGCGCGCAACGGCATTGGTCGAAGGCAGCAGCGCGAGCCAGTCATCGTCGCCCAATTGGGCCTCGGACAACATAGCCGCTGCCACCGGGGGGGTATCGGCTGAGTAGAGAGCGACGAGCGGGGCATAGCGGCACTGCCCCGCAAGCGTCGCGGCAGTGTCGCGGCGGACCCCTTCGCCCACTTTCGGGCGCAACAAAGCTAGTGCGTGCAGTGCGCGGCGGACGTCGGGTTCGGCCAATTGATTCCCGCGCTGCGCGAGAATATCGGATAACTGTCGCCACGCCGCGCTGCGCGTCCGGTCGTCGGCCGGCTTCTGGCGCATAATTGTGGCGATCATCATGTCATTATGCACGCCAGCAGGCTCCGCCAGACAAATTGGTTACGGACTTGTTACCGGCTAGCGTGAATCCGGCAGTCATGAAAGCCATCGCAAAACTGGCGTTGCAATGTGGGACAATTGCATTAGCCTGAAATAATATTATGCGTGATGGCCATTGAAACCAAAGGAAGTTGCCCCGGATGGCTCCCAGCAAATTTGATATCATCGACCTGCAAATTTTGCGCGAGTTGCAAGAAAATGGACGAATGACCAACGTCGACCTGGCCGAGCGAGTCGGACTGACCGCACCGCCATGTTTGCGCCGGGTGCGTGCACTGGAGGAAGCCGGAGTCATCAAATCCTATCATGCCGATCTGGATGCATCGAAACTTGGGTATAGCATTACTGTCTTTGCAATGGTGAGCCTGCGCAGCCAGGCCGAGAGCGATTTGCGACAGTTCGAGGATTATGTCGGCACTCTACCCGAAGTGCGCGAATGCTATATGCTGAATGGCGAAATTGATTTCATTTTGAAGGTTGTAGCGCGCGACCTGCAATCCTTTCAAAGCTTTTTGACGACGCACCTGACCGCTGCACCCAATGTTTCGAGCGTCAAAACGTCGCTGACCATTCGCACCGCCAAACAATTGGCTGGCGTGCCGGTCGAAGGCTGATTTCAACGGTAACGAAACGGGGGTCAGTGCGTCGGCTGCACTGACCCCCAATCACTTATCTGCGCTGTGTTTAGCGTCCGGTGGTAGCCGGCGCAGCCGTGGCTGCGGCCTTGGTATCGATATTGACCAGCCACAATTTGGCGAGGCGCTGACGCGGACCGGCGACGCCAGCCAGCGTTGTTTTCGCTACATCGGTCGTTCCCGCCAGATGTTGTGCCACGCCAAGGCGGAGCTTGACCAGATCCGGTTCGGCATCGCCCTTATCGAGCGCAATCTGGTATAGCGCGGCGGCCTTGGCATAGTCGCCATAGCCGAAGAGCGCATCGGCGGTGCTGCGTGCGCGCCGCGCCGAAGGAAGCCCGGCACCGATGGCGGCGTCCTTGTCGAGCGCGGCTTTATCCCCCACGGTGCGCGCCTTCTGGCCAGCGTAGATTTCATTAAATTTGGCGTCGTTGGCGGGAACAATGCCTTTGGCGCGGGCTTCGTCGATCAGCGCCAATACTTCGCCCGGCAGACCGCCTTCGGTCGCTATGGCAGCATATTCAAGGACTTCGCCCTTTTCGCTCATCGCGCCCGCGTGCCGCATAAGGCGCAGCGTATCGAGCGTCATATCCTTGTCCGCCCCCTGCATGACGATGAACAGCGTGTTGCGCCAAATGGCCGGTTGCGGATAATCCTGAACGCGCATCGTCAACAGGTCGAGCAAATCGTCGCGGCGACCGGCGGTCTGAAGCAATTTGGCCGGACGCACATAATAATCTTCGGCCGGGCGAGCCCCGGCGGCACGCTGTGCCGCGATTTCGGCGCGCGAAACAGCCAGCGCTTCGTCGATACGGTTGGTGCGCAAATAGCTGTCCATCAGCAATAGCGGCAGATCGCGTTCCTTGCCGCCAGCCGCTTGCGCCGCCGTCAACCGCCGGATCGCTTTTTCATAATCCTTGCCGTTGTAGGCAAACTGGCCGGAAAAGAAGTTGAACTTGGCAACATCGGCTGCAGGTGCCAGCCCCGAATCGATCATGCCGTCGAGGGCAGCCGATTGCAGCGCTTGATCAGATTTCATGATACCCAGTTGCAGGCGAAACTGTGACTGGAGATATTTGTCCTGCGGAGTCGTTGCGACGGCGTCGGCAGCAGCCAGGGCCGCTTCAAGCGCGGCGGCATCCTTGGCCTGAAACGCCGCCTGCACCTTGCGCGCTTCGGGCAGATATTCCTTGCTGGGCGCAATAGCGGGAGCAGCCGCCGCAGCCTCCGCTTCCTTTTCCTTCTTTTTCTTTTGCGCGAGTGCGGGCGATGACGCCATCGCCACCGCGCCAAGAACCAGCGCGAGCGTTGCGCGCGAAACCAACGGAATGACCCGCATCTTGTCTCTCCTGTCTCCGATTCGCGCGAGCTGGGCCGCGCCGCCGGGGATTACACCACGCAAAAACGGCTAGCGTCTGCCCGTCCGAAAAACAAGCAGCGCGCGCGCCCGATGCGACGAGCGGGGCCAATGGCCAAGTGCGGCTGAACGGAAATTTAACCGTCGAACTGGGACGTGTTCAGATCGTCTATCAGCGCGCGCATGTCGCGCATCACCGCCGGGTCGCCGGGCACCCCGGCCATGGCCTGTTCGGCAAGCTGAATCAGCGGAACCACGCCGAAAGTGGCGGCCAGGCTTTTCAGCCGCAGCGCCGCCATCGTCCAATTGGCATCGCAGCGCGAGCGCTGCAGCAAATCGAGCAAATGTTCGACGCTAGCAACAAAAGTAGCATGCAGCTCGGCTGCAAGCGCAGGATCATCGCCGACGGCGCTGTGCAAATATCGGTCGAGGGGGCCACTATCGAAGGACATGCCCCTTTATGCCCGTCGCCCCGTTAACTTTTCGTTCCCCAAGCGGCAAAAGCTGCTAGAGTGTGACAATGGCTGGGGAAAAGAAAATCGTCGGATTGTGGCAAGGCCGCACAGCGGAAGATGTGAGCGCTGCCGCCGTGGTGCCCCCTGTCACGGTCGAAGCCGAGTCGCCCCCGGTCGTACCCGAACAAGCCTCAACAGAGCGGGGCTGGCTCGATCCATTACCCGCAGCGGTCGACGACGCGCCTGCAGAAATTGCAGACAGCGATGCAGCTGGTGGCAGTGACGGTCTTTATGCTGCAGCGCTGATTCTGCTGGGGCTGGGCTGGACCGGATTTCTTGGCTGGACGTCCAGTGGCGGCGGCGTGCGGGTGCCCCCGCTGTCGGAGCTGCCGATGCTGGTGCTTTCGCTAGCCGGGCCGCTGACTATCCTGTTGCTGCTGTGGATCATGCGGTTGCTGTCCGGACGGGTTCGCACCAAACAATTTGCCCGCGTGGCGGCGGCGCTGCGTGCCGAGAATGCCTCGTTGCAAAAGTCGGTGGCGGCACTGGCCGAGCAGCTTGAGGGCGCGCGCACGGCAATGCGCGACCAGGGCCAGAATTTGCAGCAGCATGGTCTGGATGCCGCCAAGCGCATGCAGGACAGCAGCAGCAATTTGTCGGCAAGTGTGGAGCGTATTGTCGCGGCCAATGCCAGTCTGGCCCAGTCGGGCGAGACGGCGATGCAACGCATGGACGGCTTGCTGGCCGGATTGCCGCGTGTCGATGATGTCGCCCAGCGGCTGACCGAGAATTTTGCCCGCGCCGGGCTGGAGGCGCATCAGCATGGTGCCAATCTTGAGGCGCAGCTGGCGTTGCTGACCGAACGCGCGGTTGCAGCGGATGCGGCGGTGCAGGCCTTGATGGAGCAGCTCGGTGGCGGTTTCCGGTCGATGGAAGGCCAGGTCGAGAAGCTCTGCAATACGGTTAGCCTGCGATCTGACGCCGCAGCGGCGGTGCAGAAGCGCGCCCTTGGCCTGATCGCCAAGGAACAGGAAGCAATTGAGGCGCGCGTCGCTGAGGCGCTGGGTTCGCTGCAAACTTTGACCGCCGAGGCGCGCGAGCGGCTGGCCAGTGGCACCGAGGCGAGCGTCGCAATGCTTGAGGAACGGCTCGCGGCGGCCACCGCGACGAGTAATGCGCTGGCGGCCCAGCTGGCTGACCATGCCGGGGTCGCAGAACGGCTGGTCAAGAATTTGGAAGGCGCGGTGATCGATGTCGACACGCGGCTGGGCGTGTTGGACGCTGCGGTCAAAGAACGGGCCGACGCGATTGGAACCGCCCTGGCGGCGCTGGGCGCGACAGTCGATAATTTTGGTTCGCGCAGTGAACGCGGGCAGAATGAGGTCAAGAAATTGCTGGAAGGCAGCGAGGCGCTGCTGGTGGCGCTGGATGCCGTCACACGCGAGCTGGACGAGGGATTGCCCGCTGCCTTTGCCCGTGTTGATGAACAGGCAAAGAGTGCGCGCAATCTGGTCGCGGGCTTGTCGGCCCCGCTCGCGTCGAGCGCCGATATGGCGGCGCAAATCGAAGCCGGGCTGGCGCGCACCGGTGCCGAGGCCAGCAAAGTGCAAACTGCGCTCGCAACCGTTCGCGCCGATAGTGATCAGTTGACCGACCTGCAGGCGGCGCTGGGTGAGGCCGAGGTGCAGTTGAAAGCGCTGGCGCTGGAAACCGGCCAGTTCACGCGCAATGGCGGAGCCGAGGTGATCGCCACCATGACCGAAGTCCGCGACGCGGCGGCCAACGCTGCAGGTGAAGCGCGACGCCTGATCGAGACGGCAGTGACCGAGGCGAGCGGAGCGCTGCGCGAACGCGCTGCCGAAGCGCTGGATGCGGCGCTGAAGAGCGAGATTGATGCGCAACTGAGCGCGATTGAAGCCGCCGCCGACCGCGCTGTTACCGCAGCCAATGGCGCGGCGGAAAAGCTGATGCGCCAGCTCATTACGATTATGGACACGAGCGCGCAGGTTGAGCAGCGCATTGCCGAGGCGGAAACCGCGATTGCGGCCACCGACCGCGACACGCTGGCGAAACAGGTGGTGGTGCTGACCGACTCGCTCAAATCCTCCGCCATCGACATCACCAAAATCCTGTCGACCGAGGTCAGCGACGCGGCGTGGGATGCCTATCTGAAGGGCGATCGCGGGGTGTTTTCGCGCCGCGCCATCAAGCTGATCGACAATAGCGAGGCGAAGGAAATCCTGCGCCGTTATCAGGACGATGCTGCGTTCCAGCGCCATGTGAACCAATATATCCATGACTTTGAAGCCATGCTTCGCGCGCTGATGGGCACGCGCGATGGTTCGGCGATGAGCGTGATCCTGTTGTCGTCGGATGTGGGCAAGCTGTATGTTGCGCTCGCGCAGGCAATTGACCGGTTGCGGACCTGACGCCCGTTTTCGTCATGCTGAACTCGTTTCAGCACAACAAGCTACGGCCGTTTGTTATCCTGAAACAAGTTCAGGATGACGATATCAAGTTGCTGATCGTCTGCGCATCGACCCAGCGCTGCGTATAGATCAAATAATAAGCGGCAAAGAAAATGGTCGCGACGATGGTCGTTTGGCGCATGATCGCGCCGACGCGAAAGGTGGCGGGGGCGCCGCGCTCCGCGCCCGCCACGTCATGATCGGGCTGTTCGGCTGGCCGTCCGTGAAAGGGCAGCACGAAAAAGGCGCAGAGCACCCAGAACAGCAAATATATGGCGAGAGCGGACGTCCATGCCACTGCGTCAGCTGCCCAAAATCAAGACGTCGACCATCGGCTTTTTGCCGGTCCATTGTGTTGCGACGCGGCGCACCGCCAGGCGAATGGCCTCGCGCAGTTTTTCGCGGTCGGCAGGTCCGTCGTTCGCGGCATTGAGCGCAGCGGTGCTCATTTCGCCGATAAAATCGTCACGGTCGTCCTCCACCGGCACGCCGCGATAGCGCACGTCGGCATCGCGCGCTTCGCCTTTGCTGAGCGACACGGCCACGCTGATGATCCCATAGAGGCCCAAGCGGCGGCGATCGGTGATGGTTTCGCCATCAGCAGGCAACAACACATTGCCGTCGAGCGCGAGTCGACCCGATCGGACGCGGTCGATACGCCTCGGCTTGCCAGGTGCCAGGCGGATCAGATCGCCATTTGTCTGCGTCAATGCGGCGGGCACACCGTGCGCCAGCGCGAAACGGGCCTGTTCATGCATATGACGGATTTCGCCATGCACTGGCACCAGCAGCTTCGGCCGCAACCAATCATAGAGCGCGGCCAGCTCCGGCTGGCCGGGGTGGCCGCTGACATGGATATGCGCCTGCTTTTCGGTCACCGTCAGCACGCCTTTGGCCGCGAGCTGGTTCATAATCCGCCCGATGGCGAGTTCGTTGCCGGGGATTTGTTTGGAGGAGAAGATGACACTGTCGCCCTCCTGCAATTTGATCGGGTGATTGTCATCGGCCATGCGCGCCAATGCGGCCCGCGGCTCGCCCTGCCCGCCCGTCGCGATAACCATGAGATCATCGCGTTCCAGCGTCATCGCGGTATCGAAATCAACTGTTTCCGGAAAATCGGTCAAGAAACCATTCGCCTGCGCTACACCAAGAATCCTGTCGAGCGAGCGTCCAGCAACGCACAATGTGCGTCCGCATTCGCGCGCGACTTCGCCGAGCGTCTGAAGCCGTGCGGCGTTGCTGGCAAAGGTTGTGACGATGGCGCGGCCCCGCGCCTCCCCTACTGCCTTCATCAGCCCGGCACGGACGCTTCCTTCGCTACCCGATGCTTGCGGATTGAAGGCGTTGGTTGAATCGCAAACGAGGACATCAATGCCCTCGTCGCCCAATTTGCGCAGAGCGACTTCCGCTGTGGGTTTGCCAAGCACGGGATCATCGTCGAGTTTCCAGTCGCCGCTGTGAAAAATGCGGCCATGCGGGGTGTCAATGACGACCGCACTCATTTCCGGGATCGAATGGGCCAGCGGCGTAAAGCGCAGCCCGAAAGGTCCGATTTTGAAAGCCGCGTCGTTATCAACGGCGTTCAGCTTCACCGCATCGGCAATGCCTTGTTCAGCGAGTTTGCCCGCGATCAACCCCGCCGTGAAGCGGTTGGCATAAAGCGGGACGCCCAGATCGGCCGCCAAATAAGGCAGCGCGCCAATATGGTCCTCATGCCCGTGGGTGAGGACGATAGCGAGAAGATCGTCAATCCGGTCCTCAATCCACTCCATATCGGGCATGATCAGGTCGATGCCTGGATATTCCTGTGACCCGAAGGATACGCCAAGATCGAGCATGATGAATTTGCCATCACAGCCATAAAGATTGGCGTTCATGCCAATCTCGCCCGAGCCGCCGAGCGCGAGGAACAGCAATTCTTTAGCGGGCGCGCTCATGCAGCGGCGGTCCGCTGCGCATAAAGACGGGCGAGACCATTGAGCGTCAGATCGGTATCAACAATATCAAACAAGTGGCTGTGCTCCTGAAATAATCCGGCAAGGCCGCCGGTGGCAATGACGGTCATCGGCGCGCCAATTTCGGCCTTCATCCGCGCGCTCAGCCCTTCGACCATGGCGACATAACCCCAATAGATGCCGATCAGCATCTGGCTTTCGGTGGTGCGACCAATGACTGTATCGGTCGCGGGCGCTTCGATGGCGATGCGCGGCAGTTTCGCGGCGGCAGCGACCAGCGCCTCAAGCGACAGATTGACCCCGGGAGCAATGATGCCGCCGCGATAGCTGCCATCGGGGCCAATATGGTCATAGGTGGTGGCGGTGCCAAAGCTGATGACCAGCTTGTCCTTGCCCGGCACCAGCGCCTGTGCCGCGATGGCGTTGACCGCGCGGTCGGCGCCGACGGCGTGCGGCTCGTCTACCTTCAGCTGGATGCCCCAACCCACGCTGCCGCGTCCGGCAATCAGCGGTTCGACACCGAAATATTTGCTGGCGAGCAATTGCAGATTGTGCAGCGCGCGCGGAACAACGGTGGCGATGATGACGTCGGTGACATCGCTTCGCTCATGCCCCTCCATCCGCAGCAGCTGGTGGAGCCACACGGCATATTCGTCGGCGGTGCGGCGATCGTCGGTGGCGATGCGCCAGCGCGCAACCAGCTTGTCGCCTTCGAACAATGCGAATTTGGCGTTGGTGTTGCCGACATCAACAGCGAGCAACATGGCCGCTCCCTCCCTTTTCCTTATGTGGCAAGTGACACGTCCCCGGCATGGACGATGAGCCGCCGCCCGTCAGCGAGCATGAGTGCAAGGCTGCCATCCCGCTCTAGGCCATCGAAACGGCCCGTCAATCCGGCATGCGCGCCCTCGCCGAGCGTGAGCGCGGTACCGCGCGGCAGAGCGGCAGCATACCAGCGCGCCAATACGGCATCGGGCCATCCGCCGCCGCGCCAGTCGGCAAGTCCTTCCATGAAATGGCTGGCCATTGCCCCGGCAACGCTGTCGCGGTCCATCGGGCAACCCACGGCGGCGAGATGCGTTGTCTTTCGCCCGGCAATGTCGGGAGCGCTGACCAAATTGATGCCGACACCGACCACAACATGGTTGTCGACCCGCTCCAGCAAGATGCCTGCCAGCTTCGCCCCCTCGACCAGAAGGTCGTTCGGCCATTTGATGACCAGCCCCTGAGGTGCGCCAAGGCTACGCAGGGCATCATGCACCACCAACGCCGTCAATAGTGCCAGGCTGTGCGGTGGCGGGTCGCCCGCGCGCAGCGCCACGGTGACCGATCCCATGAAATTGCCCGCGCCATCACTCCAAGCGCGCCCCAATCGGCCACGGCCAGCGGTCTGGCGATCCGCCACCAGCCAATAACCTTCGGTCCAAGGCGTTCCAGCGCTGGCTGCCGCAAGCAAATCAGCGTTGGTGGAAGCGGTCGATGCGACGACAGTGAATTGGGCAGTCAGAACAGCACCGCCGCCGCCTGCGCCGTGGCCCCCGCCAGCGGCTGAATGAACAAATAGCCGACGACCGAGAGCCAGAGGGCGCTGCCTGCAATCAAGCCGCGCTCCACCCATGGCCCCTGCCCGCTCCATTGCACATCGGCGACGTCGTCGAAGTACATCGTCTTGATGATGGCGATGTAGTAGAAGGCGCTGATCACCGAAGCGACGATCCCGACCACGGCCAGCGGCACAAGATTGGCCAGGACGGCAGCTTCGAACACCAGATATTTAGGCCAGAAACCGAACAGCGGCGGAATGCCCGCAATGCTGAACAGAAATACGGCGAGCGCCGCCGCCAAACCCGCCTTACGCTCGGACAGACCCGCAAGCGCGCTGATCGCCTCGACCGGTTGACCATCGCTGTCGCGCAAGTTGAGGACCACCAGGAATGTGCCCAATGTGGTCACGACATAGACGAGCAAATAGGTTAGCACCGCCTGAACCCCCGCCTGGGTGCCCGCAGCGAGGCCGATGAGCATGAAGCCGATATTGTTGATGGAGCTGTAGGCGAGCAGGCGTTTGATATTCTTCTGCCCAATCGCGCCGACGGCACCGAGGATGATGGATGCGAGCGCAAGGAAGATGATAATCTGTTGCCACGCCGCGATGCCCGGCCCCATCGCCTCTACCACCAGCCGCGTCGTTAGCGCCATCGCCGCCACCTTGGGCGCGCTGGCGAAGAAAGCGGTGACCGGAGTTGGTGCACCTTCGTAGACGTCCGGCGTCCACATGTGGAACGGCACCGCGCTGATCTTGAACGCCATGCCAGCCAGCACGAAGACGAGGCCCAGAATCAGGCCCATGTTGGCCCCCGTGGCAAAGGCCGCCGCAACGCCGTCAAAACTGGTGGTGCCGCTGAAACCATAGAGCAGCGAAATGCCATAGAGCAGCATGCCGCTGGCCAGTGCGCCGAGCACGAAATATTTGAGCCCCGCTTCGGCCGAGCGGCCATCGGTGCGCATAAAGCTGGCCAGAACATAGGCGGCGAGGCTGTTTAGCTCGAGCCCAATATAGAGCGTCAGCATGTCGCGCGCGGATGCCATCATGCCCATGCCGAGCGCCGCAAAAACTATCAGCACCGGATATTCGCCGCGCATTCCTGGACCGAAAAAGCGCGGCGCAATCAGAATACAGAGGATACTAGCGCCATAAATCAGCAACTTGGCGAAACTGCCAAAGGCGTCGACGGTGACGGTGCCCATGAAGGCGGTCGACGGCGCATTCCCGATGGTTGCGGCCACAGCGGCAATGGCGGCAGCGAGCGTCAGCACCGCCGCAGCCTGATAAGCGGCAACGGCGCGGTCGCCGGCGAAGGTAGCAATCATCAACGTAACAAGGCCGCCGACGGTCAAAAGGATTTCGGGCAGCACCAAGGCGAGATCAGCGTTCAATGGGCTTCTCCCGCATGCGCCTTCGCCGGCTTGACCATTGGCTTGCCTGCGGTCAGCGCCGCGTCGCTAGGCGCGCGGCTGTCTGCTACCCGGGCAACCAGCGTCGCCACATCACCCCGCATCGGCGCGAGGAAGCTTTCGGGATAAACCCCCATCCACAGCGTGACGGCGGCCAGCGGCAACATAATCGCCCACTCGCGCGCGTTTAGGTCGGGCATAGCGCGGACATCGTCCTTGGTCAGTTCGCCGAACACCACGCGGCGGTACAGATAGAGCATATAGGCAGCGCCCAAAATGATTCCGGTAGTGCAGACGAACGCCGCCCAACTGGATGCCTCGTAAATACCCGCAAGGCTCAGGAATTCGCCGACGAATCCGCTCGTCCCTGGCAGACCGATCGACGCCATGGTGAAC
>ERZ1066122.1543-NODE-1543-length-18090-cov-6.087053_pt1 | contig 18090 bp, 13 predicted proteins | sample MGYA00382769_ERZ1066122 | MGnify/ENA primary metagenome ERZ1066122 (study PRJEB33369, sample SAMEA5778352) | biofilm metagenome | biome: Industrial cooling water; feature: Water cooling tower basin; material: Biofilm | place: United Arab Emirates | collected... | reverse complement strand
TCGTGGCGCTCAGCGACATCAGCAAGGTGGATGCGGCGCACCGCGCAAGGCAGCTGCTGCTCGATCACATCTCGGAAGGTTTGTTGACCGTCCGCCGCGACGGCAGGCTGATGGCGGAGTGTTCGGTGGCCTTGGTGCAATGGCTGGGCTCTCCAAAAGAACAGATGTTCTTTTGGGACTACATCGCGCCTACCGATGCCGGCTTCGCGGCTTCCCTGCGCTCTTTGTGGTGGATGTTCACCGAAGGCGCCTTGCCCTATGAGGTGGCGCTGCATGAGTTTCCGCAGCGTCTGCATGCGCGAGGCATTCCCTTGGGCTTTTCGTATCGGCCGGTGCTGCAGCGGGGCAAGCTCTCGCATCTGCTCGTGGTGGTGCGCGACCTCAGCGCCGAGCTCGAAAAAGAACGCCTCGACGCCGAGAAAAAAGACCTCCTCGACGCCGTTTCGATGCTGACGCGCGACCGGGCCCGCTATCGCAAGTTTCTCCTCGAGGCCAACGCCATGGTCGCTGCGATCACGGAGCGAGCAGCGGGCGATCCGCTGCGGGTCGCAAGGAGCTTGCATACCCTGAGAGGCAACGCGCTCTTCATGGGCCTGAGCCTTTTTGCACAGCGCTGCCGCGAGATCGAAGAGCGCTGCGCAACGCCTGAGCAGGCCTTAGCGGAGGAGGACAGGCAAAGCCTAAAGGCGCAATGGGATGCTCTTTATGGGCGCCTCGAGCCTTTGGTCGGTGAGGTGGCTCCCGGGATCAGCCTCGACGCGCAGGAATACCAGAGTTTGCTGCAGCGCCTGCGGGAAGGGGCGAGCAACGAGGAGATCATCGAGCGCCTCGAAGCCCGCGCGATCCCCTCGCTGAAAGGCCACCTCCTGCGCTTCGCAGCGCACGCGCGTCAGCTCGCGCTCGCGCTGGATAAACCCAACCTGCGCGTGCGGGTCGATGCGGCAGAATCGCTACGCGAACCCGGCGACCGCCTCGATGTGTTCTGGACCTATTTCGTGCATGCGCTGCGCAATGCCGTCGATCATGGCGTCGAGAGCGAAGCCGAGCGCGTGGCCGCGGGAAAACGCGCCGAAGCGGAGCTGACTCTGCGCGCCTATCGGAACGATGACTTCCTCTCGATCGAGTTGGAAGACGACGGACGCGGCGTCGACTGGTCCGCCATCCGCGACAAGGCACGTGCGCGGGGCATGGCGGCCGAAAGCGACGCCGATTTGATGGAAGCGCTCTTCCGCGACGGCATTTCGAGCCGCGACGAGATCTCGCTGACTTCGGGCAAAGGCTTGGGCTTGGGCGCACTGCGGGATGCGGTCGTGGCCTTGGGAGCGGAGTTGACTGTCGAGAGCGTCGCGAGGCGTGGTACGCTCCTTCGCGTCCGTTTTCCCTGGACGACGCTCTCTGGCGCTTAGGAGATTTTGCGTGAAGCAGGCGAAGGTTTTGACCATCGACGATTCGTTTTTGATTCGTCACCAAGTGCGAATCGCGCTCGAAGAGGGCGGCTTCGAGGTGCACGAGGCGGCCGACGGGGCTTCGGCGCTCGCCTTGCTCGACGCGCATAGCGACTACCGCCTGATCGTCACCGACTTTTCCATGCCGCAAATGAACGGCATCGAACTTTTGGAGGCGATTCGCCGCCGCCCCGCTTACGCGCGCACGCCAGTTCTGGTACTGAGTACGCAGAGCGATAGTGAGCTGGTCCGAAAGGCGTGGGAGCTCGGAATCAAGGGGTGGATTCGCAAACCCTTCAAGGCCGAATTCCTCCTTTCTGCCGTGCGCGGGCTGGTTTCGTGAGCAAGGGCGAATGACACGCGATGCATGTGCTCATAGTCAGCGACATTCGCAGCGAACGCGACGCCATGGTCAGGTCTCTGAGCGAGAGCGGAGTGCAGGTCACGGCGCTCAGCGATGGCCGCAGCGCCTCTGCGCATCTCGATGAAGAGAGCATCGACGTCGTCGTCATCGAATGGGGGCTTCGCTCCCCCACGGCCGCGGAGCTCTTGCAGAGGATGAGAGAGCGCGAGGAGGAGCGCCATGTCTACGCCATCGTGGTGATGGGCAACCCAAACTCCGCGAGCATCCACGGCGCCTTCGCCGCGGGGGGCGACGACCTGCTGCGCAAACCCTTCTTGCGTGAGGAGTTTCTGGCGAGGATCGCGGCGCTCGAACGCATTCGGGCATGGGCACCGCGGGCGCTGGCCTCGACCCTCGATTTTACCACCGCCTTATCGAGACTCGAAGCGTGGCGAAGCGCGCCGCGTTTGATCGCGCTGGATTTGAGAACACTTTTTGGGCGCGTTCTCGAGGAGATCGATCGCGAGGAGATGCGTTTCCCGACGGTGATGCATGCGGCTCTGCCCATTTTTCTTGCGAGCCGGGGAGTGGAATGCCGGCTCACGATGGGCATCGATGCGCTCTCGCTGCAGGAGCTCAGCCGGTACTTCTTTGGTCCTGGCGAGCGTGAGGTCGATCTCGATGCGCTCCAAGACATCTTGCGTGAGCTCAGCAACATCGCGGCCGGTGCCGTGGCCAATGCAGCCAGTGCCGAGGATGTCGGGCTGACCTTGGCCTTGCCTTTTATTGTTGAAGGTCTCGAAGAGCCCCTCGTCGATCCCACGCGGAGGCAGGAGTTCGCGCTCTCCGTTGCGGGCACCTCGATTCAGCTCGGCTTGCGGCTGCAGCTCGAGACGCGGGAGCTGCGGCGCATGGCCCCCAACCAGCTCCGTGAAGGGATGATCGTCGCGCGGCCGGTGACCAGTGATCAAGGCGTGCTCTTCGTCGCCGCCGGGACGCGTCTGACCGCCACCACGGCGGCGCGTCTGGCAGAGATCCTCAGCCCGCGCGCCCACGTCACCGTCGTCGTGCCCTGGACGAGTTGAACTCGCTGCTTCCTTCACCGAGGCAGGAAGTCGAGACCGGGTGCAGCGCACTCAGGAGCGATTGCCCCCGTAGGTGCGAGCCGTTGTGATCCCTCCCGAGAGGTTGCGGGCACGAAAACCTCGCTGGTTGAGCAGGCGCGTGGCGTAATACCCGCGCTGCCCGACGCCGCAGTAAACCCAAATCTCGCGCTTCGAGTCGAGTTCGTCTAGGCGCTGGCGAAGCTCGCTCAGCGGCAGATGAATGGCGCCTTCCAGGTGGCCGGCGGCAAACTCTTTTTCCTCGCGCACGTCGAGCAGCAAACCCTGGTGGGTGGGGAGGTCTTCCCATTGCGCGAGAGGCATGTCGCCGCGTAGGACGTTCGCGGCGATCATCCCGGCGAGGTTGACCGGATCTTTGGCTGCCCCGAACTGCGGTGCGTAGCAGAGCTCGGCCTCCTCGAGATCGAATACGGTCGCTTCTTTCTGCATTGCCATCGAGAGGACATCGACGCGTCGCTCGACTCCTGCCGCGCCCACCGCCTGGACACCGAGGATGCGGCCCTCGGGGACCGAGAAGAGCAGCTTCATATGAATCGGCTTGGCACCCGGATAGTAGCCGGCGTGGTGGCCGGGATGAAGGTAGATGGTTTCGAAGTTCGTCATGCCCGCACGCCGTAAGGTTTTCTCGTTCATCCCACTCGCTGCCACGGTGAGGTCGAAGACGCCGCAAACCGCGGTGCCTTGGACGCCGCGGAAGTTCGACGAGCGGCCGAAGATGGCGTCGGCGGCGATGCGGCCTTGGCGATTGGCCGGACCGGCCAGCGGCACGAGCGCGGCGTCGTCGCTTCCCACAAACGAGACCTCGACCGCGTCACCGACGGCCCAGATATGGGGATCGCTGCTGCGCATCTGCGCATCGACGCGAATGCCGCCCCGTGGACCGAGCTCGAGCCCGGCCTCTTTGGCGAGACGGGTCTCGGGGCGCACGCCCATCGCCAGAATCACCAAATCGGCCGGAAGCACGGTGCCGGTTTTGGTATGCACTGCCAGAGAAGCGCCGGCTTCCCCAGTAAAGGCCCGAACCGACTCGCCCAGATGGAGCGCCACGCCTTTGCCTTCGAGCTCCTCCTGCACATAGACAGCCATCTCGGGGTCGACGGGAGGGAGGAGCTGTGGCGCCATCTCGACGATATGCACCTGCAAGCCCCGGTGCACGAGGTTCTCGGCCATCTCCAAGCCGATGAAGCCGCCGCCGATGATCACGGCGCGCTTGGCGCGCGTCTCGTCGATCCAGGCGCGGATCTTACGACTGTCCGGGATGGTTCGGAGCACGAAAATCCCTGGCAGATCGATGCCTTCCAAGGGCGGGCGTAGCGCCTTCGCCCCGGGCGACAAGATCAGCGCGTCGTAGGCTTCGTCGAAGTCCTTGCCATCGCGCAGGTTGCGTACGTGAATGCGTTTGGCTTCGCGATCGATGGCGAGCACCTCGTGTTCGACGCGCACGTCAATGTCGAAGCGTTGGCGGAAGAGCTCCGGCGTGGCGACCAGCAAGTCCCGCTCGTTCTCGATGACGTTGCCGACGTAATAAGGCAGACCGCAGTTGGCAAAGGAGACGAAAGGCCCCCGGTCGAAGACGACGATCGTGCAATGCTCGCAGAGGCGGCGCGCACGCGCCGCGGCCGAAGCACCCCCGGCTACCCCACCCACAATGAGGATCCTTCGTCCTTCGTTCTCCATGGTGACCTCCACATGCGCAAGCTAACGCCACCTTCGGCGACTTGCAGCACTTTCGTCTCTGTTTTTTTGCGGGCCACGAGAGCGTGGCCCTGCGTCTACGATACGCGCGTGGATCAGACTGCGCACGACTCGTTCTCTCGGCTGTCTTTCGCCTCTCCGGCAAGAGTCTCAATGAAAGTCGCGTGAGCGAAGTGTCGCCTCGTAGCCGAGCGCCAATTTCCACAGGCGTTCGGCGACGAGGTGGACGACCCCTTCGGCCTTTTGGATATGGCCGCGCACGCCGAGGAGCCTGGCGCTTTTGAGGCAGATCGAAAAGCGCTCGGCCACCTGCTTCCACACCACGACGTTGACGAAACCGCTCTCGTCTTCGAGGGTCAGAAACATCACCCCGCTCGCCGTCTGCGGCCGCTGCCGGCAGATGACCATGCCGACGTATTCGAGGCCTTGGCGGTCCTCGAGCATCGCCACCTCGCTGGCTTTGGGCAGGTGCGAGGGCAAACGTGCTCGCAGGACTTCCATGGGGTGACCCCGGGTGCTGTGCGCGCCGCTGCCGTAATCCCAAAGGATGCGTTCGGCTTTCGTCGCATCCGGGAAGCGGGGCGCACCTTCGTCCTGTGGCAAAGGGAGATGCAGGCCGCGATCCCCGAGGGCGGCGCGCACGCGCCAGAGCGCTTCGCGGACCTCGCAGCCCAGGCTTTCGAAGGCGCCCGCTTGGGCCAAATGCAAAAGTGCTTGGGGCGAAAAGGAGGTCGCGTGTACGAAAGCTTCGACCGAGGGCCAATGACGCGGCGGTGGTGGCAAGGCCTCGACGCTGGCTTTGGACAGCGACTTGAGAAGCGAAAAGCCGAGGCGTAGGGCATGCGATCGCGGATGCCCTAGGGACTCGAGGCTGCAATCCCAGGTGCTGTGCAGGACGTCGACGGGACGCAGCTCGATGCCCCGCCTTTTGGCGTCTTCGATCAAGGTCGAAGGTGAGTAAAAACCCATGGGCTGCGAGTTGAGCATGCTGCAGGTGAAGACGGCGGGATGATGGCAGCGCAGCCAAGCGGTGACGTACGCGAGGAGCGCAAAGGAGGCGGCGTGGCTTTCGGGAAAGCCGTATTCGCCGAAGCCCTCGATCTGCGAAAAGATGCGCTCGGCGAACTCCTGCGCGACGCCGTTTTCGACCATGCGCCGGATCATATCTTCGCGGTGTTCTTCCAGGCGCCCCCTCGACTTCCAGGCAGCCATGTCGCGGCGCAGTTGGTCGGCTTCGCCCGGGCTGTAGCCCGCCACCTCGACGGCGAGCTGCATGACCTGCTCCTGAAAAATGGGCACGCCCAAGGTGCGGCTCAACACCGCCTCCAGACGTGGATGCGGATAGACGACGGGCTCCAGCCCCGCGCGGCGCTGCAGGTAGGGATGCACCATATCACCTTGGATGGGCCCGGGGCGCACGATGGCGACTTCGATCACCAGGTCGTAGAGGGTCTGCGGCTTGAGGCGAGGGAGCATGGCCATCTGCGCGCGGCTCTCGATCTGAAAGACGCCGACCGTATCGCCGCGCGAGATCATGGCGTAGGTCTCCGGATCTTCGGCGGGCACGGTGGCGATCTCGTAGGCGAGGCCTTCCTGCGCCTGCAACAGCGAAAACGCGCGGCGGATCATGCTCAAGGCGCCTAGGCCCAAGAGGTCGACCTTGAAGAGGCCCAAGGTTTCGATGTCGTTTTTATCCCATTGGATCACCGTGCGTCCGGGCATAGTGGCGGGTTCGATGGGCACGAGTTGGTCCACCGGATGATGGCCGAGCAGAAAGCCGCCGGGGTGGATCGAAAGATGCCGGGGAGTGTTGAGCAAGGCCTTGGCCAAGTGGAGGTAATGGCGATGCAAGGGGAGCTGTGGATCGAGGCCGGCGCTCTGCAGCAAATCGTCGGGGAGGGCCGAATCGAAATGCGACATCAGGCGCGCGGCGCGATCGACGTGCTCGAGGGGCAGGTCGAGGGCTTTGCCCACGTCGCGCAGCGCCGAGCGCGGCCGGTAACGCACCACGTTGGCCACCATGGCCGCGTGACTGCGCCCGTAACGGGCGTAGAGATGCTGGATGACCTCCTCGCGCCTCTCGTGTTCGATGTCGAGATCGATGTCGGGCGGCTCGGCGCGTTCGCGGCTGAGGAATCGCTCGAAGAGCAGGTTGTGTTTCACCGGATCGAGCGCGGTGATGCCCAAGCAATAACAGAGGGCCGAGTTGGCGGCGCTGCCCCGGCCTTGGCAGAGGATGCCTTGCGAGCGGCAGAACATTACGATCTCGTGCATGGTGAGGAAGTAGCCGCCGTATTCGAGGGCTTCGATGATCTGCAGCTCATGTTCGAGCTGGCGGCGCACCTTGTCGGGCAGGCCTTTGGGGTAACGCTCTTGGGCGCCGCGAAAGGTGAGGCTGCGCAGCCAGCTGCCTTCGTCGTGCCCATCGGGTAAGGCCTCTTCGGGGTAGCGGTAACGCAGCTCGCTCAAGCGGAAGCTGCAGCGCTCGGCGACCTCGATACTGCGCAGCACGCTCGACAGATCGTCGGCGAAAAGGGCGCGCATCTCCTGCGGGGAGGGGAGAGCATGTCCGGCATTGCTACGGATGCCGCGCCCGACGGTGGTGAGGGTTTTGCCCAGGCGGATGCAACTCAAGACATCGTGCAAAGCCTGCTGCTCCGGACGGTGGTAGAGCACTTCGACCGCGGCGACGCAGGCGAGGCCGTGGCGTTTGGCCGCCGCGCGCAGCCGCCCCTCGGCCGCCGCTTCGCCCAAGGCGCGGTGACGTGCACAGAGGGCGTAGAGGTCTTCGCTCCAGGCCAAGCGTAGGGCCGGAAAAAGCGCAGGCTCGGGGCAGAGCACCAAAAGCCCCGCGGCCATGGGCAGCAGCGCCTCGAGATCGACGATGCATTCCTTTTTGCCGCCTTCTCGATGCCCCAGGCTGAGCAGACGGCAGAGGTGGGAATAGCCTTGGCCGCTACGCGCCAGCAGCAGCAGAGGCGAACGCGTCTGCCGAAAACGCAAGGTGATCTCGGCACCGACGATCAAAGGCATCGCATAGGAGCGCGCACGCTCGAAGGCCCGTACGACGCCGTAGATGCCGCCGCGATCGCAGAGCGCCAAGGCCGGCAGCCCGTAGAGCGCCGCGCGCTCGACCAAGTCTTCGGGGCTGCTCGCCCCTTCGAGGAAACTGAAATGGCTTTTGACCCAGAGAGGGACGTAAGGATGCAGCGCACGGCATAAGCTTTGTCTTGGCGGCTTCGGCATCGCCGCTCAGTCGACGTAGGCTTGCAGGTACCAAGCGTTGCGGCGGTGATCGAAGAAGACCCAAAGCAGGTCTTGGTTTTCGCTGAGCACGTAGTAGTAGTCGCGGCTCACTCGTTTTGCCCACCAGGCGCCGTCCACGCGGTAGGGCCCCGCGGCGGCGCGGATTTGCTCGGGGGCGAGTGATTCGAGCGCGAGGGGAGCCAGCTGGCCCGGTGCGGCGAGGGCCTGAGGGTCGAAGCAAAGCTGCTTGCTCTCCCAAGCGAGACGGCGCGGCCGCGCGAGGAAGCGGCGGATGAGGGAAGGCGCCTCGGAAACTTGGGCGCATTTCTGGAGACCGGGTTTGCTCGTCGAGAGTTCGAGGGAGCGCTGCGCCTCCTGGCGATCCTCCTTTGAACGGTGCCCGCGTCCATGCCTTTTTGGCGATGCGGCGCGCGCTTTGGACGCGGACTGGTTTTGCAGATGCTTGAGGCTCTCCCAGCGAAAACCTGCTTCGGGGAGATGGGCCTCATGCAAACGTGCGCGGCAGACCGACTCTTCGCCGAAGGCAGCGCGCAAGCGGGCCAGTGCACGTTCGCCCGCGGCGAGATCGCGTGCCGGCGCACATGCCAGGGTTTGCAGTTGCTCGGGCTCCACGGGCGAGGCATGCGCCTCGAGTTGCAAACGCACCACGCCGGAGGGCAGCTCGAGGGTGCCCAGACGGAGGCGCAGCAGCTCGAACCAAAGCGTACCTTCATGCGTCGGCCGCGCCGTCTCGAGCGAGAGGTGCAGATCGGGATGCGCTTCGAGACCGAGCGTGAGCGTAAACGAGGCGGGTGCTTTGCCTTGCCGGCGAAGCGATTGCGAGAGGGGATCGTAAAGGCGTTTGAAGAGAAAGAGCAGGCGCTCGCTGTCTTTTTCACCGTAATCGAGGTGGACCTGCCGCTGAAACGAGGGCTCTGCAATTTCGCCCTGCACAGGCAGGACATGCTGGAAGCGATCGCAAAGCGTCGCCGCGGCCTGACCAAAACGTCGCGCCAAGGCATCGCGAGGCAGCTCGAAGACCTGGCCCAGGCGCTGAATCCCGAGATCGCAGAGCCCTTTGCGCAGCTCCGGGTCGATGGCCAAACGCGCCAAGGGCAGGGCGCAGGTGCGCAGATGCTCTTCGTCGGCAGAGCGCAACAAGGACGAACGCCGCTCCCCCTGGGCGATGGCCAAGCTGGGGTGAGGCTGAAAACCCAGCACCATCACATAGCGGTAGCCGCGGCCGCGCAGGTAGGCGTGCACCATCTTGGCCCAGTTCCTCAAGCCGCCGTAGAGCTTTTGCATGCCGCTCGGATCGAGCCAGAAGGCGCCTTCGCTTTCCGCCACCGCTTCGACCCGCGGGGAAAACTGCTGCAGGCTACGCACCATCTCCTGCACGGCCTGCGCGCGTTTGGCAGCCGACCAGCAAGCCACACGCAACTCGGGCCGGTGTTCGCGCGCCAGCGCGAGCGGCATGCCCACTTCGATGCCGCAGCGTTCGAGGGTAGGGCTCAGCGCTTCGATGGGCGCATCGAGTCGCTCTTCGCGCACCAACGCCACCGGCGAGGAGAGCGGCAGCGCATGCGCTTTGCACCAGCTCTGCAACGTGAAACTGGGCAACCACAGGCTGGCGACGCGCGATGTCATCGACCACCTCCCAAACCTTCGCGGAAGAGGGCGAGGGCAGGGGGCGCCGAGGCTTTGGTTTCGAGCGCTTCTCCCTCTTTCGGCAAGGAGGGGTGCCAGGGCAAACAAAGCTCGGCGGGAGCATTGCGCGCTTCGAAGTGGGGGGCAAAGGAGAGAGGAAAAGAGGGGCGTTTATGGCGCAAGACCTGCCACGAAAAGCCCATCGGCGTCTCCTGCGTTTCGGCCCTGCGCAGCTCGAGGCGCAAGGCGACGAAAGGACCGAGCGAAGCTTCCTCGGCGGCGGCGCGGCGCAACACGAGCAGCGTCGTGCGATGCCGCTCGAGCAGGCGTTGCAGGCGCCCTTGCCAGGCGAGAGAACGGGGCGTCATCCCTTCGAGATCGACGACGATCAAAGGCCAAGCGCCCGAGCGCACGAGGATTTCGGCGGCCTTCAAACGCGCATGCGCATCCTCTTCCCGGGCGCGCCCACTTTCGGGAAGGCGCGCGACGAGCAAACGCTCCAGGTCGACACCCGCCGCGGCCAGATCGGGCGGATAGAAGCTGCTTTGTTCTCCTTGGATCCACGCGACCCAAGAGCGGTCACTTTGCGCGGCCTTCAGCCAATCGACGGCGGCCGAAAGCTGCGCCCCGGCATGGAGCGGCGCCGAGAGCTCGACCAGACAGCCTGCGCCCCGAGCATACTCCGAGAGCAGCGCTTCCCAGAGCGACGAAGCAGGTGCAGACTGAGATGCAGCGACGGCCATCGACCCCTCGATTCGGCGCGGAACGAAAACCCAAACGTCCCGGCAGCGTCTTCTCAGAATACTGATCACAAGTTCAGTGTCAAGTCTCGCCTTGGGAGATCTCGCTCTCTCGAAGGTCTTCGTGGCCGAAGCTCCGCAAGGCTTCGAAAGCCAAAAAACCAGAATTTCAGGTACGATGGCGATCGATGACGACTCCTTCCTCCTCCGCCGTCCCTCTTCGTTGGAGCGGCGCTCTCCTTAGCGGCGCGCTCCTCTTCATCGCCTGCGGCGAGGCTTCTTCGCCGCGTGCCCAAACGAGCCCATGCGCCGGCGCGGCGACTTACCAGGGCGAAGCCACTTATTACGGCGCCGATGGCAGCGGCAATTGCAGCTTCCCCGCCACCCCGGACGATCTCGACGTCGCCGCCATCAACGACCACGATTACGCCGCTTCGGCCAGCTGCGGCGCCTGCGTCCGCGTTCAAGGCCCCAAAGGCGCGATCACCTTGCGCATCGTCGACCGCTGCCCCGAATGCCCCGCCGGCAACCTCGACTTGAGCGCCTCGGCCTTCCGCAGCATCGCCGAAGTCTCCGCGGGTCGCGTGCCCATCACCTGGTCCTTTGCGCCTTGCGCGGTCGAGGGCAACCTGCGCTACCACTTCAAAGAGGGCAGCAGTGCGTACTGGACCGCGGTCCAGGTGCGCAACCACCGCATCGCTGTGGCCAAGCTCGAGTTCCGCGATGCGCAAGGTCAATGGCAGGCGATGGAGCGGCAGAACTACAACTACTTCGTCCGCAGCAGCGGGCTCGGGCCGGGGCCCTATGCCTTTCGCGTCACCGATGCCTCCGGCCAGGTGATCGAAGACGCCGACATCCCTCTGCGGGTCAACGAAGAGGTGAGCGGAAGCGGACAGTTCCCGGGCTGCCCCTGAAACGAGGCGCTCCTCTGAGACACGCACTCCGCCCGGCCACCCGCGCCTTTCCGCAGCGGCGTGCTCCGGCAGCGGCGCCCTCGTCGAGTCTCCTTCCATCTGATACACGCTCGCCATGCACCTCGCTCGTCTTCGGCATTGCCGCGCATGGAAGGCGAGCTCGTTTGCGTTCTTCTCGCTGCTCTGCGCCTGCCCTCCCGCAAAGCGCTCTCGCGACGCCGCCTCGCACTCCACCTGCCGTCCTGAAGCCAAGGTGCAGCTTTTGCCTCTCTCCGGGCCCGCCGCGAGCACCGAGGCCGAGTTCTCCGGCATGGATTGGTTCGACGACGAGCTCGTGCTCTTGCCGCAATACCCGGCGCGCTTCGGCGCTCAGGGCGATCGCAACGGTCAGCTCTTTGTGCTTCGCCGTGAAGTGCTGCAACAAGCCATCGCCGGCGAGCTTCCCAGCTTGCGCCCTCAGCCTCTGCCCTTCGTCGACGCCGCATTACGCGAGCGGATCCAAGGCTTTCAAGGCTACGAAGCCATCGCCTTTCAGGGCTCGAAGGCCTACCTCAGCATCGAGACCGAAGTCGATGGACGCACCCACGCCCTCTTGGTCCGCGGCACGATGCAGGCGCACCCTCCCTCGCTGGTGCTCGAGGCCACGCCCCTCGCCAACCTCCGCTCACCGCGCCCCATCGCCAACCTCAGTTACGAAGCTTTGGTCGTGCACGAGGGCGGCGTCGACGCCTTCTACGAACTCAACGGACGCGGCGCTCCCGCCAAAGCGCTACGCTATTCGGAAGGCAGCGCAGGCCTCAGCACCCTGCCTTTTCCCACGCTCGAATACCGTCTGACCGACGCCACCACGCTCGACGCGAAAGGCTGCTTCTGGGTGAGCAACTACTATTGGCCAAAGAGCGCCTGGAAGCCGGCTCCTTGTGCGCTGACGAAGCGCTGGGGCCAAGGTTGCACGCACGCCGCGCAACCCCCCGTCGAACGCCTGGTGGAACTCTGCTACGGAGCCCGCGGCGCGCTGCACTGGGGCCCCCACGCGCCTTTGCTCCTCCGCCTCAACCCTCCGCGCACCGACTCGCGCAACTGGGAAGGCCTCGTCCGTTTCGGCGATCAGGGCTTTCTTCTCATCACCGACAAACATCCCCAAACCCTGCTCGCCTTCGTCGCCGCCCGGCTTCCGCGCTAGCCAGCGGGCTCGAGTCGAGGCGCTTCCGAGGGGGGCCGCTGCGTTCAGGCTCGCCCAAGCGCTCGATTTTTCGGGGCTTCTTTTGGGATCATGCCGCGGCATCGCCTTTCCTCGCGCCGCCCTCTTCTCCGGCATCCCCTTTGCAATCCTTTCGGCGCTCCTCCATCGCGACAAGAGCCAAAATATTTCATGAAAAACTCAATGTTTTCTTCTCACCGAACCCCCCCCTTTGGGGTGCTCGCGGCACTCCTACTCGTGCAGGCCTGCACTGCGGGCAGCGGCGCTAGCCAAGAGGTCGCCGCCGAAAAACATCATCTCACCGGCCGCTCTGGCATCTTGCAGGGCAACCAAGTCGACTACTTGAAAAGCTCCGGCCGCTCCCTCGCCGCGACTTCTCTCTCGCTCGTCGAAGGAGAAGACGTTTTAACGAACCAGATCGCCGCGGGACGCGGCATCGTCCGCGGCAGCTGGAGCTCGCAAAACTGCAGCGCCCAAGAAGGCTGCGTTGCTTCGCAAACGCGTCAAACCTCGGTCGAGCAATACGGCGGTCAGGCCCAAACGATGGCGTATTTCGGCTTTCCAGAAAGCATCGCGGCTGGCGAGTGCCGTGATATCTATCTCACTTTTCCGATCACTGCGACCGGCGTCTCCGAGGTCAACGTGCTCTTCGACGTCGATTTCGGAGCCAGCGCTCGTCGTCCCTTCTCGCTCTCTCAACGCCTCAGCGACTATGGCGTTCAAGGCAACGGAGTTCGTCTCGGTGCGCTGCTTCTCGTCGACGGAATCGCCGGATTTGGTTCTGCCAACGATCCCATTTCCCTCGACCGCGTCCAGATCTGGGTCGAGCCGGCAGACGGCAGTCGCGGCAGTTTCGGCCTCGACGCGCTCGTTTCCACGCCTTGCCGTTTCACCGAACGCGGCGAGAGCGTTTCGCAGACGCTCTTCTCGGCAACGCGCCAATAGACGCGGAGTCGGCTCAAGCCCGCAGGTCCCAGCGGTCGCGTAGCCAATCGCCGCTGAGGTGGAAGCCGAGGACGGTGAAGGCCATGGCGCTGCCGGCGACCAAGGTGACGTGGGGAAAACGCAGCAGCACGGCGCTGCCTTGGTCGAGCAGGGCGCCCCAGGAGAGCGCCAGCGAGGGCCCAAGGCCGAGGTACGAAAGGGTGGCTTCGGCGAGGATGGCGTAACCGAAGCCGCTCGCCGCCTGGCTCATCAAAGGCCCGAGCAGGTTGGGTGCGATATGGCGCAAGAGGATGCGCCGCCGCGAGTAGCCCAGCGCCTGTGCCGCTTCGACGAAGGTCAAGGCGCGCAGGCGGAGGGCTTCGGCACGGGCGATGCGCGCGTAAATCGTCCAGCCCGGGATGACCAAGGCGAGGATCAGATGCGGCATCCCCGGCGTCTCGGCCAAGGCCAAGATCGCGATCTGCAGCACGATGGCGGGAAAGGCCTGCAGCAGATCGGCGGCGCCCGAGACGAGGTGATCGCAAATGCCGCCCAAGTAGCCGGCGAGCAAACCCAAGCTCGCGCCCAGGAGCAGGTTGAGCGCCACCACCCAGGTGGCGATGAAGGCCGCCACACGCGCGCCGTAGAGCACCGCGCTCCCCAGGTCGACGCCGTTGTCGCCCGTGCCCAGCCAATGACGCGGCGAGGCGAGCTCGTAGGCATGCGCCAGATCGACCTCGCCGGGCAGCTGGGGTGCAAGCCAGGGCCCAAAGAGGGCGGCGCAGGCGAAGACGCCGACCATCCAAGGCCCAAGGGCCAGCGCGCGCCATCGGCTCTTCTTCATTGCAGGCGGATCCTCGGATCGATCCATACGTAGGAGAGATCGAGCAGCAAATTGACGAGCACGTAGAAGCCCGAGGTCATCAAGACGCAGCCCTGGATGACCGGAAAATCACGCGCGAAAAAGGCTTCGAGGAGCAAGGTGCCCAGGCCTGGGCGTTCGAAGATCTTCTCGGTGACCAAGGCACCGGAGAGCAGCGCGCCGAGCTGGGCGGCGCTCACGGTGACGATGGGCAGCAGCGCGTTGCGCAAGGCATGCACCCAGACGACTCGGGAGCGTGGCAGGCCACGGGCACGGGCCGCGTGGATGAAAAGGGTCTGCATGATCTTGCCCACTTCAGCGCGCAGATGGCGCACCAAAAGCGCGGCCAAGCCCAAGGCCACCGTGAGGCTGGGCAAGAGGAGACGAAGCCAGGGCGAGGCTTCATCGTCGCCCGGCAAGGGCAAGGCGCGCACGTTCAAGCAAAAGAGCCAGAGCAAAAGCGGCCCTAGCCAAATGGCCGGCAGCGCTGCACCGATGAGCGAGGCGGCCGAACTCAAGCGATCGAGGCTGCGCTCGCGATACACGCCCGCGAGGACGCCCAAAGGCAGCGCAAACAGCCAAGAAAGCAGCAGCGAGGCGGCCGCGAGTTCCAAGGTGTGGGGGAGAGCCTCGTCCACCAGGCTGCGCACCGTCGTCTGGGGCCGCCGAAAGGAGTAGCCCCAGCTCCCCGCGCGCAGGTCCGCGACAAAGCTGCCGAGCTGCTGCGGCAGCGGGCGATCCAGATGCAGGTTGCGGCGCAGCTGCGCCCGGTCTTCGGGGCTGGCTTGATCGCCCAACATGGCCCTCACCGGGTCACCAGGAACCAGGCGCACGAGCACAAAGACCAAGGCGACGACCGCCATCAAGGTCGCCGAGGCGCGCACTAGGCGCAAAATCAGATAGCGAAGAGAGGCGACCCGCACGCGGCAGTTCTAGCCCAGAGCGTGCTTTCCGGCACCGCCCTCTCTGCCGCCACTCTCTCTATCATCGCAACGCGGGCCATCGACAGGCCGCCCCGAAGACCTCAAGGATTGGTCGCGGCGCAGAAGCGGTGCGCGGCTCGGCCCTCGTCGAGAACGCTGGCGAGGGGATTGCCGTCGTCGTCGAAGAGCTCGCCTGCCAGTACGCAACGGTAGTCGCCGCGGCAGTCGCTGTCTTTGCCGCAGGATTTCATGCACCAGGCGTCGGCCGTGCGCTCGAGGACGCCGCGCCACTCCACGCAGAGGGCATCGTCGGGGCAGGTGCCCGATTCGCAGTTGCGGATGGTGCAGTAGCCGCCGGGCTGCGCGAGATCGCAGATGCGCTCGCCGCGGGGCGAACAATCGATCGAATTCGAGCAGTTGTCGCCGATGGCTGGCTTGCAGCCAAGCGCGAGGGTGCCGAGGCCAAAAGCCAGAAGCCAAGATGCAAGATGGCGCGTCATCGCGCGCGAACCATAGACAATCTCCCCGGCTCGCGCCATCGTCCTGCCCCAAGATGCCCAGGGACGCTCGCCGCCGCGCTTTTTCGCGGATTCTTCTCCCTCGCGCCGCGACCGCCTTTCGCAAGCGCTTTGCGTCGCTTCGAGGCTCCACGACCCGGGCTCTGATGCTCGCAAGCCTTGGGCTCCTCGCGCCCCCTTCGGCGCAGGGAGGGCGCCAGGACGAGGCTCAATGGGCCGAACTGCGCGCGGCCATGCAAAAAGACGAGGCCCGTGCGCTCGTCCTCGTCGACTCCTTGCTCGACCATTCGCCCGCCCGTCTCGAGTTGCGCTACGCCCGCGCGCGCCTGCTCGAGGCGAGGGGGCAGGTCCAGCAGGCCCTACAAGCCTACGCCGGCCTGCCGCGCACTTTGCCTGAGGTCCTGCGCGACGAGGTCGAGACGAGGCAGATGCGTCTCTTCGTCCTGAGCGGACAATGTTCGGCGGCGCAGCCCCTGCTGGCGCGCCTCGAAAAACGGCAGCCCAAGCTGCGTGCACGCTGGCTCGCCATGCGCGGTCAATGTGCGCTGCGGGCGCAGCACCCCGAGGAAGCGCTGCGCCATCTCGAGGCGGCCGACGCTGCACAGGGAGGCGTCGACCGCCCAGCCCTCCGCTTCCAAATCGCCCGGGCGCTCTGGCAGAAGGGAGAAAAGGCGCGCGCGATCGAAGCGCTCAAGGCCCTCTACAAAGCCCATCCCGACCATCCCGACAGCGACGAATGGCGCCGTCAGCTCGAGCTCTTGGGGGCGTGGAGCGAACCTTCGCCGCAAGAGCGGCTCGCGCTCGCCAAGCTCCTCTACGAAAGCAAGCGTTACAGCGAGGCGCTGGCCCAGCTCGACACGCTCTCCGCCCCTGCGGCAGGCGAGGCCTTGGCCAGCTGGCTGCACCTGCGGGGCATGAGCCTGCTGCGCAGTCGTCTGCGTTACGAAGAAGCCTACCGCGCCTTGCGTGAGGCGGCGCGCCTGCCCTCGCGCACCCAGGTCGACGACGCCTTCTACGCCGCGCAGCTGCTCTCCAAACTCGATCGCGATCAGGAGGCGGCGTTCGCCTACCACGAGCTCGCGCGCCGCTTTCCCGCTCATTCGAAGGCCCTCGAAGCGGCGTATATGGCCGCCTGGCTCGAGATCCGTCATGCCCGCCGCGAAGGCGAGGTGCATATGCGCCGCTTCCTCGAAGGCAAAGGCAAGCAAAGTACCTGGGCGCAAGAAGCGCGCTGGTACCTGGGCATGCGTGCCTACGAGCGCAAGCGCTACGCCGACGCCGAACGCTGGTTTGCAGATTATGCACGCCAGGGCCGCGACGCAATGACGCAAGGCCGGGGCTGGTACTGGACCGGCCGCTGCCGCCACAAGCTCGGGCACCATGCGCCGGCGATCGAGGCCTACAAACGCGCCCTCGGCATCGAGCCCCTGCATTGGTACAGCCTCTGGGCGCGGCAGCGAATGCTCGAACTCGGCGAAGATCGCCCGCCCGCCTTTGCGCCCGCCCAAAACCCACGCGCGCCCCTCGCTTTGCGTCTTGCGGCCAATGCCAGCGAAGACGCCGCCCTGCGCTTCTATTTGCGCCTGGGCTTGCGGGACGAAGCGCGCCGCCTGCTCCGCCGCCAAGAGAGCGCCTCGCTTTTGGCCGACGACAAAGCCTTGCGCGGGCTCCTCAAGCGCTACGAGGAGATCGGCGACCATGCCCACGCCCAGCAGCTGGTCTTGCAGGCCCGCCGTCCCCTGCTGCTGCAAGCCCCGCGCGAATCGACTCGCTGGATTTGGGACCTCGCCTATCCTCGCCCCTGGCCCCGCGCCATCGCCCGGGCCGAGGCGAGCACCGGGCTTGAAGCCGCCTTGCTTTACGCGGTCATGCGGCAGGAGAGCTCCTTTGCCCCCGAGGTGGTCAGTTACGCGGGCGCTATCGGCCTGCTCCAGCTCATGCCGCAAACCGCCGAAGGCGTCGCCCGCCGTCTGGGCGTCGACGCCGCGCGCGAGGCCCTCTTCGACCCCGAACGCAACATCGCCTTGGGCGCGGCTTATCTGAAAGAGCTTCGCGACCTTTTGGGCGATTGTCCGCCCTTGATTTTCGCGGCCTACAACGCCGGCGAAGATCGCGTCCAAGCCTGGCAGCGCGAACGCCCTTACCTCGAACTCGATCACTTCGTCGAACGCATCCCTTACGAGCAAACCCGCAACTACGTTCGCCGCGTCACCACCCATTTCGCCAAATACCGCTACCTCGAGCGCCCCCCCGCGGGCTGGCCGCTGCGCTTCTCGACGCGCGTGACGCCCTCGGGCTGCCTCGAAGGTGGCAAAGAACACTGAGGGCTGCGCGCTTCGAGCCTGCCGCCGCGCTCTGCGCTTTTTTGCATTCGGCTGTCCGCTTTCTCGAGACTGCATCGTTCTCCGAAAGACCCCTTAGCCGTGCTCTAGGTGTGCCGATGCTTTCCTTTCCTGCCTCCGACTCGCCGCCATCGACCTCGGTCGAGGAGGTGTATCGGCGATACTT
>ERZ1066122.1542-NODE-1542-length-18112-cov-8.253641_pt1 | contig 18112 bp, 16 predicted proteins | sample MGYA00382769_ERZ1066122 | MGnify/ENA primary metagenome ERZ1066122 (study PRJEB33369, sample SAMEA5778352) | biofilm metagenome | biome: Industrial cooling water; feature: Water cooling tower basin; material: Biofilm | place: United Arab Emirates | collected... | reverse complement strand
AACTGCTGATCGCTTATGGGGCGCCGCGCTGCGCCATGATCACGATAGACCCTGACACGGCCACGCGCGACGCGAAGGTGTTACGCACCGTTGCGCAGCGTTTTGGCAACGCCTTTACAATGTATGCCTCGGTTGCACGGCCTGGCGTCCTGCGCGAAGGTGACGAGGTGAGAATCGTCGGGCCCTGAAACCTGAATCGGCGGACGCCTCCTGTCCCTGCCTCATCGCAAAAGGCACGAATCCCAAGGACCACGATCCTCCGTCGCGATCCCGCCCTGCGCACCGATGTCCCAGGGCGGCGAGCGTCTCACTGCGCCAGCGCTCGTCCCCGCCCCCATATCGCAGCAGCGCGCGCCCGGTGTCAGGGTATGGCCCGCCCAGCAGGACTCGAACCCCCGCCTGCGGAGCAGGCCGACGGGAAATTCGCAGGTTCGGTACCCACATTGGTCAAGGAATGGCGCGCCCAGCAGGACTCGAACCTGCGACCCCGAGCTTAGAAGGCACGTGCTCTATCCAGCTGAGCTATGGGCGCGTTGGTGTCGCCATGGCGCGAACGGCGCGGAAAATCCAGCCTCAGCCGCTGGCCAGGTCGAGATAATGGGCAACGTCGTTGTCGGTGGCGATCCACAGGCCGGCCTGCACCTCGGCCGGCTGGGCCGCCGCGATCGCCAGCGCCTCGGCGAGCGGGCCATAAAAGAGCGTCTCGGCCACCGGGTCGCCATCATCGAGATGATAGAGCCGCACCGTTGCCGATGCGAAGGTGCTGCGCATCAGCGCCAGGCCTTCAGCGAAAATTGTCGGCGTAGGCCTGCAGCTTCAGGGTGCGCGGCCCGAGCGGCACGATCTCCACCTCCAGGCCGTTGGCCTTGGCATAGGCCAGCGCCGCCGCCTGGCTGGCAAAGCGCAGCTGGATCTGCCCGGCGGTGAAGCCACTGCCGGCCCAGCCGGTCAGCGGATCGGGGCGCAAGCGATCATCGCGTTCGAATTCCAGCAGCCATTCACCGGTGCGGGCGCGGCCCGATTGCAGGGCGTGCTTGGGGCGTTGATAGAGGCGCGCGTGCATGGCGCCCTTTTGCCGCGACAGGCTGCCGCAGGCAAGAGACTCAATAGGCGCGGCCTCAATAGGCGCGGGCGATGGCGAAGGCGACCGTTTCGGTCAGCGCGTCGCGCGCCGGCCCCTTGGGGAACCCGGCCAGCACATCGATGGCGCGCTGGCCATAGTGGCGGGCACGGGCCATGGTGTCGGCCACCGCCTTTGTGCTGTGCAGAAGCTCCCCGGCGTGGGCCAGTTCCGCCTCGCCGTTGGCGCGGCCGCTCATCGCCTGGCGCCAGAATTCGCGGTCTTCCTCGCTGCCGCGGGCATAGGCCAGGATCACCGGCAGGGTGATCTTGCCGTCGCGGAAATCATCGCCGGCGTTCTTGCCCATGGTCGCGGCGTCCGACACATAATCAATGGCATCATCCACCAGCTGGAAGGCGATGCCGAGATCGCGGCCATAGCTGGCCAGCGCCTCCTCCACCTTCTCCTCGCGCTCGGCCACCACGCCGGCAATCTGGCAAGCGGCGGCGAACAGCGCGGCGGTCTTGGCGCTGATGATTTCCAGGTAGCGATCCTCGGTGGTGGAGACATCGCGCTGGGCGGTCAATTGCGCCACCTCCCCTTCGGCGATCACCGCCGAGGCGCGCGACAGGATCTTGAGGACGCGCAGCGATCCATCCTCCACCATCAGCTCGAAGGCGCGGGAGAAGAGGAAATCACCCACCAGCACGCTCGCCGGATTGCCATAGAGCGCATTGGCCGTGGCCTTGCCGCGCCTCAGGCCCGAGGCATCGACGACATCATCGTGCAGCAGGGTCGCGGTGTGGATGAACTCCACCGCCGCCGCCAGCTTGTGATGGCGGGTGCCTTCATAGCCCAGCAGGCCGGCGCAGCCCAGGGTAAGCATCGGCCGCAGCCGCTTGCCGCCACCGGCAATGAGGTGCCCGGCCAGTTCCGGAATCAGCGCCACCGGCGACTGCATGCGATCCAGGATGACATGGTTGACCGCATTCAGCCCGGGCGCGGTGAGGTTCATCAGCGCCTGCATCGACGGCTCGCGGCCGGGGCGGAGGGTGTGCACGGTTGCGGTCACCGCGCCTCCATACCGCAAGCATCGGCGCGCGCAAGCGCGGCCTTGCTCCTTGCGCCGCTGTGCCGCAAAGCATTGTGGTGCAAATCAAGATCGCCACAGCCTGAAGGGGGCAGACATGTCCGATCCGGTTCTCAACGCCTATCGCGAGAGCATCGACAATATCGATGCCGCGCTGGTGTTCATGCTGGCAGAGCGTTTCAAGATCACACAGGCGGTGGGCCGCCACAAGGCCCAGGCCGGCCTGCCACCGGCCGATCCGGGGCGCGAGGCCCGGCAGATCGAACGGCTGCGCGCGCTGGCGGCCAGCGCCAATCTCGATCCGGAATTTTCCGAGAAATTCCTGCGCTTCATCATCGACGAGGTGATCCGCCATCACGAGGCGGCGCGGGGCTGAGCCGGGGCAACAGACCGGGGGGCAGCAGAGTCAGGCCGCCGCCGGCAGGCTGAGCGTCACCATCAGGCCGCCGAGATCCTCTGAATCGGCCAGCGCCACGCTGCCACCATAAAGCTCGGCCACGTCCTTCACGATGGCCAGGCCCAGCCCGGTGCCTGGCTTGTCGGTATCCAGCCGCTCGCCGCGCGCGAACAGGCGGCTGCGCTGCGCCTCGGGGATGCCGCGGCCATCGTCCTCCACGATCAGTTCCACCCGCTCGCCCGCCGGCCGGATCGTCACGAACACGCGGCCGCCGCCATGCACGGCGGCATTGTCGACGATGTTGCCCACCATCTCCTCAAGATCCTGCCGCTCGCCGCGAAAGGCCACGTCGCGATCCCCGTCGATATCGATCAGCACGCGGTCCTGGTGAATGCGGCCAACCGTGCGGGCGATGGCCTCCACCACCGGCCAGACCGGCGTGCGGGCCGTGGTGGCGGTGCGGCGGCCGGCGGCGCGGGCGCGGGCGAGCTGGTGATCGACATGGCGGCGCATCACCTGCACCTGCGCCTCGACCGCGCGGGCCAGCGGATCGTCGCGCCCCCTCGCCTCACCCACCAGCACGCTCATCGGTGTCTTCAGGGCATGGGCCAGGTTGCCGGCATGGCGGCGGGCGGCTTCGGATTGCGCCTCGCTTTCGGCCAGCAGCTCGTTGAGTTCGGCGACCAGCGGCTCGATCTCCTGCGGGAACTGCGCCTCCACCCGGCGGGCGCGGCCGGAACGGATGGCGGCAATCGCATCGGAAACCCGCCGCAGCGGCGCCAGGCCATAAGTGGATTGCAGGCCGGCCATGGCGATGAGGCCGAGGCCGAGCACCGACAAGGACCAGAACAGGATAGAGCGGGTGCGGATGCGCTGGCGATCGAGATCGCGGCTCGATTGCGCCACCTGGAACAGGAAGGGCTGCGCCGCGCCGGGCAGGCGCACGCTGCGGGCGATCACCCGCAGGCTCTCACCGGCAAATTCGCGGCTTTCATAGCGGCAGGGCGCCACGCAGCTGGTGCCGACCGGTGGCGGGCGCAGCTGGCGATCCCACAGGCTGCGCGACGGAAACGGCAGATGGCCGCCGCCCGATACCTGCCAGTAGAGCCCCGAATAGGGCTCGGAGAAGCGCTGATCGCCCAGCGGGCGCAGCAACCGCACGTCGCCGGCCTCGTCCAGCTCGGCAGCGTTGATCATCGCATTCAGATTGTTGGCCAGCTGTTCATCGAAGCTGGCGGTGAGCGTTTCATCCAGCACGCGATCGAGCGCGATGCCACCGATGGCCAAGAGCGCGGTGATCCACGCCGCGGCGATCAGGATCATCCGGAAGCGCAGCGAGCGGCCGGGCCCTGGCTCCAGCGCCGGCACGGCAGGCGCCGCCGGCACGGCCGCCGCCACCGGATCGGTGGCCACCGCCACGCCCTCAGAGCTGGTCGTTGAGGCTGTAGCCAAGGCCGCGCGTGGTGAGGATCAGATCCGCACCAAGTTTCTTGCGGATGCGCGTGATGAACACTTCGATCGTGTTGGAATCGCGATCGAAATCCTGATCATAGATATGCTCGATCAGCTCGGTGCGGCTCACCACCTTGCCCTTGTGGTGCATCAGGTAGGACAAGAGCTTGAACTCCTGCGCCGTCAGTTTCACCGGCTGGCCGTTCAGCGTCACCCGGCCGGAGCGGCCATCCAGGCGCACCGCGCCGGCCACCAGTTCCGATGTCGCCTGGCCGGCGGCGCGGCGGATGAGGGCGCGCAGCCGGGCGATCAGCTCCTCGGTCTGGAACGGCTTGGCGAGATAGTCATCGGCGCCGGCATCCAGACCGGCCACCTTGTCCGACCAGCTGTCGCGCGCGGTGAGCACCAGCACCGGCATGGTGCGGCCTTCGCGGCGCCAGCGTTCCAGCACGGTGAGGCCATCCACTTCCGGCAGACCAAGATCAAGGATGACCGCATCATAGGCCTCGTTGGCGCCCAGATAATGGCCTTCCTCGCCATCGGTCGCACCATCGACCGCATAGCCGGCCTGTTCCAGCGCCTGTTTCAGCTGCCGGTTCAGGCTGGGTTCGTCTTCCACCACCAGGATCCGCATGATCCGATCGGTCTCCGTTCAGGTTTGGGTTGCGACTTGGGCAGCGGGGGCGATCCTGTCAATGCCCCGCCGCCTCAGGCGACCCGCTGCAAAAAGCGACTCAAAAACTCTGGCGCCGCCGCACCCGCTCGCCGGTGCGCGCATCCACATCGACATTGATCAGGCTGCCATCGCGCAGGAAGCGGAAGCGATAGATGCGCGACGACTGGTCGAACTGGGCGCCAACATATTCGCCCTGGTTCTCCTGGATCACCCGGCGCTGGATCACCTCGAACGGCATGATCTCGCCGGCCCGCACCATGTCGCGCACGTCGTTGGGTCCAGCCAGCGCCGGCCCGGCGAGGCCAATCAGCGTGGCGCCGATCAGCGCGGCAGCGCGAAGCGAAAGAAGCAGCAGGGCTCGCATGAGCGGGTTCGGTCTCGTTCCTGTGATCGTGATCGGTTGTGTTGTTGCTGTTGATGGCTGCATTCGCTTGAACACCCCCTGAACATGAACAACGCCGCCTGCTTTGCCTTAGCTGGCTTCAGCGCGCAACCGCATCGCGCGCGGGCTTGCCATCACCGCGCCGCAGCGCCAAGGCCATGCGCACCATGCCCGAACCCATCCTCACCCTTGAACGCATCGGCCTGAAGACTGGCGCCGACTGGCTGTTCCGGGAGCTGTCACTCACCATCGACGCGCGCGACCGGCTGGCGCTGATCGGCCGCAACGGCGCCGGCAAATCGACCCTCCTGAAGATGATCGACGGCAGCATCCAGCCCGATGAAGGCCGCCGCGCCACGGCCAGCGGCCTTAAGATCGGCCGGCTGGAACAGGATCCGCCGCTGGCCGCCTTCGCGACGCTGGGCGACTATGCGCTGGCCGGCGGCGCGGCCGAACACGCGGTGGCGGCGCTGGCCGATCAGCTGGGGCTGGACATGGACCGCGCCGCCGCCACAGCTTCGGGCGGGGAGCGGCGCCGCGCCGCGCTGGTGCGCGTGCTGGCCGATGCGCCCGATCTGCTGCTGCTCGACGAGCCGACCAACCATCTCGACATCGATGCCATCGAATGGCTGGAGGGCTGGCTGGAGCGCAGCCGCTGCGCGCTGGTGGTGATCAGCCACGATCGCGCCTTCCTCACCCGGCTGACAAAAAACTGCCTGTGGCTGGACAGCGGCACGCTGCGGCGCGCGGAGGTGGGCTTCGGCGGCTTCGAGGCCTGGGCAGAACAGGTGGAGGCCGAAGCGGAGCGCACCCGCCAGCGGCTCGACACGAAGCTGCGCGCCGAGGAACATTGGCTGCAGCGCGGGGTGACGGCGCGGCGCAAGCGCAACATGGGCCGGCTGGGCAAGCTGATCGAACTGCGCGAGAGCCGCCGCGCGCTCGACAAGGGGCCGAGCGTGGCGCGCATCGCCACCCAGGCCGAGGACCCGGGCTCGAAGATCCTGATCGATGCGAAGCAGGTGTCGCTCACCCTGGGTGACCGTGTGCTGCTGAAGGACTTCTCGCTGCGGGTGCGCAAGGGGGACCGCATCGGCATCATCGGTCCCAACGGGGCCGGCAAGACGACGCTGATCCGCCTGCTGCTCGGCCAGATCGCGCCTGATGCCGGCAGTATCACCCGCGCTGCGACGCTCAACTCCACCATCATCGATCAGCAGCGCCAGCGCCTGAAGGGCCGCACGGTGCGCGAGGTGCTGGCCGATGGCGGCGAATGGCTGGAGGTGAACGGGGCCAAGAAGCATGTCGCCGGCCATCTGAAGGACTATCTGTTTGGCCCCGAAGTGCTGGATGCGCCGGCCGAAACGCTGTCGGGCGGCGAACAGTCCCGCCTGCTGCTGGCCCGCGAATTTGCCGCGCCATCGAACCTGATGGTGCTCGATGAGCCGACCAACGATCTCGACATGGAAACGCTGGACCTGATCGAGGAGGTGATCGGCGATTATGACGGCACCGTGCTGCTGGTCAGCCATGATCGCGCGTTCCTGGATCGCGTGGTGACGATGATCGTGGCGCTGGATGGCAACGGCAAGGCCGAGGCGAGTGTTGGCGGCTGGAGCGACTGGGCGGCACGGCGGGATCCTGGGCGCACCGGCGACCCGCCGGCCGCAAAGGCAAAGGCTGCCGCGCCGCCTGCCCCGAAAAAGGCCAGCAAGCTCAGTTACAAGGATGCGCGCGAACTGGCCGAGTTGCCGGGCCGGATGGCGCAGTGCGCCAAGGACATCGCAGCGCGCGAGGCGAGTCTTGCCGATCCCGATCTCTACACGAAGAACCCGCAGCGCTTTGCCGCCCTCACCGCCGAGCTCGATGGCTTGCGCACGCAGCTCGAAGCCGCCGAGCTGCGCTGGCTGGAACTGGCCGAGCTGGAGGAGAAGCTCGCCGGTTAGGCGACTTCCACGCCCGGCGGCACCTGCGGCTCGACGTGGCGCGGCGTCACCACGCGCAGCGGTGCCGGCGCCACCTTGCCGGTGTCGTGAGCGCGGATGAATTGTTCCACCACCGGCGCCACACCTTCGCGCCACTTGCGGCCGTTGAAGATGCCATAATGGCCGGCGCCCAGCGCCAGGTGATACTGCTTCTTTGCGTCCGCCAGGTTGACCGCGAGATCGAGCGCCGCCTTGGTCTGGCCGATGCCGGAGATGTCGTCGCGCTCGCCTTCGATGGCCAGCAGCGCGGTCTTGGTGATCGCCGCCGGATCGGCAAGCCGGCCCCGGTGGAAGAACTGGCCGGTGGCCAGCGCCTGGCGCTGGAACACCAGATCGATCGTCTGCAGATAGAATTCCGCCGTCATGTCGCAGACGGCGCGATATTCATCATAGAAGGCCTTGGTGGCCTCCGCCGATTCCTCGTCGCCCTCCACCAGGTGCTGGAACAGCTCCCAGTGCGATTTCATGTGGTTGGCGAGGTTCATCGACATGAAGCCGGTCAATTGCAGGAAGCCCGGATAGACACGGCGGCCGGCCCCCGGCCAGATCGCCGGCACCTCCTGGATCGCCATGTGCTCGAACCAGGCATAGGGCCGCTTGAAAGCCAGTTCGTTCACGACCGTCGGCGCCTGGCGTGTGTCGATCGGCCCGCCCATCATGGTGAGGCTGGGCGGCGTGCAGGGATGATCATCGGCGTTCATCAGCGCCACGGCCGCCAGCGCCGGCACCGCCGGCTGGCACACCGCGATCATGTGCGTATCCGGCCCCAGCAGTTCCAGATACTCGATCAGGTAATCGACATAATCTTCCAGATCGAACGTCCCTTCGGACTGCGGCACCAGCTTGGCATCGCGCCAATCGGTGATGAACACATCATGATCGGGCAGCAGCCGCTCCACCGTGCCGCGCAGCAGCGTCGCGAAATGGCCCGACATCGGCGCCACCACCAGCACGCGCGGATCGCGCTTGCCGCCCGTAACCCCGGCAGGCACGCCGCGGCGGAAATGCTTCAGCTGGCCGAACGGCTTCCTCAGCACCACCTCTTCCGACACCGGCACAGGCTCGCCATAGATGAGCGTCGAATTCAGCCCGAACGGCGGCTTGCCGCGCACTTCCACCGTGTGCGCGAACACTTCCAGCGCCCGCGCCATCACGGGCGCGCCCGGCGCCCAGGCGAACGGGCTGGTGGCGGCGAGCAGCCAGTCCGAACCGGTCTGCGCGGCCATGCCGGCCCCGGCCAGCCAGGCCCGCTGCATCTCGTAGGCGGTATAAAGCATCGATACGACCCTTCCGCGCGCCAGCAGCGCAATGAATGTTGCCCTGCCATATCGCAGGTGCAGCATAAACACGAAAACGCTGGCGACAGCATGAACACGGCGCAATGCAACATAAGTGCAACAGCGACCTGCTGCCCGATGGCAGGCATTGAGCCACACTCAGGCCCCTGCTATCAGCCGCCATGGCCTCCCGTCCGCCCAAGCCGCCGCTGCCCTCCGTGGCAGAGCGAAAACTCTCCCGCCTCAGGCTGTTGTGGCGCTTCACCCGCGCCTATCCGCTGCAGCTCACCGCGGCGCTGATCGCGCTTGCCGTTGCCGCATCGGCCACGCTCGCCATCCCGCAGGGCCTGAAGATGGTGGTGGACAACGGCTTTGCGAAGGGCAGCGATCCGGCCGCGATCACGCCCTTCTTCGCCGGTTTCCTCGGCCTGGTGCTGGTGCTGGGCCTCGCCACCGCCGTGCGCTTCTTCTTCGTCACCTGGATCGGCGAGCGCGTCGTCGCCGATCTGCGCACCGCGGTGCAGCGCCACCTCGTGACGCTGGATCCGGTGTTCTTCGAGGAGAATCGCCCGGCCGAGATCGCCAGCCGCATCACATCCGATACCGCGATCATCGAGCAGGTGGTCGCCACCTCGGCCAGCCTCGCCCTGCGCAACAGCGTCATGGGCATCGGCGGCATCATCTACATGTTCTGGGTGTCGCCGCGGCTCACGCTGATGATGCTGCTGGTGATCCCGCTCACCATGGTCCCGCTGCTGGTGCTGGGCCGCAAGGTGCGCGATGTCTCCCGCGCCAGCCAGGACCGGGTGGCCGATCTGGGCACCATGGTCTCCGAAGTGCTGGGCGCCATCCGCATCGTCCAGGCCTTCACGCAGGAGGGCCGCGAATCCAGCCGCTTCGCCGCCGCCGTGGAGCGCAGCTTCGATACCGCCAAGCGCCGCATGCGCCTGCGCGCGCTGATGACCGCGCTGATCATCACCCTGGTGTTCGGCGCCATCACGCTGGTGCTGTGGCAGGGCGCGCTGGGCGTGATCGCTGGCACGCTCTCGGGCGGCTCGATCGCTGCCTTCGTGTTCGCCGCCGCCATCGTGGCCGGCGCCTTCGGCACGCTGACGGAAGTCTATGGCGACTTCATGCGCGCCGCCGGCGCCTCCGGGCGCATGGAGGAACTGCTCGCCGCCCGCCCGCTGATCCGCGCGCCGGCCACGCCCACCGCCCTGCCCCAGCCGCCGCAGGGCCGGCTGGAGCTGGACGGCGTGCATTTCCATTATCCGTCCAAGCCCGATGCCCCTGCGCTCAACGGCTTCTCGCTCGATGTCGCACCCGGCGAGACGGTGGCGGTGGTCGGGCCTTCGGGGGCCGGCAAGTCCACGCTCTTCCAGCTGGTGCAGCGCTTCTATGATCCGGAAGCCGGCGCGCTGCGCATGGACGGCGTCGCCTACACGGCAGCCGATCCGCACGAGCTCCGCGCGCGCCTCGCCGTGGTGCCGCAGGAAACCGTGATCTTCGCGGCCAGCGCGCTGGAAAATATCCGCTATGGCCGCCCCGATGCCACCGAAGCCGAGGTGTGGGCCGCTGCCGAAGCCGCCCATGCCGATCTGTTCCTGAAGGACCTGCCAGACGGCATCCACTCCTATCTGGGCGAAGCCGGCACCCGGCTTTCCGGCGGCCAGCGCCAGCGCATCGCCATCGCCCGCGCCATCCTGCGCGATGCCCCGATCCTGCTGCTCGATGAAGCCACCAGCGCGCTCGATGCCGAAAGCGAGCGGCTTGTCCAGTCGGCGCTTGATGAGTTGATGAAGGGCCGCACCACGCTGGTGATCGCCCATCGCCTTGCCACCGTGCGCAACGCGGATCGCATCGTGGTGATGGACAAGGGCCGCATCGTCGCCACCGGCACCCACGACAGCCTGATGGCTGGCGGCGGGCTCTATGCCCGGCTGGCGCGGCTGCAGTTCGATCAGGTCGCCGCCTGAGATTTACTGCGCGGTATAGCCCCCGTCCACCACCAGCTCCGCGCCGGTCATGAAGCTGGCATCGTCGCTGGCCAGGAAGGCGATCACGGCGCCAATCTCGTTCGGCACGCCAAAGCGCCCGAGCGGATGGGCGGCGATCAGCATGCCCTTCATCTCGTTGCCATCCTCGCGGCTCGCCAGCGCGCCGGCCACCATCGGCGTTTCGATGAAGCCAGGATGCACGCTGTTGACGCGGATGCCGAGTGGCGCCCATTCCAGCGCCGCCGCCTTGGTGAGCAGGGTCACCCCGCCTTTCGACGCGCAATAGGCCGCCGCGCCCGCCATCCCGACCTTGCCAAGGATGGAGCTGATGTTGATCACGCTGCCGCCACCATTCGGGTTGCTCGCCGCGATGCGCGGGCCGGCATGGCGCAGGCCGAGGAACACACCATCAAGGTTGACGGCCAGGATCTGCCGCCAGGCCTCGTAGCTGTGGTCCATCAGCTCGTGGTTGCCGCCGGCAATCCCGGCGTTGTTCACCAATATGTCGAGCCGGCCGAAATCCTCCACGGCATGCTCAACCGCTGCCGCCCAGTCGGGATGGCTGGTCACATCATGCAGGCGGAACCGCGCCTTGCCGCCTGCTGCCGCGATGCTGGCCGCAATTTCCTCGCCGCCGATATCGCGATCGGTGAGCAGCACGGCGGCGCCCTCCAGCGCCAGCCGGCGGGCGGCAGCGGCGCCAAGCCCCGAGGCAGCGCCGGTGACGAGGGCAACCTTGCCGGTGAGACGGGCCATGGGCGTTCTCCTTTATAGCCAAGGATAGCGCGAGGGAGGCGCCGGCGTCTCCCCTCCCGCTGCTGAGAGGGGTTGGGGTGAAGCGGGCCAAGACTGATTAGAGTCACGGACAAGACTGATTAGAGAACTTTTCGAGCGATGCAACCGGTTGGTGTGGCGGCCTGGACACATACCAGAACCCTCTCGGAGCCCTCTTGGGCAAAGCCGAGATGCATCTGAGAGGTGGCCGGCGGCAGCGCTTTCAGGCCGCCGCCGGCCACTCTTCAATTGGACACGATCAGCTCGCGCGTCGCCGTTGGCCCACCGCTCAGGCGATAGAAGAGATCCACCGGCTCGAACTTGAATCGGCCGAAGATCGCACGCGTGTCGGGGTGGTCGTTGATCATCCCGACGATCCGCCGTGCCAGGGCGCGCTTCCCGCCGACATAGGGCGCCACCGGGCGAACGGGGTTAACAGGGGTGAGAGGCGTAGGGAAAGATTGAGACTCCATGTGTCGTTTCTGCCAATGAAGCCCCGCCCGGTGCACGGGTGCGGGGACTGAGGCCGCCGGCCAGCGGCCAAGGTGCGGGTTGCGGCCCGCGGTTCGAGGCGTGACAGCGCCTCTGCCCCCCGCTTTTTCGGCGGGGGAGATCACAGCAGCTCCCGGACGCGCAGCTCGATGCGCTGCTTGTCGAGCTGGACCCGTTCGCTGAAATCGATGTTCTGGATCACGCCATAGTGCAGCGCCTCGGCCTGGCCGGTGCTGCCGTCCTGGAACTCGGCCGCCAGGATCGGGGCGCCGGTGCCCACCTCCATCAGCAGCGACCACAGCTCGCGCAAGTGGGCCTCGGTCAGGCTGCTCCACGTCGCCCGCCAGATCGGCACGCGGCCGCCGCGCTCGATCGCTGTCTCGCCGCCGGGCAGCTCGCGCTGCTGGCTGCGGTCGTCCACGCGCCGGCCGCTGCCCAGCTCGAAATTGTCGTATTCCCCCTGGCCCATCGCCAGGCGCTCGAGCACCAGGATGGTGCCCACCTCCAGAAAGGCCGCGACCGGCTCTCTCAGGAAAACCCGGATATAGCGGGCCACGCGCGCCGGCTGGACCGCGAAGGCGAAGCGCCGGTTCTCCCGCGTGGTGGGTGGCAGCGCGACGGCGGTCAGGCCAATCTGGCCGAAGAAACGGTCAGGGTTCTCCTCCAGCCCAGGCGTCGCAAACGGCCCTTGGACAGACGAGCGGCCGAGCACGTGCCACTGCGCGCCGGCCGTCATGTTGGTATGGAGCACCGCGACGGATGACACCGGGTGATCCGCGCCAAGATCGATGTCGATCACCAGGTCGCGCGTCGCGCCGGCGGTGCCAGATCGGGCCACCACCTTCGGCTGGATATTCGCCAGGGCAGACAGCGGAAAGTCCGGATTGACGCCGGAAACCGAGCCGGCAGAGGTGACCGCAGCAGGGCCATATGGCACGATCCTGAAGAGGGCGCCGTTCTTGCTCATAACTGGATCAGCCCCTGCAGCAGCGTGGTGCCGGCGTTCAGGTCCACCCGCGCACGTGTCACCAGCAGCGCCACGCTGGCCGCGCCGCCAAAGAAGGCGCCGCCGCCAGGGTGGCTATAGGTCAGCGTCACGACTTCGCCCTCCAGATCCCAGTGGATGCCCTCGATCAGCACCTGGTCCTCGGCGAGCACGCTGCCCAGCAAGGCGAGCTGGCGGGCCACCTCGGCGCTGGCTGCGCCTTCGGTGGCCAGTGGGGTGGACTGGGCAGCGTCGCCGGCCGCCGCGCCCCAGCGTGCCTGCAACGTGGGGCTGGCGGCGGAGACCGACCGCTCGGGTGAGCGCAGATATTCGGCGCGATCGACAGTGGCTTCAGCCATCAGCCGCCCTCCGCCGGAAACTGCCCGGCCATCGCCTGCATCGCCCGCGGCACGCTGAGCACCGCCAGATCGACCAGCCGCCAGACCAGCGCCACGAAGTTGGTATCATCCAGCGGCAGCGGCGCGCGCCGTGCGTTGATCCGGTCAAACGCCACCGCCAGCGTGGCATCGCCGGTAGCGCGGGCGGCCACGTGCTCGGGCAGCGTCATCAGCTGCCACAGCCGCTCGGCCGGCATCGAAGGGATCACCGGCACCCAGCTGCCATCCGGCCCGCCAGACCAGCGCCAGCCTTCCCGCGCCGGCGGTGGGTCCAGCTCGATCCAGCCTTCGGGCAGGCCAACCGGCGCCTCCTCAACGCTGATCGTGCCATCCGGCAGCAGGAAATAGCGGTCCACCGGATCAGCTCCCGGTCGCCGAAGCGGTGCCGAACAGGAAGTTCGATTGCGCGGCGCGCGCCTGCAGGCGGAACTTCTGGGTGGAACCGGCGGTGAGCCCGGTCGCCGTTCGGTTGCAGGTGATCGCGCCGTTCCACGAGGCGATGATGCTGCCCAGATCCATGTCCACTGCCGCTTCGCTGGTCTGGATCGCCGCGGTGCCCACTGTCGCCCACACGCCAGGCGAGGTCTCGCGCCGCCAGCGCAGCTCGGCCGGATAGGTGTAGAAGCCGTTCGCAGGGAATGTGATGTTGGGGAAAAACTCCAGCGGCGCCGCCAGCGATGCCTGCCCGCCCGATCCGATGGTGATCGTGAGATCACCGGTCACGTCCGTCCAGACGCTGCCGCCCGGCGGCGAAGTGAAGCTGCTGGTGCTGGCCGTCGTGCCACCGCTGCCGCCCGAGGCCGGCGGCGGCGCGCGCTGCACCACCACGTCGAAGCTGCCGCGCAGTTCCACGCCGTCGCGCTCTGAAATCACCGTGATCCGCCCGGTGGCCGAGACCTCCGTGATGGAAATCAGGCCGGCCGCGCTGATGGAGGCCGAGCAGTTGACTACCTCCAGCGACCAGGCCGTGGTGGCGGAAACGTTTTCCGTCCCGCGCCGCCGGGTGGCCTGCACCGTTTTCGGCAGCTGCCCGGCCGAAAGCACGCCGAGGTGATCGGCCTGCAGGCTGAGACCCGGCAGAGCGTCGAGGCTGGGCGTGGCGGTGGCCGTCACGTCGGCATCCGGCTCCGCCGGCTTCAGCGCCTCGATCGGCGTGCCATCGGCATAGGCCAGATCGGTGGCCAGCAGAATGCGGGCCAGCTCGCCCTCGCCGTGCACCCGGTTGTTCGCGGCCCAGCCCAGCTGCCGGCGGGCGGTGGGCAGGATGATCTGCTGCCGGCTGGGGGCGTGGCGCTGCCAGGCGGCGAAGCTGGCGGCCGGCGTGCCCCAGGCCACGCGCCGCGCGTCCACCGTGCCATCGGCCCGCACCTTCCAGAAGATGCCCAGGCCGGCGAGCAGCCGGTCCAGGGCTTCGGCCACGGTCGCCTCGTCGTCGATATAGAGCCCGCAGTCGCCGAGCCCGAGGCCGTTCAGCGCCGCCACCACGCCGGCCCGGAACGGCAGCCGGCCACTCACCACGGCCGCGGTGATATCTCCCAGCGCGGCGCTGCCGAAGGTGGCATCGCAGGTGAAGGGATAGACCGGGCGATCGGCCGGCCGGGCCAGCAAGAGACCGCCGGCGTTCAGGCACCAGTCCACGGTGCCACCGGCCGGGGCGTTCGCCTGCAGGGCGGCCAGGCTGGCGCGCCCGGTACCCAGCGCGAAGGGCACGCCGCCCTCCTAAACGGCCCGGACGCTGGCTGCCCGTTGCGCCGCGCCCAGCCAGACAATGGTCAGCCGATCGGCGAGCGGGCCGGGCAGCGTGAACACCCGGCCGAACGCCACCGGCACCACGGCGCCAGCCTGACGATCGCGCGCGGCGGCCGCGGCATCGAGAAGGGCAATCCCGCTCGATCCGAAGCGCAGCGGCGCGGCCGGCACGCGCAGCAGCTGGCCCTTGTCGATCAGCTCCACCCGCGCCACGCCCGCATCGACGCTGATCGCGGCGGCGTTCCCGGTCCACACCGTGGCGAAGGCGCCGTCGGCCGGGTTCGATCCACCCAGCGGCCAATCCGCCTGCCGGATCGTCACGGCTGCGTCCCGCCACACCCAGCCGGCGCAGCTGCGGATCTCTGGCGCCAACGCGAAAGCCAGCGCGCCGATCTGGGGAGAAGGTTGTGCACCGAAGCGCTGGCCATCGAAGCCGATCGCCATCTCGAAGGCCGGCAGCTCCACCACGTGCGGCAGCCACTGGGCGCCCAGATAGGCAGCGGCGCGCGGGGATCGGTCCACCAGGCGCAGCGTTTCCACCGTGCCATCGGGCCGGCGCGGCTGACAATCGATCAACGTGGTGCGGCTCACCGCTGAACACTCCGGGCCAGATCGAAGTCATAGCTGCCACTACCGGCCGGCTGCAGCGCCGCCAGAATGCCGCCCAGAATGCCCACCTGCTGCCGGCCGAGGCCGTGCAGGTCCTCCAGCGTGGCGTCCATCGATCTGAGGGCGCCGATCTGCTCGGCGGCGGCGCGTTGGGCCTCCTCGGCCGCTGCGCGAACGCGGGCCTCGGTGGCGTCGATCAGCTCCTGCAGCAGCGCGGCCGAGGCCGCGCGCCCGTTTGCGGCTTCTCCCGTCGCGCCGAACGCCTCGCGCTGCAGGTCGTCGATCTGGCGGATCACCTCGGCCAGGGCATCGAGCTGGCTGCCATCACCGCCGCGAACCAGCCCGGCCAGCCGGTCGCGCTCGCCGCCCAGCGAGGTCAGCCGATCCCGCACCGAGCCACCGGCGCGATCACCGAAGCGGAAATCATCGAGCAGGGCCTTGGCCGAGCCGGTGGTGCCCTGCAGGGTGTCGCGGATCAGGGCGGCGCGCTGATCGGCGTTCAGCTTCTCGATCTCCACGATCTCGAAGCCATATTGCCTAGCAACTTCCAGGCGCTGGCGGGCCTGGCGCTCAAAATCCCGGAACGCCGCCGCGAAGGGATTGCCTTGGGCTTCCAGCAACTCCTCGAGGTTCTTCACCTTCAGGGCTTCGGCCACGGCCTGGTTGACGTTGCTGGCATAGCGCTGGAGCACGGCCTGGACGCGCGGGGACGTGGCAATTGCGCCGGTGGAAAGCGCGTTGGCCACGGCTGCTGCCACCGCCTCTTCGGCCGAATTGAAGCGCTGATTGCCGGCCGCCTTGAAGTCGCCGCCGGTGGGGTTGAAGAAGAACTTGTCGCCCGAGAAGCCGATCGCGCCCAGGTTCAGACCGGCACGGATCTCGCCGCCAAGCGCGCTCGCCAGCTGGGACAGCTGGTTTCCAAAGGCGCCGGCCAGCGACAGGCCCTGGTTGCCCGAGCTGTCACCCCGGCTGTTGAACAGGCGGGAATCGACGCCGGCGGCCGACGAGGTGAGCGCGACATCCGCGAAGGGATTCCTCGGGGCCAGGATCCCGCCGACGATGCCGCCGAGAACACTGCCGATGATCGGCGCGAACTGGCCGAGGCCGCTGGCGATGCTGTCGAGCGCGGTTTTCGTGCTTTCGAGCCCGCCGATCGCGCCACCGATTTCTGACCCCAGCTTAGAAAATCCCGCGCCGAACGTGTTGGCGATATCGGCCACGCCGCCGCCCACCGCCGCACCGCCAAGCACGCCGCCGAGCGCCTTGGCGAACTTGCCGTCCTTGTCGAACAGTTTTTCCAGCCGGATACCGAAGCCGTTGGCGACACCGGTGATGACGTCCCGGAAGCCTTCTGAAACGCCGGCACCCTGGCCAGGCACCAGCCGATCTGCCAGCGCCGCCAGCGCCGTGGAGCGCTGCAGCGCGCGGGCGAAGCCACCGGCCAGGCCATTGCCGATCACCTGGCTGAATTCCAGCGCGGCGCGGCCGAACTCCTGGCCGGTGCGGATGCCAAGTTCCCTGCCCAGGCCTTCCGGGCCGAGCACGCGCTCCATCTCGCGGGCGAATTCGCCGGCGAACACCCGGCCTGAAAGCGTGTCGGTGATATCGCCGGCGCCGGCCAGCTGGATCGGCCCGGTGGCGGTGCCGCCCAGCGCCGTCAGCCGCGCCCGGCGCAGCTTGTCGGCCGCGGCCAGGCGCGCCTCGCTGGCCTGCGCGGCGCTGGCGATGCCGCGCGCCTCGGCCTTGGTGATGTCCTCCAGCGCCTTCCGGTAATCCTGCTGGGCAGCGAGCAGCGGGTTATAGGCCTCGGCCAGCTTCTCGTTCTCGGCCGTCCGGTCCTTCGCCGATTTGGCCGCTTCGCGTTCCGTCCGGGTCGCCGATCGGGCTGCTTCCATGGCGCGCTCAAGGCTGTTCTTGGCCGCCACCAGCGCCGCTTCATAGGCCTTCTGGCTGATGGTGCCGGCCTGTCGCTGGCTGAACAGCCGAGCCTCCTCGGCCTTGTAACGGGCGGTGGCGGCGGCGGCCGCGTCGGTGAGCTCAGTGGCTCGGCGCAGCCCGATCAGCGCGTCGGCGCCCAGCACCCGGCGCTGATCGGCGGCAGCGGCGGCATCAAGGTCACGCAGCTGCTGGTTGATATCGCTGATCCGGCCGGAGCGGGCGGCGATGGCAGGCAGTGCCGCGTTGCCAAACTCGTTGGCGAACTGCGGGTCGTTCGCCCGCGCCAGATCGCCCGCCAACTTCTGCTTTTCCTGTTCCAGGAGCGCGCGCGTCTGGGCGCGGATGGCCTCGGCGCCCTTCAACCGCTCGGCCGCCAGCCGGCCCTGGCGGATGATCTCCTCCTCCTCGGTGCGGCTCGACCGCTTCAGCAGCGCGTCGAACTGTTCCTGGGCGCTGGCTTCGGCCTTGATCGCTTCGGTGACGAGATCCGCCGCCGTCTTCACCTGGGCCTTCTTGGCGGCCAGCTCGGCCTGCTTCTCGCTCACCCGGTTCGACGCGCTCCACAGGCTGCCGAGCACGATCGTGCCGCCCAGGATGGCCGCGCCCCACGGCCCCGAAAGGAAGCTGGCCACCGCGCCCAGCTTGCCGCCCAGCCCGGACATCGCGAACGCAATCTGGCCGCCCTGCTGGGCCAGGATGGTGAAGGCTGGCGTGCCAGCGGCGATGCCCGTGGCCACGTCGCCCACCTGCTGGCCCAGAGTGGCCATAGATGCCCGTGCCCGGTTGGTGTTGCCGGCCACATTCTGCGCCGCCCGGCCTTGCGCGTTCATCGTCGCCGTCGCAGCGGCGTGCTC
>ERZ1066122.1541-NODE-1541-length-18114-cov-6.633701_pt1 | contig 18114 bp, 17 predicted proteins | sample MGYA00382769_ERZ1066122 | MGnify/ENA primary metagenome ERZ1066122 (study PRJEB33369, sample SAMEA5778352) | biofilm metagenome | biome: Industrial cooling water; feature: Water cooling tower basin; material: Biofilm | place: United Arab Emirates | collected... | reverse complement strand
TATCTTATGATATTCCTTTAAACTGGCAAACTGATGCTTATATAGGCGCCGGGTTAGTACTTGCTGGTGGTAGTGACTCTTCTCCTGTTGGTAACAAAATTAGCTTTGCGCTACAACCTGGTGTTGATTATGTTGTTCCTAACAGTAATACAGTAATTTTTGGTAATGCGATTATTGCATTTGATGCTTACCGCGATGGTGGTGGTACTGCACTGTCGTTACAAGGTGGTGTAGGTCTACGATTTTAATTCACAATTTCATACAGGTTATAATGTTATATCTGGTAGAGACGTTACATGTAACGTCTCTACATACATTTGTTGGTTTAGATTATTGGTTGTATTAATGAATTATTTTTTGGTAACTGGTAGCATAGAAGAGTGGGCGACAGTTTTTACATACTTGGGTTTAACGGTGTTTGTGATAGGCGCAATATTTATAGCGCGCAAAAAATAGGATTATAGTCTTTAACCATTAGATAGATTTTTATATCGAAGTAGTAATACCAAAGGTAGATTCTCTGTTGTGTAAAGCATCTTAAAATATTGAGCAACTATCAGCATGAAGTATAACTTATGATGGAGGCGAAGCCAGTTAGTCCTAATAACCTCTTCTCTGAAGAAGGTGAAATGGTGAAGCTTGTGCAGAATAAGGATTGGGCTGCAACACCACTCGGTTCAAAGGAAAACTGGTCACAAAGTTTACGAACTGCTGTAGATATTTGTTTGTATTCGCGGTTCCCCATGGTAATTTGGTGGGGACGAGAACTTGTTTTAATATATAACGATGCTTGGCGCCCAATTCTTGGCCCAATTAAACACCCCAAAGCATTAGGCAAACCTGGATACGACATGTGGCAAGAAACTTGGGACATTATTGGAGCGCAACTCAATAGTGTATTAAATACAGGACAAGCTACATGGTCTGATGATTTATACTTACCTATAAATCGGTTTGGTTTTATCGAAGAATGTTATTTTACTTATTCTTATAGTCCTATTCTTATAGAAACGGGAGAAGTTGGAGGAGTATTTACTGCTGTTACCGAAACTACCGAGCGTGTAATTGGTGAGCGACATTTACGAACATTACGCGAACTTGGCGCCAACACATCCAAAGCCAAAACTGTTGAAGAAGCTTGTAACTTCGCTGTTAATACTTTATCTCATAATCCTTACGATATTCCTTTTGCTTTGTTGTACTTAGTAGAAGAAATTGAAACGGGAACCGGAGCGCGTCTTGTTGGTACGGTAGGAATTGAGACGGGATGTGATGCAAGTCCAACACAAGTAGATTTAACACAAAATCAAAGCAGTGATGTTTGGAAGCTTGCAGAAGTTTGCCAAAGTTGCGAAGCGGTAATTATAAATGATTTAACATCTAAATTTGATGCAATACCTTCGAGTGTCTGGAGTACACCGCCGAATTCTTGTATTGTAATGCCAATTGCTCAATCGGGACAAAAAACGCAGCTAGCTGGATTGCTAGTTATGGGTATTAGTCCCCAACGCAGTATGGATGACACTTACCAAAGATTTTTTGAATTAGTAGCTAACAATGTAGCAACTGCAATTGCCAACGCTTCGGCATATGAAGCAGAAAAGAGACGCGCGGAAGTGTTAGCAGAATTAGATAAAGCTAAAACAACTTTTTTTAGTAATGTTAGTCACGAATTCCGAACTCCACTGACATTAATGCTATCTCCATTAGAAGACATGATGGCAGAAGATGCTTCCCTTACGCAACAGCAAAGGCAAATATTAGAATTAGTTCATCGTAATGGCTTGCGTTTACTGAAACTCGTTAATACACTGCTTGATTTTTCTCGTATCGAAGCAGGACGAGTACAAGCAGTGTATGACAAAACTGACTTAGCAACGCTGACAAGAGAACTAGCAAGTGTATTTCGTTCTGCTATAGAAAAAGCGGGACTACAGCTAATAATCGATTGCCCACAATACGTTGAAGCATATGTAGACCAACAGATGTGGGAGAAAGTAGTTCTAAATTTAATTTCTAATGCTTTTAAATTTACCTTAGTCGGAGAAATTGAAGTTGCGCTGCACGCTATTGGTGACAATATTGAATTAAAAGTGCGCGATACTGGCATTGGTATTCCAACTACAGAACTACCACATTTATTTGAGCGATTTTACCGTGTTGAAGGCGCCAAAGGACGTTCTTTAGAAGGGTCAGGAATTGGGCTATCACTAGTACAAGAATTAGTCAAGCTACACGGTGGCAATATTCATGTAGAAAGCACTGTAGATAAAGGCACTTGTTTTACAGTATCAATCAAGAGAGGGTATGCCCATCTGCCTGCTGACCGTATCGGTGCAACTAGTACACTTGCCTCAACTGCTTTAGGCGCCACACCTTATGTCGAAGAAGCTTTACGCTGGCTACCTAAAAAAGTGAAAAGTGCTGAGTTGAAAGTGCTGAGTCAAGAACTACAAACTACTCATTACTCATCACTCAACACTCAGCACTCAGCACTCAATACTCAGCACTCAGCACTCAACACTCAGCACTCTCTTCGCATTTTGCTTGCCGATGACAATGCGGATATGCGTGAATATGTCAAGCGTTTATTAGAAGAAAATTATGTAGTAGAAACAGTAGGAGATGGGATAGAGGCATTAGCTGCAATTCGTCAACAAGTTCCTGATTTAGTACTGACAGATATAATGATGCCGGGACTTGATGGTTTTGGGTTATTGCGAGAACTAAGAACAAATCCTGATACAACAGATATTCCAATTATTATGCTATCAGCGCGTGCGGGTGAAGAGTCGCGCGTTGAAGGTATGGAAGCTGGAGCCGATGATTATTTAGTGAAGCCATTTTCTGCACGTGAACTAAGAGCGCGCGTTGCAGCAACTTTGAAATTAGCTCAATTACGCAAAGAAGCATTAATACGTGAACAAGCATTGCGTCAACAAAGTGAAGAAACTTATAACCAGCTAATATCCCTTCTAGAAAATATGAGCGACGCATATATTGCTCTAGACAAAGACTGGCGAGTAGTCTATCAAAATGCAGCAGCCGAACGTATCAATGGTAAATCCCGCACAGAGGTACTAGGTCAAAATCACTGGGAGGAATGGGCGCCCTCGGTTGGTACAAATGTAGAATATCAGTATCGGTGGGCAATGAAGCATCAAGTTCCAGTCCACTTTGAACACCATTATTATGTGCCATCTGTTTACGATGTTTGGTTAGAAATTCATGCTTATCCTAGCGAGAGCGGTTTAAGTATTTTTTATCGAGATATTAGCGAGCGTAAGCAAGCAGAACAGGAACGCGAACGTTTATTACAACAAGAGCAAGCAGCACGCACAGAAGCTGAAGCAGCAAATCGAATTAAAGATGAATTTTTAGCAGTGTTATCTCACGAGTTACGCTCTCCTCTTAACCCAATTCTTGGTTGGGCAAAATTATTACAAACCCGTAAATTTGACGAAGCAGCTTTAAAAAGTGCGCTTTCAACAATTGAGCGTAATGCCAAGTTACAAGCGCAACTTATAGAAGACTTACTTGATGTTTCACGAATTTTACAAGGTAAACTTAGCCTGAATATGGTTAGTGTTAGTTTGATACCTGTTATTGAGGCAGCACTCGAAACCGTGCGTTTAGCAGCAGAAGCTAAAAATATTCAGATTAAAACACATTTTAACTCAGTTGGACAAGTTCTAGGTGATTCTGGACGTTTGCAACAAATTATTTGGAACCTTTTATCAAATGCCGTCAAATTTACACCTCAATCTGGACATGTAAATATTTGTTTAGAATGTGTAAATAAGCAAGCTCAAATTTCAGTTAGCGATACAGGTAAAGGTATTAGTGCAGACTTTTTACCTTATGTATTTGAACACTTCCGTCAAGAAGATAGTGCCACAACCCGAAAATTTGGTGGTCTGGGACTAGGGTTAGCAATTGTTAAGTATTTAGTTGAATTGCATGGTGGAACAGTTAAGGTAGAAAGTGCAGGTGAAGGACTTGGCGCCACTTTTATAGTTAAATTACCCGTGATACAAAATTTAACAAAAACCGAAGAAATAAATATGAACTTATTAGACACCCCTTCAAATACCCTGCCTCTTACAGGTAAAACTATTCTTATCGTAGATGACGATACAGACAATCTGGAATTTTTTAGCTTTATCTTAGAAGAGTATGGAGCTACTGTTACAACAGTGGCATCAGGAACCGAAGCTTTACAATTATTATCACATTCTCAGCCCGATATGTTACTCAGCGATATTGGCATGGCAGAAATGGATGGATATATGTTAATACAAGAAATACGGACTAGGGAAAAAGAGAAAAATATACAACAAATACCAGCAATTGCATTAACAGCTTATGCTGGTGAAATGAATCAGCAGCAAGCATTAACAGCAGGTTTTCAACATCACATCGCGAAACCTGTAGACGCAGAAGAATTACTTGAAGCTATTTGTAAATTACTATCTTGATATATTTAAGTTTTGTGCAAACCAGTAGTACTGTAGGTTGGGGAGCCACTCACGTGCCGAGGCTTCCTCGATTGAGTGAAGTGGGGTTGGAGGAACGGAACCCAACAAATACTTTTGCTGTTACTTAAAAAAGCACAGCCAGAATTCAAGCTTGCAATTGGTACTACTGGTTGACTGTTAACCAGTAGTACTGCTTGATAGGCGCCTTTCTAGTGGTACTACTGGTTTATAGATATGTTGGGTTACGCAAAGCCTCCACCCAACCTACAATCTTAACCAGTAGTACTGGCAAATATAATGATTAATTTTGATTTCCAAGGAACAAAAGTATTAGTTACAGGCGCCTCGCGAGGAATAGGAGAAGCGATAGCAACAGGTTTTGCAAGAAGTGGCGCCCGTGTAGCAGTTCACTATCATCAGCACATGAAGGTTGCTGAAAGTGTGTGTAATTCTTTAGAAGGTACGGGACATATTACTGTTGGAGCAGACCTTGGGAACCCTGTAGCGGTTGAGGAAATGGTGACTTCGACGTTAAATGAATTTGGGCAAATAGATATTTTGGTTAATAATGCAGGTATTTATCAAGAGCATCCTATATATCAAACTAACTATGAAGATTGGCAAACTGTATGGCAACAGACTATAAATGTTAACTTAATAGGCGCCGCGAATGTATCGTATTGTGTAGCAAAACATATGATAGAACGACGCAGTGGACGGATTATTAATGTAACTTCACGTGGTGCATTTAGAGGAGAACCAACAGCTACTGCATACGGCGCCAGTAAAGCTGCTCTTAATTCTTTGAGTCAATCATTAGCTCAATACTTGGCGCCTTATAATATATTTGTCACAGCAGTAGCTCCAGGTTATGTAGAAACCGAAATGTCGCGTGCAGTTTTAGAAAGTCCAGCAGGAGATTTAATTAGACAACAAAGCCCATTAAATCGTGTTGCCTATCCTGAAGAAATTGCACACACAGTTTTGTTTTTAGCTTCACCAGGTTCAGAATTTTTAACAGGTAATATTGTTGATGTGAATGGCGCCAGTTATTTACGCTCTTAATAATCAAGGCGCACGGTTTATAGTTTAAAATAGTATCATAGAAGAGAATGGGCGTTATAGTAAGTTGACAAGGAGGGTCGAATCAATGCTAATTGCACCAAACGAAGAAAAAATGTGGGAAGCTCACCTGATTCGTCAATTACTCGAATCATTTGATGTTGAGAAGCTTTAAAATCAAAGATTACTTGATATATTTTCTGTATTTGCAAAGAAGCTTGATACTCTTTGTTATTGATGCAAAGAAGAAATTGATTTTGATTATTAGCTTGCTGCATAACTAATTCTATAAAAATGTTTCGTTTTGTGTATTTAACTCTTGTGGAACGGGCATCCTTGCCCGTCTTTTCGTTAATTTTATATGCAAATTAACTGACTATATTTATAGTACTGTATATCTTAATTTTGCATTTAGAGTGAGAAACCGGGTTTCTGTTCGTTTCTATTGAAGATTGTTGTGTTCAGTGATGAAGAAACCCGGTTTCTTGCAAAAACGTACAATACATACAAAGCAAAATTGCTTAAGCTAAGTATTACGCTCTGGTTGCAAGTGTTGAGAAGCGGTAAAAATGGCTCAGGAACAGGCAAAATTTTGGCGTGACAGCGCTCTAAGTAATTTAGAGATGCTGAGTGCTACATATATAACTCATTCTTTCGGGCGCCATACTCATGATGGTTTTACAATTGGTGTTATTGAAGCTGGGGTTGAAGCATTTACTTATCAAGGGTCATATTATGTGGCGCCTGCAAGTAGTATTGTTATCATTCATCCTGGAGAAGTTCATACTGGACATGCAGGAATACCTGATGGTTGGAAGTATCGAGTGCTTTACCCTGATGTAAAGTTGCTGCAAACTGCTTTTACTGAAGTTAGGGAAAATGGACAAACAATTCCTTTTTTCCCACAACCTGTAATTCAAGATGCTTCCCTGGCAACACAGCTAAGACAATTTCATATTGCTTGTGAAACTTCTGCTTCTCAACTCGAAAAAGAATCTCGTCTGCTTTGGACACTCGCACAGCTAGTGACACGCTATGCAGAAAGTCGTCCTTTGTGTAAACCTGTTGGTTGTGAGCATAATCGTGTTCAATGTGTGAAGCAGTACTTGGATGATAATTATGCTGAGACAATTTCTTTAGAACATCTGGCAAAAATAGTTAGTTTAAAACCACTGCGTCTGTTACGCGCGTTTCTGCAAGAAGTTGGTTTACCACCCCATGCTTATTTAGTTCAACTACGAGTTAATCGCGCTAAAGCAATGCTAGCAATGGGTATACCAATTTCTCAAGTTGCTTCTGATACTGGTTTTACTGACCAAAGTCATTTACATCGCCATTTCAAACGTTTAGTTGGTGTAACACCAGGACAGTATGTATCTCGGTGCTGTAATAATAATCATAATCAAACTATGGTCAAAAAATTATGTCTGCCAATTGGTTAACTGTTTTCTCTTTGGGAATGGTCGCTGTAATGAGTCCTGGTCCAGATTTTGCGCTAACACTGCGAAACAGTTTAGTTTATACTCGCAAAACTGGTATTTATACAGCTTTAGGTATTACTGTTGGGAATATCGTCCATGTAACTTACTGTTTAATTGGGATTGGAGCAATTATTACGCGCTCGATTGTAATATTCAATATCATTAAAATGGGTCGGCGCCGCTTACCTAATTTATATAGGTATAAAATCATTAAAAGCGAAAAGACATCAAGAAGAGTCTATAACTAAACAATCTCGAAATATAAGTAATTGGGCAGCTTTTCGGGTTGGTTTATTCGCTAATGTACTGAATCCAAAAGCGACATTATTCTTTCTTGCCCTGTTTACTCAAATTATCCACCCAGCGACACCTTTAAATATACAAGTGGTATATGGAGCAACTATTATAATCCAAGCACTGGTCTGGTTTACATTAGTTGCTGTTTTGATTTCACTAAATGCTGTAAAAAAACTATTCCAGTCAATATCACATTGGATAGAAAGAATAACAGGCGCCGTCTTAATTGGTTTAGGTTTGCGTTTAGCTTTCGCAAAAACCAATGATTAATCAATTATTACAACTCTTGTAAAATAGGCATATAAAACTCTTGTGGAACAGGCATCCTTGCCTGTCCTAATTATACAAATCAACAAACAATGAATATAAATCTCATTCCAGATAACATATCTCGTAAAAGCGAATTTTTCGCAGGTTGTAGAGGAATTATACCATTAATAATAGGCGCCATTCCATTTGGGATTATATTCGGCGCCGTTGCCAATAACAGCGGTTTCTCTTTTGCTGGTACTATCTCAATGTCAGCTTTTGTCTTCGCTGGTTCTTCTCAGTTTATCGCCTTGATTTTACTTAATAATAGTACTGCTATACCTTTAATTATTATAACTGTATTTGTAGTCAATTTACGACATTTACTTTATGCAGTTAGCTTAATACCTTATATACAACGCTTACCTCAAGTTTGGAAATTTTCTCTAGGGTTTTGGCTAACTGATGAAGCTTTTGCTGTTGCAATTGCTCGTTATAATCAAGTAGATAAATCACCTTACAAACATTGGTATCATTTTGGAGCAGCTTTATTTATGTATGTAAATTGGCAGCTTATCACGATTGCTGGATTTACATTAGGTAATCTTATTCCTAATGCAGCTAACTGGGGATTAGATTTTGCTATGTCAGTAACTTTTATTGGTTTGCTAATTCCCTATTTAATCAATAAACCAATGATAATAGGTGTTGTAGTATCTGGAATCATGGCATTAGTTTTTCATACTCTACCATATAACTTAGGTTTAATTGTCGCTACTTTGTTAGGTGTAATATCTGGTATTAGTGCAGAAAAGCTTTATCCAACTCAATAATTTATATGAATGAATTTTTTCTTATTGTTGGAATGGCAATAGTCACCTTTATTATCCGCTATCCTGTGTTAGGAGTCAGCGCGCGGATAGAAATGGCGCCACAGTTCATCCAAATTCTTCGTTATGTTCCACCCGCAGTTTTGATGGCGATTATTGCTCCTGCTGTACTTATACCTACAGGTGATAAAATAGATATTATCACCAATCCTCGATTAATAGGAGCAATTGCTGCATTCGTTGTTGGTATTTGGCGCCAAAATCTATTATTAACTATTTCTGTTGGGATGATAGTGTTTTTAATATGCCAGTTATATATGTAGCACAGGCAGGATGCCTATGCCACAAGAGATGAATATTTTTTGAGCAAGTTACCAAGCGTTTTGATGCCAATTTCAATTTGTTCTATGTTGTGAGAAAAGTTTAAGCGCATTGCAGGATAACCAACACCTGGAAAAAATGCTGCACCATTAGCAACGAGTATCTTTTGAGCTAAAGCTTCTTTACAAATTGCTTGAATAGGAAAATAATCTGGTAAATGTGCCCATAAGAATAAACCTCCTTTGGGAACAGTCCATGTTACTGCTTCAGGAAAATAAGCTTCTAATGCTTGCAACATGGCATTTCTAGATTGAAGGTTATGTGTTTGTAAGCGGTTGAGATGGCGCCTAAATTGTCCTGATGCTAAATATTCGCTTACAATTGCTTGTGATACCGTGGAAACATGCATGTCATGAAGTGCTTTTTGTTTGACTAATTCTCGGTAATGTTTTCCTGTAACAACCATGTAACCGACTCGCAGTCCTGGCATTAGGGTTTTCGAGAAGGTGCTAACATATGTAACTAAGTTGTTATTATCTAATGCTTTGATAGGCGCCGATACTGGTTCAAAGTTTAATCCTTCATAAGCATTATCTTCTAAAATCGGACATTCGTACTGTTGTGCTAACCTGAGTAATTCTTGACGGTGCGTTAGTGAAGTTGTGATGCCAGTAGGATTATGAAGAGTGCTGATGGTGTATATTAATTTGGGACGGTGACTTTTAAGGTATTGTTCGAGCAATTCTAAATTCATACCCGCACCAGTCATGGGAATACCGATTACTTTGGTGCCGATATTCTCTAAAATACTTAAGGCGCCGTGATAAGTTGGTGTTTCGACAATTGCCCAATCACCACGCTGAAGGTAGTAATTCATAGTTAATGATATACCTTGTTCAGAACCACTTGTTATGATTAGTTCCTCTGGTAAAACCTCTAATCCTTGCTGGAGTACCATTTGGGTTATTTGTTGTCGAAGAATTAATTGCCCTTCTGGAAAATCATACCGAAATAGATTATCAAGTGGTTTGGCAAGCGCGCGTTTGGCAATTTTTTGTAGATTATCTACACCATGATTACGTGGAAACCCTGAACTAAAATCAATTATGCCTGTTGTGTGCTGTGCCTGTAATGAAGCTATATATTGTTCAAAAAAAGAACTTCCCCCTTCTGAAATTATCACTTTCTGAGCAGGTGCAAAATGCGATTCTGTGTAAGATATATTACGTACACGTAATGTTAAATTTGAAGCTACTACACGATTAACAAAATATCCTGCTCCTTGACGAGCGTAGATTAACCCATCAGCTTCTAAGTAACTATACGCTTGTATTATTGTTAATTTATTTACTCGAATGCGTTGAGATAGAGCGCGAATTGATGGTAACTTTTGTCCGGGTGTAAGTTTACCTGATTTAATTAAGCGGCTGAAGTGGTTGTGAATTTGCTGATAAACTGGTTGCTCAGAATGACGATTTAAAAGAATATTCACAAGCTTACCCCTTTCAATGAATGGCGAGTAATTAAAGCTACTACAGGCAATATAAGTGATTTTTGATTATTTAAGTTGGTACAGTTATGTGAAATTGAACTAGAACAGTCGAGATTATTGTAACTGTGCTAGGTAAAACTAGCTTAATTTGTACCTTCTCGTGAAGCTGTACTTGGTGCGAACCTAAAAGTAGGCGCCTGTAAATAATCTACGCAGTTTAAGCCTTACAAATGCAATTAAAGCTAATGAAACAATTTACTTACAGCATTAATCAGGAAACACTAGGGTTATTTTATGGTTTTATGGGTGTATTGGGTTTTAGTTTGACTTTACCTGCTACTCGTGTTGCAGTTACAGATTTTGACGCTGTTTTTGTGGGACTTGGACGCGCGGTTGTTGCAAGTGTATTAGCAATACTGATACTGTGGGTAACTCGTCAACCTTTGCCACCACGTAAACTTTGGCCCAGTCTTATTATTGTAGCAATGGGTGTAATTATTGGGTTTCCTTTATTATCTGCTTGGGCAATGCAGCAATTACCAGCTGCACATGGTGCCATTATTACTGGTTTAGTTCCTTTAGCGACTGCTATCGTTGCTACTGTTAGAGTTGGTGAACGTCCTTCATTCCAATTTTGGATTGCTAGTATAACAGGTAGTACTACAATTGTTTTATTTGTTCTATTTTCAAGTGGTGGTAGTATTCAAGGGGCACATGTTTTACTTTTAGGCGCCTCCTTTGCCGCAGCTATTGGATATGCTGAAGGTGGAAAACTTGCTTCTATATTAGGAGGATGGCAGGTTATTTGCTGGGCATTAGTATTTATTGCCCCTATTTTACTTATTCCTGTTACGTTAAGTATTTTTGAACATGGGTTAATTGCTTCACCTCATGCTTGGTTAGGTTTTGGGTATGTAAGTATTATTAGTCAATTTGTAGCGTTTTTTGCTTGGTATCATGGAATGAAGGTTGCGGGTGTTGCCAGAGTTAGTCAAATACAGTTATTACAACCGTTTTTAACTATTCTATTTTCTGCTTGGTTACTTCATGAGCAAGTTACACCCCTGATGTTATTAGCTACCTGCATTGTAATTGCTTGCGTATTTATTGGGAAAAAAGCTTTAATTAGGCGCCGTTAGTAACTTTCCATCTTCCATGTTTACAATACGGTCAGCTATATCTAAGATGCGCGTGTCGTGAGTAACTAAAAGCACTGTGCAGTTTTCCTCTTTTGCAAGACTTTGAATAATGTCTACTACATCACGTCCGGTTTTGCTATCTAATGAAGCTGTTGGTTCATCTGCAAGAACTAATTTTGGTTGAGCAACTAATGCGCGCGCAATGGCAACTCGCTGTTTTTGTCCTCCTGATAATTTTTCAGGATAATAGTCTACGCGGTCGGCAAGTCCAACTGCTTCTAACATTGAAACCGCGCGTTGACGGTGTTCTAGTTTAGGAATTTCTGGATGAAGTTTGAGTGACATTCGCACGTTACTATAAGCGGTGAGACATTTAAGTAAATTATGGTGTTGAAATATAAATCCAATTTGGTTACGAATTTGCGTGAGTTGCTTTTTATTGGCGCCACGCATTTCTTGACCAAAAATTTTTAAGCTGCCGTCTTGTACAGAACGCAGTCCACCAATTAATGATAGTAAAGTTGTCTTACCACTTCCTGATGGACCAGTCAATATTATTATTTCTCCAGAGTTTATATTTAAGTTAATGTCGCTTAGTACTGGTTTACTTAAGTTACCTTGACCAAAGGCGTGATTGAGGTTGTTGATTGCAATAGTTGGTTCCATATTAAAATCAGTAACTTATTAAGGTACAATTATATTCAACATTTAAATACCGAACTATTTCAAAGCTTGGTTTACCGCATAGAGTATTCTCCTGATGCAGAAGAGCATCTTATGTATCTAACGGCACGGCAGCAATCAATAGTCTTGGATGCTGTAGATGAGCAACTAATGTACCAGCCAAATATAGAAACTAAGAATAGAAAGCTTATGCGTCCCAATCCTCTTGCTATTTGGGAACTTCGCATTGGAGAGCTTCGAGTCTATTATGATGTAGAAGAGGAGCCGGAAGCTTTGGTGTATATCAACGCAATCGGTGTGAAAGAAAGAAATATAGTTCGTATTGCAGGAGAAATCTTTGAGCTATGAAAATAGTGGAAATATCAGATGCAAGCGCGACGCTGGCTGAATACACTTCAGATCTTTCTGAAGAACCAGTTATTATTACTAGCAACGGGCAACCAATTGCAGCACTAGTTACGCTGGAAAATGTTGATTTAGAGACGATATCGCTAAGTACTAATCCTAAATTTATTGAGTTAATTCAGCGTTCAAGGCAGAATAGACGCACTCAAGGAGGAATTTCTAGTCAAGAAATGCGTCGTCGGTTAGGGATAAAAAATAGTGAGGAGTAAAGGTTAGGAACTCCTTAATAAATCTAAAATACATCTGCTGGGTCAGCGGAGCGTAGTTTGTTTGTAGCAATGGCGCCGGATACGCTACACATTAATATAGTCAATATAAAAACCTGAAGTGCAACACTCGTTTGCATGGTTAATGGTATGCGGGTAAGTATTACCAGTAGTTGATAAATTCCGATAGAAGCAATAAAACCAGGTATAAATCCTAGTACACCTAAAATAACTCCTTCTTGTAAGACTACTAAAAGTAGCGCACGGTCTGGATAACCCATTGCTTTAAGAGTGGCATATTCAGATAAATGTTCGCTGATGTCTGTGTATAAAACTTGATAGATTATAATTACCCCAACTAGAAAGCCAACTATGGTTCCAAATCTTAATACGACTCCATTGACTTCTGTGGCTTGATATTGAAGTTCTCGCTGTATTAATTCAGTACGGGTAAGTACTACTATATCCGAAGGTAAAGTGGTACGTAGTTTTGCTTGTACTGTTTTAATGTCGGCGCCTTTTTCTAGACTTATTACACCAATTCTCGCTTGGTTTAAGTTATTGGCGCCGTAACGTAAAGCATAATTCCAATCGCTCATTATTACGTTACCTTTTTCAAATAAGGTACTCCCCATGCTAAATAACCCAATAACGTAAGTACGACGGTTATCCATTAAGGTTTGTACTTCTTGGTTTTGAGTGAATATTTCAGGGATGTCGCCTAGGGTTGGTTGTGATAATTGGTCGTATAATACTGAGTCTGCTGATGTGATTTTTTCTAGTTGTTGGTTGACTGATGGGATGTTTAATATTCCCGGTTGGGCGGGGTTTATGGCTATTATTCGTACTTCGTTACCGAATAGTCCACGCTGACGTGGCGCCTGTTTTTTGTCGGATATATCTTGCTGTTTTTCTAGTTGTTTGGGGTTTACCCAGTTTGCGCGTGTAATATAAACTGGGTTGGCTGAGGCTACTCCTTCTACTGCTGCTGCTTGGAATAAGTATGCGCGTGGGAAGTTTATTCGGAATTGTAATGTTTGGGCGAATGATGAGATTATTACTAGGTCGCCTCCTAAGCTTTCGTGTAGTTTTGTTGTTCCTTGGGTGAGCATTGCTAGTAGTCCAAGTTGGGTGAACATTAGGATGTTGGCGAAGCATACTCCGGTTATGGCTACTAATAATCTGACTTTTTGATGTGATAATTGTGACCATGCTAATGGTGGCTCAAAATTCAATAATTTTTTCATGATGAAACGTTTATTTGGACTCGCACTTGCATTCCTGTTAATGTGGCAACTTTTTTACTGTCTTCGGGATTTAAACGGATGGAAACTTCGACGACGCGCGCGTTTATGTCTGTGTTAGGATTATTTTGGTCTTGGTTTATACGACTTTTTCCTATTTGTAAGCCGATTCGATCTACGGCGCCGTATATTTCTCCTTTAAAGCCTCCGTATTCGCTGTTTATGGTTACTGTTTGTCCTGGACGAATTTTTACGATGTCGGTTTCGTAAATTTCTGCTGTTACATACATTTGATTTGTTCTTCCTAGTTCGGCTATACCTGCTTCTTGATTTACTTGTTCTCCTACACGAGTGTTGATACGTAAGATTTGTCCGGCTATTGGTACTCGTACTAATGTATCGTCTAGTACTGCTTTTTGCTGTTCAACGCGAATTTGTGCTTGTTCTAGTTCTCTTGATGCTATTTCTACATCTACTGGACGCACTTCTTGTAAACGTTTTAAATTGGCGTTTTCTTTAGCTAGTTGTGCAGTTAAGGTTGATGTGGTGTAGTCTAGTTCTGCTTGGGTTTGAGCTAGTGTTGCTGTTGATTTTTCAAATTCTTCTTTGGCATCATCGAATTCTGAGCGTTTAATGGCGCCTTGTTTTTCTAAGTTTGAATAGCGTTGAAATTTTATTTGAGCGTTACGAATTGTTGCTGTAGCTTGCGCTATTGCTGCTTGTTTTACTTTTGTTTCGGTTCTTATTCGTGCTTCTAGTTCGGCAACTGTCGCGCGCTGTGCTGTAATTTCTGCTTGTTTTACGTCTCCTTGCTGAATTTTTAGTAGTTCTGCTCGTTTTATTGCGACGTTTGCGTGTGCGTCTCGAAGTTGTTGTTCGGCTCTGTCTCTCCCTTGTAATATGGCTATTACTTGATTGACTTTTACTAAGTCTCCTTCTTTTACTAATAGTTGGTTGACTCTGCTATCTCTGGCGTTTACTACGGAAATTTTTATTACATCACCTTCTGGAACTAGTTTGCCTAATGCTAATACTCGACTTGATGTACTTGTGTTTACAGGTGATGGATTAGTGGTATTGTTTTTTGCTTGTATTGAATTGCACGCCGCGCATAGGAATGCTATTCCAAGTATTATTATGCATTTATTCATGGAAATTTAGGGTAAAGATTATTACCACAGAGACACAGAGACCACAGAGAGAGTAGAAACAGAGGTTTGGAATAGGCGCCAACCTACTATACTGCAAACGGGTAAAATTTGAACTTATGTCATGAGTCGCGAACGTTAACGCAGTTTTCCCGCTTTCTTAGCATTTAAAGATTTTGAAGGTTGTTTAAAAGTAAAGTTCTAACCCGTTTTGAGTATAGATTAATGACTTATATTAATTAGCTGGATACAAACTACATATAAATATTTAACTTGAGGGTGGTGTTTTCAAATCATTGGGACTTTCTAGTAGTTTATGAGTTGCGTTTACTATTATTTGCGCTGAACCTACAAAGAAGTTACGGTCTATCGTTTCTGGTTTGTCGCTGGGTTTATGGTAGTGCGGAGTACGTAAGTTTGCTGTGTCTGTTACTAGTACTGCTCCTATTCCTTGATACCAAAATGGTGCATGGTCACTACGCAGGGTGTCGGGTGTTAATAGTCCTTTGAGTGGTATGGGTACTGTGAGGACAGCAGGTAAATTTTCTTGCTCGGATGCGTTATTTTGAAATGAATTAAGTAGTGGTAAGTGTTCTATGTCACCAACTACTGTTAGAAAATCTCCTTTATCACTGGGAGGTGTAATTGGTAAGGTTGGTGGGTATTTTTGACATCCTGGAGTATAACATGCGTAACTTACCATATCCATTACGACGGCGCCGCGTAAGTTCTTCTGAATATTTTTTGCTTTTTTGACGTAAGCTTGACTTCCTAATAACCCTGTTTCCTCTTTGTCGAATAGCACTAGCTGTAAACCTCTTGGTGTCGGTTGCGCTAATAGTCGGGCAACTTCTAATACAACTGCTACACCACTTGCGTTATCATCTGCACCTGGAGATTGATATACTGTGTCATAGTGGGCGCCTACTAAAATATTACCTGCGGTTTTATCTGTTCCTGCACGTTCCGCGACTACGTTAACTCCCTGACCAAAGTTTTGTAATTTTGGTTGAAAACCGTATTTTTTTAGCTCCGCTGTAATATAACTACGCGCAGAAGCTCTTTCTGCATCGGTGTATCGCTGAAAATTCAATTTTTGAATATGAGCGAGTAAAGCATCTGTTTGTACTAGGGGAGAACTTACCGCACTTTCTAACTTTTGTTGCGGCGTTTTATTAATATCATTTTGAACTCGCACTGTGTCAACAGGTGGTTGCGGTGCTTTATCAAAAAAGTTTCTACCAGCAACTATACCTAACGCTATTATTACCAGCAGTACCAGCCAGATTAATTTTTTCATAAAACAATTAGAAAGAAGAATGTTAGATTTTTGGCTTATTTTTACTCTTGGGTTCTTGGGAAGTTTTGGTCACTGCGTTGGTATGTGCGGCCCTCTTGCTGCTGCTTTCTCTCTTTCTCAAACCCAAAATACTCCTGACTGGCGCCATCAATTACAGTTCCATATTCTTCTCAACCTGGGTAGAACACTTAGTTATATGATAATAGGCGCCGCTATTGGAGCTATTGGTTCGGTGTTTCTAGCTAGCGGTCAAATGGCAGGTGTTGGGAGTGATATGCGTCGCTTTCTGGCTATTATTACTGGTTTAATGTTGATTTGGTTTGGACTACGGCAAATTAAACCCGACTTATTACCACGTGTACCTCTATTACATCCTTTATTACAATCCAAATTACATGACCGTCTAAATGCCGGAATGGTCAAGCTTTCTCTTAAAGCAACTTGGTGGACTCCTGCTTTACTTGGTATTACTTGGGGTTTGATACCTTGCGGTTTTTTATATGCTGCACAAATTAAAGCTGCTGAAACTGGTGATTTAATTAAAGGCGCCACTACTATGTTAGCTTTTGGTTTGGGAACATTACCAACTATGTTGGGAGTAGGAATATCAACGTCGATTTTAAGTAAAGATAAACGCAATCAGTTGTTTCGTTTGGGTGGTTGGGTAACGCTAATAATTGGCGCCTTAACTTTGCTGCGAACGGGCGATATGATGGTTGATTTTACAGGACATGCGGCGTTGTTCTGTTTAATGTTAGCTCTGATTGCACGTCCAATTAATAATTTGTGGTCGGCGCCATTACGTTATCGTCGCGCTTTGGGTGTGGGAGCATATGTTCTTTCTTTAGCACATACTACTCATATGCTCCAACATTCTTTGGATTGGAATTTAGAAGCATTTTGGTTTTTACCATTACAATTTCAATGGGGTATTGCTGCCGGTGGTGTAGCTTTAGTATTAATGACACCTGCTGCACTCACTAGTTTTGATTCGATGCAGAAGAAATTAGGTCAATATTGGCGCCATATTCATTTATTGAGTGTTCCGGCTTTGATTTTTGCTGTTATTCACGCTATTACTACTGGTTCGCGTTATTTAGGCGCCCTTTCTATAACCTGGGGAAATCAATTAGCTGTTACAGCACTAGTCATTTTGATGTTGAGTGTATTATTATTACGTTTACGAAGTATTAAGTAAAAAAATTATTTTTTGCATCTGTCGCTTATTTACATAATTATTGGCGTAATTATACTTTTATAAACTTTATAAACTTTATAAACTTCCTAAAGTTTCTACCCTTAATGACTGTTACAAATTTTATGTTGTAGATGTTTGATGTATTTATTTAGTTGCGTAATAAAATTGTAATTTTGAGTTGTATTGATATTCTAATTGTGCTTAAATCTTCATCAAACTTAGTTGTGGGCAAAATTAATTAGTTTGCAATTTTGTATCTAAGATAACTTATTCTTAGTAATTACTAAAACTATATTTCTTTTCTTAGAATAATGAAAATACTTGGAGTTTGTGCATATTACCACGATAGCGGCGCCGCTTTACTAGTTAATGGTGAGATTGTTGCTGCTGTTCAAGAAACACGTTTTACTAACGTTACGCATATTGAGGTTCCAACAAATTCAATTTCTTACTGTCTTACAGAAGCAGGAATTACATTGAAAGAATTAGATAGTATTGTTTTCTATGAAAAACCTTTAATTGCTTCTCAGCTTATTAATGAATATGAATTTGCGAATTCATCGATTAAAGGGTTTAATCC
>ERZ1066122.1538-NODE-1538-length-18125-cov-7.520476_pt1 | contig 18125 bp, 17 predicted proteins | sample MGYA00382769_ERZ1066122 | MGnify/ENA primary metagenome ERZ1066122 (study PRJEB33369, sample SAMEA5778352) | biofilm metagenome | biome: Industrial cooling water; feature: Water cooling tower basin; material: Biofilm | place: United Arab Emirates | collected... | reverse complement strand
CTATTTCCCCTATGAGGGCAATTATTCGACCTATCTTGAGAAAAAGGCCAAGCGTCTGGAGCAGGAAGCCCGCGAAGAGCAGGGCCGCCAGAAGGCGATCAAGGACGAGCTGGAGTGGATCCGGCAAAGTCCGAAGGCGCGGCAGGCAAAGTCAAAAGCGCGTATCAAGAGTTTCGAGCAACTTGTTGAAGCACAGGAAAATCGGGCACCGGGTAAGGCGCAGATCGTGATCCAGGTGCCCGAACGGCTTGGCAGCAAGGTGATCGAGGTCAACAATGTCAGCAAGGCTTATGATGACAAGGTGCTGTTCGAAAACCTGTCGTTCAGCATTCCCCCCGGCGGTATTGTCGGCGTCATCGGCCCCAATGGCGCGGGTAAATCGACGCTGTTCCGCCTGATCACCGGGCAGGAGCAGCCCGACAGCGGCGAGATCGTGATCGGCGAAACGGTGCATCTGGGCTATGTCGACCAGAGCCGCGATGCGCTCGACCCCAACAAAAATGTCTGGGAGGAAATTTCGGGCGGTGCCGATTTCATGAAGGTCGGCAAACACGAAACGCCAACGCGCGCCTATGTCGGCGCGTTCAACTTCAAGGGCGCGGACCAGCAGAAGAAGGTCGGCCAGCTGTCGGGCGGTGAGCGCAACCGCGTGCATATGGCCAAGATGCTGAAAGAAGGCGGCAATGTGCTGCTGCTCGACGAGCCGACCAACGATCTCGACACCGAAACGCTGGCCGCGCTTGAAGAAGCGATCGAAAGCTTCGCGGGTTGCGCGGTGGTGATCTCGCACGACCGCTTCTTTCTCGACCGTCTGGCGACGCATATCCTGGCGTTTGAGGGCGACAGCCATGTCGAATGGTTCGAAGGCAATTTCGAAGCCTATGAGGAAGACAAGGTCCGTCGTTTGGGTGAAGACGCGCTGAAGCCGCACCGGACGAGTTATAAGAAGCTGACGCGGTAAGGCTCGCGCCAACTCCCCCTTTTTCGTCACCCCGTGCTTGACACGGGGTTAGGCTTTCGGTGCGTGCGAAAAAGCCAAACCCCGCATCAAGTGCGGGGCGACGAGATGGAGGTTGAGGCTGATTGAGAGTTATTTTCAGCTGATGTAGCGACCAACACGTGAGTGGAATTTCCAACGACCATCCGACAGTTTCTTGTACTCAAGAGCATCGCCACCGCCTGCGAGGGGACCGAAATACTCGCTGACGTTGAAGTAAGCTGATTTTCCATCTTCAGAGATCACAGGCATGGAAATTTGCACGATATGCCATCCATATTTGTCATTTTTGTCCGTTACCAACCAATCAGGCGTGGTTGAACCGCGAGAAATTGGTTCTCCGCGCTCAACTCTCACTCGATTTTCAACGGCCCATTTTTTGATACTTTTACAGAGCTTTATCGGACCCAATTCAGCCGATTTTGCTTTCTTGATTTCGATTTCGAGGTCTGGGTCATTCTTCAAATTGGGGTTTTGCGCTAGCGCCAGTTCGATTTGCTCCATCGTAGGGCTTTTTTCTGGTACTTCGAGCAAAAGCCATGGCTGACTCGGAAACGTTTCAAGGTTTTGCAGAAAAGTAAGCGCAACGTCGCACTGCGTTCGCCTAACTTGCATTTGCTCTTGTTCGGCCATTTGCCGCTGATACGACAGCGCGACAACGGCGACACCAACCAATGCCAAAATGGCGAAAGGCGGACTGATCTTCACTCCACCCAATCCAGCCCCATATCCCTGTAAACACTGCGGTCTTCGTCCCAGTCGGGTTTGACCTTGACGTGAAGGTAGAGGTGGACCTTTACCCCCATCGACTTGCCGATTTCTGCGCGAGCGGCGGCGCCGATTTCCTTGATGCGGCTTCCGCCCTTGCCGAGGATGATTGCGCGCTGGCTTTCGCGTTCGACGAAGATTTGCTGGTAAATCTCGACCGATCCATCCTCGCGCTCGACATATTTTTCGGTCTCGACGGTGCTGGCATAGGGTAGCTCGTCATGCAGTTGCAGGTAGATTTGTTCGCGCGTGATTTCTGCGGCCATCAGCCGTTCGGAGGCGTCGGATACCTGATCCTCCGGATAATGCCATGCGCCTTCGGGCATTTGCGCGGCAATTGCGGATTTCAGTTCGGCCACCGCTTCGCCGGTCTGCGCGCTGATGTAGAAAATCTCTTCAAAAGCGCACATGTCGGCCAGTTTTTGGGTCAATGAAAGCAGCTTGTCCTTTGCCGCAATATCGACCTTGTTCAGCACCAGCCATTTGCGTTCCGGGCGGTCTTTGAGGCCCGCCATCACCTTCTCGACCTTTGGTCCAGCACCGGCGCGGCCATCGACGACCATAAGAATCAGGTCGGCCTCCTGCGCACCTTCCCACGCCGCGGCCACCATTGCCCGGTCGAGACGCCGGTTGGGCGCGAAGATTCCGGGAGTATCGACAAGGATGATCTGCGTTTCGCCCTCCAGCGCCACACCCATCAGTCGCACGCGTGTCGTCTGCGCCTTTGGGCTGACAATGGCGACCTTTTGCCCGACCAGCGCGTTAACTAAGGTTGATTTGCCCGCATTGGGCGCGCCGATAACGGCGACATGGCCGCAGCGGGTGGTGAGGGCGTCCGTCATGTATAGGCTTTCAAAAAGGCTTCGGCTGCGGCGGTTTCGGCGACCTGCTTGCTGTTTCCGGTGCCGATGACAGGCTCAAAGCCCTTCACGGTGACGGTCACTTCGAACCGCATGGCGTGCGGCGGGCCCTCCTTTGCGGTGATTTCATAGACCGGAACCTTGCGGCCATGCGCAGCGCAATATTCCTGCAGCGCGGATTTGGGATGCTTGGGCGCGGTAACCGCTGCCTCGAGCATCGGCCGCCAATGGCGTTCGACAAAGCGTCGCACGGCCTCCATGCCATGATCGAGATAGAGCGCGCCGATCAAGGCTTCCATGACATCACCCAGCACATTGTCGCTTTCGCGCGCGCCATCATCGCGGGCCTGTTTGCCAAGGCGCAGGTGCGGGCGGACCTCGATCTGCCGCGCAATATCGGCGCAGGTGGCACCCGCGACCAGGCTGTTGAGCCGGTGTGAGAGGCGGCCTTCAGGCTCGTCGGGGAACGCCTTGTACAGCATGTCTGCGACGATCAGGCCAAGCACGCGATCACCGAGAAATTCGAGCCGCTGGTAATCGGCCTCACCCGTGCTGCCATGGGTCAGCGCGCGGGCAAACAGCGCCTGGTCGGCAATCGCCAAGCCAAAAGTCGTTTGCAGCCATGCGCCAAGGTCGGGCACGATCAGAAGCCCTCGAAAAACCGGTCCCAGCGGGCGGCACTGAACCACGTCCAGGGCAGCAGCCAGCGGGCGCTGCCGTCGGTTGAAAACCAGACAAATTGCGCACGGCCGACGATATTTTCGACAGGTACAAAGCCGATTGCGCGGCCATCGGGAGGAAAGCGGCTGTCGGCGCTGCGATCGCGGTTGTCGCCCATGAAAAATACATGCCCCTCCGGCACCACAAATGCCTCGGTGTCATCGCCACGTTCGGCATCGGCAATGTCGAGAATCTGGTAGCTCCGCCCATTGGGTAGCGTTTCCATGAAGCGGCGGTAGCGGCACTGGCGACCGCCGCCGGGCGCATCTTCCTCATATTGCGGTTTCCAGCAGGGCTGATCGCCCCCCTCCAGCGCAACCGCATCGCGCATCCCCTGCGTCACCGGCGTGACGAAATCGGCCATCGGCACGCGTTTTGCCGCCTGGCCATTAATCTCCAGCACGCCAGCGCGCATCTGGATGACGTCGCCGGGCAGGCCGATTGCGCGCTTGATATAGTCATCCTTCTGGCTTGGAGGGCCTTTGAAGACAACAACATCGCCGCGTACTGGCAGGCTGCTTAAAATGCGCCCTTCGAACAAAGGCGGGCTGAACGGCAGGCTATAGCGCGAAAAGCCATAGGGCCATTTCGACACGATCAGATAGTCGCCGATCAACAGTCGCGGCTGCATCGATTCCGACGGGATGCTGAAAGGCGAGAAAATAAAGCTGCGGAAAATCAGCACCAGCGCCGCGAGTTTCAGCAGGAACAGGCCATATTCGCGCCATTCATTGCTACTTTTGCCTGCAGGCCCGGACGGGGCATTCGAATTTATTGCACTTTCGCCTTCATTCACGCCGCTTTGCCCCATTTCCCTATGGCTGTTGTCGCATCGGGCTTCTAATGCGCTTGCGGGCTGATAGCCAGCCGCCAATTCACCCTTGGTCGATGGGAAGTACAGGATGGTCGAAGAATTTCGGAACGCACTGATGGCGTTGCCAAAGCCGCGCTTGGCAGACTTGTTTGCGGAGAATGCGAGCCGCGTCGATGATCTGACGGTCAATCTGTCGGGCATACGATTCGATTTTTCGAAGACGCATCTTGATGCGCAGGCTTTGGCTTTGCTCCAGCAAATCGCCGAAACGCAAGCGCTGGCCGACAAGCGTGAGGCACTGTTTTCGGGTGCTGTCGTCAATGCGACCGAGGGCAGGGCCGCCGAACATGCCGCCGAACGCGGCAGCGGCGGGGCGGATGCGGTCGCGCAGGCAAAGGCGCTGCAGGCGCGGATGCGCGGCCTGATCGAGGTGATCGAGGCCGGGGCTTTTGGCGAAATTGCCCATATTCTGCACATCGGCATTGGTGGCTCGGCGTTGGGGCCGAAACTGCTCGTCGATGCGCTTGGCCGCGATGGCGCTGCTTATGACGTCAAGGTTGTCTCCAACATCGATGGTGCCGCTCTGGCAGAGGCCGTGCGTGATATGGACCCGCACAAGACGCTTGTTGCCGTTGCATCCAAAACCTTCACCACCACCGAAACTTTGCTCAACGCAACCAGCGCGCTGCAATGGCTGCGCGACGGCGGGGTGGAGGACCCCTATGGGCAGGTCATCGCGCTGACCGCAAAGCCCGAAAAGGCGGTCGAATGGGGCATCGATGAAAGCCGCATCCTGCCCTTCGCCGAAAGCGTCGGCGGGCGTTATTCGCTCTGGTGCTCGATCGGCTTTCCCTTTGCAGCGGCGCTGGGCTGGGGCGCCTATGAGGAGCTTCTCGAAGGGGCAGCGGCAATGGACCGCCATTTCCGCAACGCTCCCTTGCGGCAAAACGCGCCGGTGCTCGCGGCCTTTGCCGACCAATTTTATGCGCAAGGACAGGGCTGTGAAACGCGTGCGGTCTTCGCCTATGACGAACGCTTGCGGCTGCTTCCCGCCTATCTGCAGCAGCTGGAGATGGAATCGAACGGCAAGTCGGTGACCGCCGATGGCAAGCCGCTTGGCGGTCATAGCGCTCCGGTCACCTGGGGCGGTGTTGGCACTGACGCGCAGCATGCGGTGTTCCAGTTGCTACATCAGGGAACGCATCTGATCCCGGTTGAATTCATCGCCAGCATTGCACCGGGGCATGATTTCGACCTTGCGCATCATGAAACGCTGCTGGTCAACTGCTTTGCGCAAGGGGCGGCGTTGATGCAGGGCAAGACGAGCGATGATCCGGCGCGCAGCTATGTGGGTGACCGGCCTTCAACAACGATTCTGCTGGACGACGTGACGCCCGCGACGCTGGGCGCGCTGATTGCCTTTTACGAGCATCGCACCTTTGTGAATGCCGTGCTGATGGGGATAAATCCGTTCGACCAGTTCGGGGTCGAGCTGGGCAAGGAGATCGCCAAAGGGATTGCGGAGAACGGCGCGGAAGGCTTCGATCCCTCGACCAGCGCGCTGATTGCGGCGGCAGGGCTTTGATTCCGGCAATATATTGATGTTCCAAAACCTCGTCACCCCGTGCTTGACACGCCTGTCCTGAGCGCCTGCCTTGGCAGGCAGTCGAAGGGGGGGGCCGCTTATTTCGAGAAGTTGCGCGGATAGCGGGACCCCGCATCAAGTGCGGGGTGACGGGTAAGGGAAGGGCGGTGACCAGTTTCTTACTTCCTCATACATCTGACCCTGACCAGTTTTCGATTGGCATTGTTGTAGTTCATCGCCATCTGGTCCGCGAAGGATGAATAGCAATGAATTACGACTATGACCTTTTTGTAATCGGCGCAGGCTCCGGCGGGGTGCGGGCGTCGCGGATTGCGGCCAGCCATGGCGCGAGGGTGGCCGTTGCCGAGCAATATCGGGTCGGCGGCACCTGCGTCATTCGTGGTTGCGTGCCCAAAAAATTGCTTGTCTATGGCTCGCACTTTGCCGAGGATATGGAGGATGCGCGCCGTTTTGGCTGGGATACGACGGGCGCGAGCTTCGACTGGCCAACCTTGCGGGACAATGTCGCAGCGGAAGTGGACCGGCTTGAAGGCCTTTATGGCCAGACGCTGGGTAACAACAAGGTTGAGATCTTTCACCAGCGTGCCGTCATCGCCGGTCCCACCCGGATCCGACTGGCCGACGGCAACGAGGTGAGCGCAGAACATATCCTGATCGCTACGGGAGCGTGGCCCGCCATCCCTGCCATTGCAGGTGCGGAACTTGGCATTACTTCCAACGAAGTATTCCATCTCGACAGGCTGCCCAAACGTGCAGTCATCGCGGGCGCGGGCTATATCGCCAATGAATTTGCCGGGATTTTCAACGAACTTGGCGTCGATGTGACGCTTGCGACGCGAGGCAACAGGATGCTGCGTAGCTATGATCAGGAAATTGTCGAAAAGCTGCTGGGCATCACGCGCGACAAGGGCATTGATGTGCGGCTGAACTTCCCGTTCCTCGGCGTATCGAAGCAGGCCGATGGCAGCCTGCTGGTCGATGGTGGCGAGCAGGGACAGATCGAGACCGACCTCGTGCTTTGGGCCATCGGCCGCGTGCCGAACAGCAAGGCGCTGGGCCTGGAAGATGCAGGCGTTGCGCTGGATAGGGATGGCGCGGTGGTGGTCGATGCGTTTAACCGCACCAATGTAGATGGCATCTACGCTGTTGGCGATGTCACCAATCGCGTGCAATTAACCCCGGTGGCAATCCGCGAGGGACATGCCTTTGCCGATACTGTCTTCGGCAATAATCCGCGCACGATCGACTATGGCACTATCCCGACCGCAGTTTTCAGCAATCCGCCAATCGCCGGCGTGGGTTTGACCGAGGAAGAGGCGCGCACTGCCCATGACGATGTGCGTGTCTACAAAAGCGATTTTCGCGCAATGAAAAATGTGCTGGCCGGACGGAATGAGCGCGCGCTTTACAAGATGATCGTCGTGGGGCCGCAGGAGCGTGTCGTAGGGCTTCACCTGATCGGCCCCGACAGTGCCGAGATTTTGCAGGCCGCCGCGATTGCGGTGAAGGCTGGCCTGACCAAACAGGCATTTGACGATACCGTCGCGCTGCACCCCAGCATGGCCGAGGAACTGGTGCTGATGAAATGAGGGGCCACCTTTCGGCAGCCCCTCGAAATTAAATAGGGACTGTCCCTATTTAATTAGAAGCGGACGCCAACGCCCGCGACGACCTGGTGACGGTCGGCGTCGATGTCGAGGTCGAAATTGCCGACATCGAGATTCTTGTAGTTCGAATAACGATATTCGACCTTCACGAAGCCGCTAGGGCCGAAGATGTTGAACTTCTGCTCGATACCGGCGCCCAGACGATAGCCATCGGCGGTAAGGCCATCGCGGGTGATCACGCCCACACCGTCGTCATAACGCGTCTTGAATTTGGCGTTGGTGTAGCCGGCCTTGCCGTAGATCATTGTCGAGGGGCTGACGGCAAAGCCGATACGCGCGCCTGCATAAAGGTCACGACCGGCGTTGACGCTGGCTGAGTCGCCATTGGCGAGAATATCCGAAGCGGTTGTATCTGCGTTGGAATCGGTAATTTCGCCCTCGATGCCAAGGATGGCTCCGCCGATCTGGAAGTCATAGCCAATGGCGCCGCCATAGACCACGCCGTCATCGCTGCCGGTATCGTCATAACCGACCAGACCTTCGGCATGTGCGCCGGTGAAGGGGGCTTCTTCCTGTGCCAGTGCAGGGCTTGCGACGGCAAGCGTCGCCATCGAGGCGGTTGCGACCAAAAACTTTTTCATAATAATACGTCCTTGTATTTTCACTTCCCTCTGGGAGATGAGGGTGCACAATGAACCGCTGCGCAGGACGACTGTTTCATGAACAGGAGATAACAAGCAGCTGTGATATTTTGGCCACGCTCGGCGCGCGCTCGCTGAAATCGGGTTGGCGATAGTCGCCATTTCGCGTTGGACTTTGCCGTTTTGCCGCGCCAAAGCGGATGCACAAAATCACAATGTCGGGGGAATGATGTCCGCCAATATCGAGGAACTGGAACGCCGCCGCGCCGCTGCGCAACTGGGCGGCGGGGAAAAGCGGATTGCCGCGCAGCATGCCAAGGGGCGATTGACCGCGCGCGAACGGCTTTCGATTTTACTGGATGAGGGTTCTTTCGAAGAGCTCGATGCCTATGTCGAGCACAACTGCACCGATTTCGGTATGGCCGAGCAGAAGATTCCGGGCGATGGCGTTGTCACCGGATCAGGCACGATCAATGGCCGTCTTGTCTATGTTTTCAGCCAGGATTTCACTGTCTTCGGTGGCTCGCTCAGCGAAGCGCATGCAATGAAAATCTGCAAGGTGATGGACAATGCGATGAAGGTCGGCGCGCCTGTCATCGGCATCAACGACAGCGGCGGCGCTCGCATCCAGGAGGGCGTGGCGTCGCTTGGCGGCTATGCCGAAGTGTTCCAGCGCAATGTGCTGGCGTCAGGTGTGGTGCCGCAGATCAGCCTGATCATGGGCCCCTGCGCGGGCGGGGCGGTGTACTCGCCGGCGATGACCGACTTCATCTTCATGGTGAAGGATTCGTCCTACATGTTCGTCACCGGCCCCGATGTCGTGAAAACCGTGACCAACGAAGTGGTGACGCAGGAGCAGTTGGGCGGAGCAGTGACGCACACGACCAAGTCGAGCGTTGCCGACAATGCATTCGAAAATGACATCGAGGCGCTGCTCGCCGTGCGCGATTTTTTCGACTATCTGCCGGAGAATAACCGCACCGGCGTGCCCGAGCGGCCAACCGACGATCCGTGGGACCGCGAGGAGCCAAGCCTCGACACGCTGATCCCGCCAAGCGCAAACCAGCCCTATGACATGCACGAGTTGATCCGCAAGACGGTGGACGAAGGCGAATTTTTCGAGGTGCAGCCGGGGCACGCCGCGAACATCATCGTCGGTTTCGGGCGGGTCGAAGGACGCACGGTGGGCATTGTCGCCAACCAGCCGATGGTTCTGGCAGGCGTGCTCGACATCAATTCATCGCGCAAGGCGGCGCGTTTTGTGCGGTTTTGCGATGCGTTCGAGATTCCGATTATCACCTTTGTCGACGTCCCCGGCTTCCTGCCCGGAACGGCACAGGAATATGGCGGGATCATCAAACATGGCGCGAAATTGCTCTTCGCCTATGCCGAGGCGACGGTGCCCAAGATTACCGTGATCACCCGCAAAGCCTATGGCGGCGCCTATGACGTGATGGCATCGAAGCATCTGCGCGGCGACCTCAACTACGCCTGGCCCACCGCAGAAATCGCGGTGATGGGCGCAAAGGGCGCGGTGGAGATTATCTTCCGCGGATTGAGCGCGGAGGAGCAGGCGGTGAAGACTGCGGAATATGAGGAGCGCTTTGCCAACCCGTTCGTGGCGGCTTCGAAGGGCTTCATCGACGAGGTGATTTACCCGCATTCGACGCGGCGGCGCATTGCCTTGGGCTTGCGAAAATTGCGGAACAAGGGGCTGGAGAACCCTTGGAAAAAGCATGATAATATTCCGTTGTAGAATATTCCTTGGCGTTTTCAGACATGAATTTGACCAAAAAGGCTCTGATTTATTTAGGTTTATTCCTGCTCTTTGGCCCGTTTGCGTTTATCTATGCACTTGGCTTTGCGGGAATGGAGCCGCCTGACGGTAACGGTTTTGGGTTATGGTTCATGCTTTCACTCAGTGCGATGGCGTTGTTTTCTTTTTGCAACGAGGCGCTAGACAGTTGGAAGAGCTACAGGGGCGGTCACAGGGTAGAATGGGGTTGTTTGATAGGTTTTGGGATTTTCGCGGTCTTCATCTTCTATGTGACTTTCAAACTTTTGATTAAAATGGGCATTTTATGAAACTAGGCCGCCTCAACCATATTGGCGTCGCAACGCCTCCCATCGCGGACAGCATCGCCTTCTTCCGCAATGTGATGGGCGCTTGCATCCGCCATGCCCAAACATTATAATGAGCTTATAATGTGAAGGAACCTGCCATGCAAACCGAACGCGTAACCTATCTGACCAGTGCCGAGCAGAAGGCTCAGCTTGAAGCATTCGCCAAAGCGCGAGGTGAGTCCGTGGGCAATGTACTACGCGAGGCTGCGACGCGTTATATTGCTCAACCGCCGGAGTTGGCTGGTGATGAGGAAGCTGCTCTCGACCTGTTACTGGACGAACTTGAAGCCGCCATTCCCAAATGGAACGCCAAGTTTGATTCGATGGAAAAGTCGCTCGATCATGCTCATAAAGCGGTCCGCGATGCACTGGCGCGGGTGGAGGCAACCAAGTGAAAGGCACTGAAAAGGCCTTTGGTATCGTCAAGTCGATCATCCTCATGCACGAACGCTTCGATGCCCTCGACGAAAGGATAAAGCGCGTCGACAATGACCTGACTGACCTCAGCCGGAGCCATGCCGACCTCGCGCAGGAGGTGGCAGAGTTGCGCGGCTATTTCCGTGGTCGAACCGATCAGGCCGCCATTCAGAAGCGCTTGCCAGAGGAATGATGCGATGAAACTAGGCCGCCTCAATCATATCGGCATCGCGACACCTTCCATCGCGGACAGCATCGTCTTTTACCGAGACGTCATGGGCGCTACGCATATCCATGAACCGTTCGACCTGCCCGAACAGGGGGTGAAGGTTTGCTTTGTCGATACGCCGACCAACACCGGCATGGATGGGACGCAGATTGAGTTGATCGAACCTCTGCCAGGCAACACCAGCATCGCCTCTTTCCTTGAGAAGAACCCGCAAGGAGGGCAGCATCATCTTTGCTTTGAAGTGCCTGAAATACATGCGGCAAAGGCGGAGTTCGAGGCGATGGGAAAACGTGTGCTCGGCGAGCCGCGCATCGGCGCGCACGGCACGCCGATTTTCTTTGTGCATCCCAAGGATATGGGCGGGGTGCTGACTGAGATTATGGAGACGCCGAAGCATTAATCCCTCTCCCACCGGGAGGGGGAAGGAGCCGCGTAAGCGGCGGAAGGGGGAGGGTGGAACGCTAGGATCACCCTCACCAACTCAAACTAGGCAGCAAGCTGCCAAGTTTTCATATCCTCTCCCGGTGGGAGAGGAATAAGGGAGAGATAATGACCTACGAGACCATCACCCTGGACATCAGCGAGCAAATTGCCACCATCACCTTAAACCGCCCGGAGCGCATGAATGCGTGCAGTCTCGCCATGGCTGACGAGATCAACGACGCGGTCTCCACGCTCAGCGACGCACGCGCGCTGGTGATCACCGGCGCGGGGCGGGGTTTTTGTTCGGGGGCGGACCTGCAGTCTTCAGGCGAACGCTCGATCACCGGCGGGGAGGGGAGCTATATCGCGCTCACCCGCCATTATAATCCGCTGATGATCAACCTCGCGCGGCTCAACATGCCAATCATCTGCGCGGTCAATGGCGCGGCGGCGGGGGTTGGCTGCTCGATCGCGCTCGCGGGCGATTTCGTGCTGGCGGGCAAGAGCGCCTATTTCCTGCAGGCCTTTGTCAATATCGGGCTGGTCCCCGATGGCGGCGCAAGCTGGATGCTCCCCCGCCTGATCGGCAAGGCGCGCGCCACCGAAATGATGATGCTGGGTGAGCGGGTGTCGGCGGAGAGAGCCGAGGCCTGGAACATGATATACAAGGCGGTCGAAGATGACGCCTTGCAGGCCGAGGCGCGAGCGCTTGCGCTGCGCCTCGCGGGCGGGCCGACAATGGCCTATGCGACAATGCGCAAGAACATCCTGACCGCGCTGGAAAACAGCTATGCCGAGGCGTTGCTGGCCGAAGCCGAGGGGCAGCGGATTGCCGGATCTTCCGAAGATGCCCGCGAAGGCATCATCGCCTTTCTGCAGAAGCGGAAGGCCGAGTTTAAGGGCAAATAATCCTCTGCGCTCTCTGCGGCCTCTGCGTGAACCTTGATAAGGAATTGGCTCGCGCAGAGAACGCAGAGGCCGCAGAGCTTTTGGAATGAAAATGGCAAATATCGACGACTGGAAAAAGGCAGCCGACAAAGAGGTCAAGGGCAAGGACCTGACCTGGCGCACACCGGAGGGGTTCGACATCAAGCCGCTTTACACGGCGGAGGATGCTCAAGACCCCGGCCTGCCCGGTTTCGCTCCGTTCACGCGCGGGGTGCGCGCCAGCATGTATGCAGGGCGACCCTGGACCATCCGCCAATATGCGGGCTTTTCCACCGCCGAGGAATCGAACGCCTTCTACCGCCGCAATTTGGCGGCGGGGCAAAAGGGCCTGAGCGTCGCCTTCGATCTCGCCACCCATCGCGGCTATGACTCGGACCACCCCCGCGTCGTTGGCGATGTCGGCAAGGCAGGCGTCGCCATCGACAGTGTCGAGGACATGAAGATCCTCTTCGACGGCATCCCATTGGACCAGATGTCGGTCAGCATGACGATGAACGGCGCTGTAATCCCGATCCTCGCCTTCTTCATCGTCGCGGGCGAGGAGCAGGGGGTCGCGCAGGCGCAGCTCGACGGCACCATCCAGAACGACATCCTCAAGGAGTTCATGGTCCGCAACACCTATATCTACCCGCCCGAACCATCGATGCGGATCGTGTCGGACATCATCGCCTACACCTCAGCGCATATGCCGAAATTCAACAGCATTTCGATCTCCGGCTATCACATGCATGAGGCCGGGGCGACGGCGGTGCAGGAACTCGCCTTCACCATCGCCGACGGCAAGGAATATGCGAAGCGCGCGATGGCGACTGGCCTCGACATCGATGCCTTTGCCGGGCGGCTTTCCTTCTTTTTCGGCATCGGCATGAACTTCTTCATGGAGGTGGCCAAACTCCGCGCGGCGCGCACGCTCTGGTGGCGGGTGATGGACGGTCTTGGCGCAAAGGATGAGCGTTCGAAGATGCTCCGTACCCATTGCCAGACTTCGGGCGTGTCGTTGCAGGAGCAGGACCCGTACAACAATGTCATCCGCACCACGATCGAGGCGATGGCGGCAACGCTGGGCGGCACGCAAAGCCTCCACACAAACGCGCTGGACGAAGCCATCGCGCTTCCCACCGATTTCTCCGCCCGCATCGCCCGCAACACGCAGATCGTGCTGGCGGAGGAAAGCGGGATCACCAAAGTCGTCGATCCGCTGGGCGGCTCTTATTATGTCGAGGCGCTGACTCAGATGCTGGTCGACGATGCGTGGAAGATCATTGAGGAAGTAGATGCGGCAGGCGGCATGACCGCCTATGTCGCAACCGGGCGTCCCAAGGCAATGATCGAGGAAGCCGCCGCCGCGCGGCAGGCACGGGTAGACCGGGGCGAGGATGTGATTGTCGGGGTGAACAAATATCGCCTTGCCGACGAAGCGCTGTTGGAGACACTGGAAGTCGATAACCACGCCGTCCGCGAAGCGCAGATTGCGCGGATCAAGCGGGTGAAGGCTGGGCGGGATGAGGCGAAATGCCAGGTGGCGTTGGCGGCTTTGACTGAGGCGGCGAAAAATCCTCCCCGGAACGGGGAGGGGGACCACGAAGTGGTGGAGGGGTCGCTCTCAGCGGACACCGATGTGCCAGTAGGAGAGCGGCCCCTCCGTCAGGCTACGCCTGCCACCTCCCCGTTCCGGGGAGGATTGGAGACAAACCTGTTAGCACTGGCAATCGAAGCCGCCCGCCACCGCGCAACCCTCGGCGAAATATCCTCCGCCATGGAGGCGGCCTTCGGCCGCTACGGCACCACGCCGACGCCGGTAAAAGGCGTTTACGGCCCTGCTTACGACAACGACAACCGCTACCAACAGGTGCTCGATGGAGTGGCGGCCGTAACCCGCCGCCTGGGTCGAGCGCCCAAGCTGCTCGTCGCCAAAATGGGCCAGGACGGGCATGATCGCGGCGCCAATGTCATTGCCTCGGCATTCGGCGACATGGGCTTCGACGTGGTCAGCGGGCCTCTGTTCCAGACGCCGGAGGAAACCGTGGTCCTCGCGCTCGAAGCCAATGCCGACGTGGTGGGTGCCTCAAGCCTAGCTGCTGGCCACAAGACGCTGATCCCCGAACTGATCAAGGGGCTACGCGACGCCGGACGCGGCGACATAAAGGTCATCGCCGGCGGCGTCATCCCCCCGCAGGATTATGATTTCCTCCGCGACGCTGGCGTGCAAGGCATTTACGGACCAGGCAGCAATGTGGTTGAATGCGCAGCGGACGTGCTGCGCTTGCTTGGGCACAATATGCCGCCACAAAGCGAACAGGTTTAACGACGCTATTCTGCGAACTCTGCGGCCTCTGCGTGAACCCAAAAACTTGAATTGTTCACGCAGAGGTCGCAGAGACCGCAGAGAAGAATTTGGGAGTCTAGAATTTGGCCGTGCGAACCGACTGGACACGCGAGGAAATCGCCGCGCTGTTCGACCTGCCCTTTGACGAGTTGGTTTATCAGGCGCAGACCGTCCACCGGGCACACCATGCGGTGGGCCAAATCCAGCTGTGTACTTTGCTCAGCATCAAGACCGGCGGTTGCCCCGAAGATTGCGGCTATTGCTCGCAAAGCGTGAAAGCCGACAGCGGGGTCGAGGCGACCAAGCTGATGGATGTGCGCGCTGTCCTGCAAAAGGCCGCACAGGCGCGCGACAATGGTAGCCACCGGTTCTGCATGGGTGCGGCGTGGCGCAATCCCAAAGACCGCGACATGCCCGCTATTGTCGAGATCGTGAAGGGCGTGCGCCAGATGGGCATGGAAACTTGCATGACGCTGGGTATGCTCAGCCCGGAACAGGCCGATATGCTGGCCGAGGCGGGGCTCGACTATTACAACCATAATATAGACACCTCGCCCGAGCGCTATAATGACATCATCACCACGCGGACGATGGAGGACCGGCTCGATACGCTGGCCGAGGTGCGGCGTGCAGGGATCAATGTGTGCAGCGGCGGCATAGTCGGCTTGGGCGAAACGCGCGCCGACCGGGTGGGCTTCATCCACACGCTGGCGACCCTGCCGCAACATCCCGAAAGCGTGCCGGTGAACGCGCTGGTGCCGGTGAAGGGCACGGTGCTGGGTGACATGCTTGCCGATACGCCGCTCGCCAAGATCGACGATATCGAATTCGTCCGCGTCATCGCAGTCGCGCGGATCACCATGCCGATGAGCATGGTGCGGCTAAGCGCGGGGCGCGAGAGCATGTCGGAGGCGACGCAGGCTTTATGCTTCATGGCGGGCGCGAACAGCATCTTCACCGGCGACAAGCTGTTGACCGCAGCCAATGCTGGCGATGACAAGGATGCGGCGTTGATGGCGAAACTGGGGTTGCGCGCAATGGAGGCCGAGGAGCCGCTGCGGGCATGTAAGGCGCTGGAGGCGGCGGCGTGAGTTATTCCGATACACCGCAATTCTCGCCAACCCAAAAATTTGGCTGTGCGGCAATCGCGCTTTTCTTGCTGGCGGTAAATGTGTTTGCAATGTTGCTTTCAACAATGCCCGGAGACTGTCCAGAGGAATTGGCTGAATGCTCGAATCATGGGCTCAAAGTCGACGCAATTTTCTTTGGAACTCCAATAGGGTCGGTTTTGATTGCTGGAGCTGCAATTCTTTGGATGAAGAGAAAACAACCAAAATGTTCAAAAAAATCCTGATCGCAAACCGTGGCGAAATCGCTTGCCGCATCATCAAGACCGCGCGCCGGATGGGGATCGCGACCGTAGCGGTCTATTCCGATGCCGATGCGCGCGCGCCCTTTGTGGCGATGGCCGATGAGGCGGTGCATATAGGGCCTTCGCCCGCCGCGCAGTCCTATCTGGTCGCCGAGAAGATCATCGAAGCATGCAAGGCAACGGGGGCGGAGGCGGTGCATCCGGGCTATGGCTTCCTGTCCGAACGCACCAGCTTTGCCGAGGCGCTCGCGGCCGAGGGCATTGCCTTTATCGGCCCTCCCGTGGGCGCGATCGCGGCCATGGGGGACAAGATCGAGTCCAAAAAGTTGGCGATGCAGGCGGGGGTCAATGTCGTCCCCGGCTTTGTCGGCGAGATTGAGGATACCGAGCATGCGGTGCGGATTTCAGCGGAGATCGGCTATCCGGTGATGATGAAGGCCAGCGCGGGCGGCGGTGGCAAGGGGATGCGACTGGCATACTCCGAGCAGGATGTGCGCGAAGGTTTCGAGGCGACCAAGCGTGAGGGGCTGAACTCGTTCGGCGACGACCGGGTGTTTATCGAAAAATTCATCCTCAACCCGCGCCACATCGAGATCCAGATATTGGGCGATAAACATGGCAACATCCTCTATCTGAACGAGCGCGAATGCAGCATCCAGCGGCGGCACCAGAAGGTAGTGGAAGAAGCGCCATCGCCGTTCGTCACGCCGAAGATGCGCAAGGCAATGGGCGAACAATGCGTCGCGCTGGCGCGGGCGGTGGGATATTATTCGGCGGGGACGGTCGAGTTGATCGTTTCCGGTGCGGACCCTTCGGGGGAGAGCTTCTACTTCCTCGAAATGAACACCCGTTTGCAGGTCGAGCATCCGGTGACCGAGTGCATCACTGGCATCGACCTGGTTGAACAAATGATCCGCGTTGCTGCTGGCGAGCGCCTCGCTTTCGGGCAGGATGATGTGAAGATCGACGGTTGGGCGATCGAGAACCGCATTTATGCCGAGGACCCCTATCGCGGGTTCTTGCCAAGTACGGGGCGGTTGGTATGGTATCGCACCCCTTTATCCTCCCCAAGATTGCTTGGGGCGAGGGACCACCCGCAGGGTGGTGGAGGGGTAGCCAGCGCAGCTGGCGTTCTGTCGAACTCCGCCCCTCCGTCATCCGAAGCTGGCGCTTCGGCTGCCACCTCCCCAAGCAAGCTTGGGGAGGATTTGCGCGGTCCCAACAACATCCGCATAGACGACGGCGTAGCCGAAGGTGGCGAGGTCAGCATGTTCTACGATCCCATGATCGCGAAGCTGATCACTTGGGGCCAAACCCGCGACGAAGCAGCCGACCTGCAAATCGCCGCGCTCGACCGCTTCGAGATAGAAGGCCTCGGCCACAATATCGACTTTGTCAGCGCAATCATGCAACATCCGCGTTTCCGCTCCGGCGAACTCACCACGGGCTTCATCGCCGAGGAATATCCCGACGGCTTCCACGGCGCACCGGCGTCGGACGAGCTGCTGCGCGCGCTTGCCGCACTGGTGGCAGGCAATGCTTTCACGCTCGATGCCCGTGCACGAAAGGTTGATGGCCAGCTGGGCGGGGCGACGGTCGCGCCCGTGCGCTGGCAGGTCCGTCTTGGCGGCAGGGACTATGACGTGGTGCTGGGTGAAGGCCATGCCATGGTCGATGGCGAGCGGGTCGAGGGCACTTGCGACTGGATGCCGGGAATGCGGCTTGCCAATGCCAGCGCCAACGGGATGGAATTTGCGGTGCAGGTTGCGCGCAGAAATGGCGAATGGCTGCTCACCACTCGCGGCGCCACGCACCGGGCGCGCGTCCTGCCCGCGCACATTGCCCCGCTCGCGGCGCACATGATCGAGAAGGTTCCGCCCGATCTCTCCAAATTCCTCATCTGCCCCATGCCGGGGTTGCTGACCCAATTGCATGTCGGCGTCGGCGACAGGGTGGAGGCGGGACAACCGCTTGCGGTTGTCGAGGCAATGAAAATGGAGAATATCCTGCGCGCTGAAAAGGCGGGCATTGTCAAAACTGTCAATGCTGGGGCAGGCGAAAGCCTGGCCGTGGACGCGATCATATTGGAGATGGAGTGACCGCGCCGACGATCTGGACCATTGGCTATGAGCAGGCGACGGTCGCTTCGGTTGTCGCTTCGCTGAAGGAAGCGGGCGTCGAGATCCTTGCCGATATCCGCGCACTGCCGCTGTCGCGTCGTCCGGGTTTCTCCAAATCCGCACTGCGTGCCGAGGTTGAGGCCGCTGGCATTG
>ERZ1066122.1537-NODE-1537-length-18131-cov-23.266597_pt1 | contig 18131 bp, 11 predicted proteins | sample MGYA00382769_ERZ1066122 | MGnify/ENA primary metagenome ERZ1066122 (study PRJEB33369, sample SAMEA5778352) | biofilm metagenome | biome: Industrial cooling water; feature: Water cooling tower basin; material: Biofilm | place: United Arab Emirates | collected... | reverse complement strand
AACAACGCCAACCAGGCGATGGACCGCATCATCAACTTCTTCCCGGAAGACCGCCGCAGCCAGCTGCTGATGGACCTCTCGCTCAACCTCAAGGGCGTGGTCGCGCAGCAGCTCATCCCCACTCCCGACGGCAAGGGCCGCAAAGTGGCGATGGAGATCCTGCTCGGCACGCCGCTGGTGCAGGACTACATCCGCGAGGGCGAGATCCACAAGCTGAAGGAGATCATGAAGGAGTCGACCAACCTCGGCATGAAGACCTTCGACCAGGCCCTGTTCGAGCTGTACCAGGCCGGCGAGATCAGCTACGAGGACGCCCTGCGCTACGCCGACTCCCAGAACGAGGTGCGCCTGCGCATCAAGCTGGCCCAGGGCGGCGACGCCCGGACCCTGTCGGCCGGGCTGGACGGCGTGGAAGTGGCGGAAGTGCGCTGACCCCTCGCGCACCTCTGCAATGCCTTCAGGGCAGCACGTTGCCCGACCGCTCGCGCGCGGATGTGCACCGTCCTTGAAGAGGCGGTCGGCATCGGCCAGGCTGCGCGTGTTGGCCCTGTATGCGGCGCTGTGCCTGCTCGCGGCCTGTGATCGCCCGGCCGGGCACGCCCCCGCCGGGTCCGCGGATGGAACGCGCGCGCCGCCCCACGCGATGGATCTGTACGGCGGACTGTCCACGTTGGCTGCGGCCCCCGCGGCGGACACTCCGGCGCGGCTGGCGGCCTACCTCGACCGTCATTTCCCTGCGATGTGCGAAGCGGACACGCGCTTTTCCCTGGACCGGGTCTGCCAGACCCCGGGCGACCCCGGGGATTCCGACCCCTCCCCCTGGCCCGAGGTCCTGTTGGGCCTTGCGGGCGAGCGTGTGGTCGTCGTGGCGCTGACCCGGCCGGAAGCCCGCCTGGGCGCGCCGTGGTCCTGCGAGGCGCCGTCGCCCATCGCCCCTGTCCGCCTGTGTTTCCTGCCCGATGCCGTGCCCGCAGACCGCGCGCGCTGGGGCGGGGAGTGGGTGCGCTTCTTCATGGCGGCGGACTGACCGCTCGCCCGGCGGCGGGAGCGAGTGTGGACACCTGGCGCGGATCCGAAGCGATGAGACGCCCCCCGTCCATTCTGGCTCCTCAGGCGGTGCAGCCTGCTGGCCATGCCCCGGTGCGCCGCCGCTTGCCAAGCTCCGGGGGGCTGTGAAAGAGTTGCGCCCCGCCCGGCACATCAGTTCGGGCGAGAGCCACTCACCGTGGCTCCCACAATCCGATCGATCGTATCCATATCAGAGGGTGTCATGGCTGATACGAGACTGCAGGCAGCGGCCACTGCCGAACCAAGCGAGGCGCCTTCGTGCGCACGCGACCGTCCGCGGTTCCTTCCGCGCGACAGGCCCGTGCCGCCCAGCGCTCGCCGTGTCTACAGGCCCCGTGTCGAAGCGTCGTATGGTCGATCCGACCGTCGGTCCCGCGCTTCGTCCGTCCGCGCCGCCCGCACCACCTGACCTGCCCGTCGTCACCGATCCCGCGCGCGGCCCCGGCCCCGGGGCCGCACGCGGCCGCATCCGTCTCCGCAAGCGCTGCAGATGCCCGTCGACGGCAGGACGTGCGCCATGCGCTGAGCGTGGTGGACGACGACGCGGCACGGGCGTTCCATCCGCTGCGCGTCGAGAAGATGCGGGGCGACACGAAGATCGGGGAGCGGATGCTCGAATTCGACCGAGTGTGATGGGCGCATCCATCGATGGATTTCTTTTGATTCGAGGCGGATACGCTTCAATACGATGAGGCATTGCGATGTTGGGTAAAGACAGAAATCACCGCGAGCAGGGCTATCTCGACCGCGGCCATGGCGGAGGGGCGAGCCTTGGGGGGGCGCGAGAACCGAAGTGCGGATCGAGGGCATTTCCGGCGATGGGTCGGCTGCTCACCTTGAGCGTAATGATTTTGCCTGTTGCTCTGCTGGCCGGCTGCGACGGTGGCGAGTCGGATCGGGTGTCGACGCCCGTATCTGTAGATGTGGCCACTGGCTCAGAAGCTCAGCGGGAAATGCCGTCAAACAATCCTGGAGAGAACGAAATGAGGCAGGAACTCAGTGCGAGGTTCGGGGACGACGGCGCCTTGCGGTTGCAGTCAGGAGCGCTCGAGATGTCGGTCGTCGCAGGCGCGTTCCGTCCGTTCGGGGATCACGTGCAACATTGTGAAAGTGGATGCGAAATCACCATCTCGCGCGGCGACGCCCCGCCACAGAAAATCACTCTTGGTTCGCTCTATCTCGACACGCAGGCAACCTTTCTTCGTGGATCCCTGGTTGAGGGGGAAGGCAAGGGACATAGTCTGGTCGTGACCGATGTCGATGGCGATGGGCAGGAGGATCTGATCGTGTGGACCGGTCTTGAGGGTGCGTATGGCGGGCCGTCCTACGATGTCTACCTCTACAGATCCGGCGGCGGCTACATCCACAGCCAGGAAATCTCGGATCTGACGCTTGGTGCGAGTGCGCTGTTCACCATCGAAGCCGGCCGGTTGAAAGTGCCTTCGAAGGACGGCTGCTGCTTCCATGCATACGACACTTACGAGCTGAGTGACGGCGTGCCGACGCTGATCGAACGCATCACCGAAGACAGTTCAGGCGAAGGCCCGCCCGTCGTGCGCACGCAGCGACTGGTGGGCGGGGAGCTGAAGGAGGTGGCGTCGGAGGATTGATGAGATACGCCTGCCCTGTCTGGGACCGCAACGCGAAAGGTCCCGCGAGCCATCGCGCCACCGTTCGCGACACAACAAATTCAAACGACAAGCGAGTACACGGGAGTTCATCACATGAGTAGAGGAGACGGCCTCGGCAAAAGCACCGAGGGCTTCGGTATCACCCGCGATCAATCCGTCGAGCTGATCGTCAAGACCTGTCTGGAGTATGGCGTTACCGATAAGCGGCAGATCGCCTACATCCTGGCCACCGCGCAGCACGAAACCGGCAATTTCCGCGCCCCCGAGGAGGATTTCGGACGTTCGCAGGCGCGCAAGCTGGGCTATCGCGGCGGTGAGGATTTCTACGGCCGCGGTTACGTGCACCTGACGCACAAGGACAACTACGAGAAGATGGACCGGCTGCTCGGCCTGAACGGGGAGCTGGTGCGCAACCCCAACAAGGCGATGGAGCCGGAAATCGCCGCCAAGGTGCTCGTGCTGGGCATGCGCGACGGTTTGTTCACCGGTCGAAAGCTGGACACCTACATCGATTCCGACACCTACGACCCGTACAACGCCAGGCGCGTGGTCAACGGCATCACTCCGAGCAAGCCCTGGAGCGTCCAGGCCGCGAAAGACTGCAAGAGCTATGCAGAGGCATGGGAGCGCAGGGTGCCCGCGCTGGTCGAAAGCGTTCGCGCGAACGGCGTCGACATCGGCGGTGGTGCCCGGGTGCCGCCCGCCCAGCCTGCCGGTGCCGACGGGCAGCTCAAACGCGGCGAGGAAGGCCCCGAGGTCAAACGTGTGCAGCAGCGTCTGAACGACCTGGGTTACCGCGGCCCCGACGGTAAACCGCTGGCCGAGGACGGCAAGTTCGGACCCGGCACCGAGGCTGCGGTGATCCGTTTCCAGAAGGAACACGGCCTGCAGGGCCTGGGTGTGGTCGGGCCGAAGACGCTCGCCGCGCTCGATGCCGCGGAAAAAGCCAGGGCCCAGGGCGGGCAGACGCAGGAGAGGCCGGCGCCGACGCCCGAGAAGCCCGAGCCGGCCAGCAAGGCGCCCGCCAGTCACGCGATCTACAGCGAGGCGTATCGGCACTTCCTGGCGTCCGGCAACCAGTTCGAGTACGGCCGTGGCGACATGACCCTCAACAACAGGGAAGGCAACGGCAAGACCGACCGCAGCCGTACCGAGCAGGACCTCGACCGCGATGGTCTGAAGGGCGTGGATTGTTCGTCCTTCGTCTGGCGCGGACTGAAGAACGCCGGCTACAACGTGCCCAGGGAGCCCTTCAGCACGCATGCGCTGTTCAACGGCAGCCAGGTGACCGATTACGCGAAGAAGAATTTCGACGTGATCCCGGCCGGCGAGGCCAAGCGCGCCAACGGTTCGCTGCAGCCGGGCGATATCGTGATGTTCAAGGACAAGGACAGCGGCGGCCAGCACGTCGGCATCGTCAAGGGCTACGACGCCAAGGGCAACATGGAATTCATCGGTTCGCAGGTCAGCACCGGCCCGGCGGCCGCGAAGGCCGGCCCGGGCAGTTACTGGAACGGTGGCGATTTCGAGATCGTCGGTGCACTGCGCGCGAAGCCGGAGTTCCAGGTGCGCGCGCCGTTGAACGGCACGCCGGACCTGCCGGCGGGCAACACGGCTCCACGGCCGACCCCGGCCGCGCCCACTGCGCCTGCCGCGTCCGCCGGCGCCGACGGCCAACTCAAGCGCGGCGAGGAAGGCCCTGAGATCAAGCGCGTGCAGGAACGCCTGAACGGCCTGGGCTATCGCGGCCCCGACGGCAAGCCGCTGGCCGAGGACGGCAAGTTCGGCCCGAACACCGAGGCCGCGGTGGTGCGCTTCCAGAAGGAACACGGCCTGCAGGGCCTGGGCGTGGTCGGGCCGAAGACGATGGCGGCGCTGGACGAGGCCGAGAAGGCCAGGACCCGGGCCGGTGCCGACGGGCAGCTCAAGCGCGGCGAGGAAGGCCCGGAGATCAAGCGCGTGCAGGAACGCCTGAACGGCCTGGGCTATCGCGGCGCCGACGGCAAGCCGCTGGCCGAGGACGGCAAGTTCGGCCCGAACACCGAAGCCGCGGTGATCCGTTTCCAGAAGGAGCAGGGCCTGCAGGGCCTGGGCGTGGTCGGGCCGAAGACCATGGCGGCGCTGGATGCCGCCGAAAAGGCGCAGTCGCAGGGTGGGCAGACCACCGGCCAGACGCCGTCGCCGCAGGGCAAGGGTGGCATGGCGCTGACGGCCGCCTACGACATGAGCATCAAGTACGACGATGTGAAGTACGGTTTCGGTTCGAAGAACCTGGCCAGCGGCAAGGTCGACTGCTCCGGCTGGGTGTCGCAGCTGCAGAACGCGACCATGGACGAGATCAACCAGAAGGCCGGCAAGACCGTCTTCAGCGGCAAGGACTATTTCGACAAACACAACCAGCCGGCGGCCGGCATCATCAAGGACAGCGTCGACACCACCGGCACGCTGATGCGCTCGCCGCTGGATGCCTGCAAGCTGAAGGAAGGCATGATCATCGGCGAAGACAACGGCAAAATGTTCACCAAGCAGGGCGTGCAGTGGGATGCCGGCCGCTATCAGGGCATCGACCACATCACGATGGTGGTGAAGGACCCGAAGTCCGGCCAGTTGATGGTCAGCCAGTCCCGCGGCGGCGAAGGCGTGGAGCTGATGCCGCTGGACAAGTACCTGGAGCGCAAGGAAGCCAAGGGCGTGGAGCTGTTCGCCACCGACCCGCTGGCCAAGGCCCGCCCGCTGATGGAGGCCGCGCCGCAGCAGGGCCGCACCGCGGCGCTGCTCAGCGACCCGGCGAATCCGGACAATGGCATGTACCGCCAGGCGCTGGCCGGCATCGACGGGCTGAAGGATTCGCCCTTCAAGACCACACAGGAGCGCGAGAACGCGGCGGCGGCGATGGTGGCCGACGCGCGTCAGGCCGGCATGGGCAGGATCGACCATCTGTTCCAGGGCAACAACGGTCAGCTGTTCGCGGTGCAGGGCGATCTGTCCAGCCCCGCGCATCAGCGCATCGCGCTGGACGCGCAGGGGCTCGCGCAGCAGCCGGTGGAGAAGTCGTCGGAGTCCGTACAGCAGTTCCAGCTGGCGATGGCCGACGACATGCAGCGCAGGCAGGAGGCTGCGCCGCGTGCGATGGCCTGACGGCCACGCCCCGATGTCGAAGGTCTGATGTCGATAGCCTGATGTCGATGGCGCGATGTCGATGGCGCGATGTCGATGGCGCGATGTCGATGGCGCACCCCGCCCACCGGCCGGTGGACGGGGCTGCGCCGCTTCAGGCGATGCGGCCCTGCCGCTATCATCCTGCATCCCCCTGTGAGACGGCCCTCGTGATCGGAATCCCCCCGCTGTTCCGCGGCGTGCGCCTGTCCGTGTGCACTGCTCTGCTGTGTGTGCTGGCTGCTGGTTGCGCACCCGATCGGCCGGCATCCGTGGGGGCGCCGGCCGACGCGCCGGAGCAGGCCGCCCGGACTCCGGTCGCCGGAGGCGAGCAGCCCGGAGCGCAGGGCTCCGGGATGCCCGCGGCCGTCCGCGAGGAGGGCTTGCCCCCCGGGCCGGAAGCGCCGCCGCTGGCGGCGATGCTGGAGATCCGCGGCGTGGCCTGCCAGCGGTCGGAGGCCGGCATCCAGACCTGCACGGCGCCCGGCTACGACATCAGCGGGCTGGATCGCGCCTGCGCCGATGGCGATACAGGCTTCGGGGTGGTGGGCGAGGAGGGCGCGACACTCGCCGACCGCTATCCGGCGGAGGGTGCGACGCCCATCGCCACGCTGCCCGGTGGGCAGTTCCTGTGCGTGCAGTTCGTGGCGGATTCGAGCACCGGCGGCGATGGTTGGGTCTATGTCACCGCGATCGCCCCCGAGATGGTGGACGCCTGCACCGGCAACCCGGTCTGCGGTGCCGCAGGGCTGGCCCCGACCTGGGCGGGCGCCACGCCCCCCGGCGTCTGTGCGGTGGGCCCGGAAGGGCGGTATACGGTGGCCTGCCCGGCGGGCTGGTTGCCGCGTGCGGCGATCCAGGAGTTCTCGATGGGTCTCTGACCGCCTGCGGGCCGGGCGTTTCATCGCGGGCGGCACCGGAGGGCCGGCCGGGGCGGCCGCTCGCCCGATGCGGCGAAGCGGCGCGTCGCAGGCCTTCCATGACCATGTTTTCGATCTGAACGCGACCCGTCCCGTTTCGGGCGGCGCCGCACCTGAATATTGCCCAACTCATTGATGTGCAAGGCCATATCCTGCCTTGCCGACGGGCGGTCTTGCGCCTTGCGGGACCGCCCGTGATAGTCCCGCGACGCGCGCATGCCTTTCGCTTGCTGCGCCCATCACGAGATCAACATCGTATCCATTGAGGTTGTCATGGCTGATACGAGCGTGCAGGCAGCGGCCACTGCCAGAGCCATCCGGCGCCTCCGGGCGTCCGGACATCCGGGGGGCACGGGCCGCGCAGGCGACCGTGATGCCACCCGCTGCGAGGCCGGCCGAGCCGCTGCCGCCCGCGTCCCTGTCGGCATCGTCGCCGGGCGCTGCCGTGCGCGCGCCGGTTCGACGCCGGCGGTGTCTTCCATCGTCTCCCATGCCTTCTCCAAGGGACCGTCCGCGGCCCTGGTTTCGACCTGCGTGCCAGCATCCCCCGCATCCGCGCGTGGACAGCGGCCGGCGGCACGCATGCCCGCGTTCCCGTGGCCGCTTTCTTCCCGTCCCCTTGCGCTTCGCACGCCGTGCGCAGCGACGATGGCAGGGGCCTGCGTCGCGCCGTCGTCTGGCGCATGATGCAGTCCCCCCATCGGGTTCGATCCGCGAGGAATTTCATGTCGATGCCACGTTCCCCCCTGCAGCAGTTCCGTCCCGCCCTGCTCGGCGCGGTGCTGTCCGTCAGTGTCTTCACCCTGATCGCCTGCCGGCAGGAGGCGCCTGCCGCCGAGCAGCCGGCCGTGGTGGCACCGGCTTCCGGCACTGCGCCGGCGGCCGAGACACCGTCCGCGGATGCCGCGCCTGCCTTCCTGTCGTCGCTGTCCGAAGGCATGGCCTATGCCGACCTGCGCCGTGCGGTGACGTCCGCCGGCTGGCAGCCGCTGCGCGATCTGTCCTGTTGGGAGAACGTCGGCGGCGAGGCCGCCGTGTGCGATGCGCTGCCCGAGGTCGAGAGCTGCAGCGGCGACGGTGCCTGCCTGATGCGGTTTGCCGACCCCGGCACCGGGCGCCGCCTGCAGGTGACGACCTACGGTCCGTACGAGCGCTGGAACGTACCCGGCGAGGAATCCGCGCTGGCCGTCCGCTCCTGGGACCTGCAGGCCGCGCCGGCGACCGCCGCGGCCGCCTGTCCTTTCGGCGACTTCGATGCCTTCCTGCAGCGCTTCGCCGCCGACGACGGCGTGCGCGAGGCGTACACCGCGCCGGTGGTCGAGGTCGGTGAACTGTATGTCGACGCCCAGGGCAACGACGCCGCGCGCACCGTGTATGTCGCCGCCGGCGCCTACCGCGATTTCGACATCACCTACCGCGACGGCGCCTATCGCCATGTCGATGCCGACGGCGCCACGGGGGCCGGCGCGTTGCCGGTGAAGGTGGAATCGCCGTCGGCCGATACGCGCCTGGTGCGTTTCGACTACGGCATGTCGGAAGGCAATTCCTACCGTTTCGAACGCCGCGCCGGCTGCTGGGTCATGACCGGCGACCCCGAGCCGCCCAGCCCGTAACACCCGCTTTTTTCGAGGCTGCGTCGCCGCACCTCGTCCACACCCGCCATCGAATCCAGACAGGGAGTTTTCCATGCCGAATTACGTCATCACCGAAAGCGTCGGCAATCGCGTCGAACGCGTGAACAACTACGATGACCTCGAGAAGCATCATCCCAGCTCCGGCCGCGAGCCCGGCCGGGAGTACCTGACCATCGATGGCGAGCTGGAGGAAGTACGCACGCGCGGACGCACCGAACCGCACGTCAAGAAGGACTTCATCGTGGATCCGCCGACCATCCCGTCGCCGGTGTCCGGGTTCGTGCGCAGCCTCGGCGACCAGTGGAACACCGTGCAGATCGTCGATGCCGAGGGCAATGTGCTCGCGCAGTCGCTGCACATGGCCCGCGGCAGCCAGCCGCCGAACGGCAGCTTCATCGAGTACGGTCAGCCGCTCGGCCGGATGGGCGATGTCGGCAGTCCCGGATCGATCCACGCCCACGTGGAAGCGCCGTCGCGCGTGTTCGAGCAGTACATCAACGACATGGCCAGCGGCCGCATCCAGCCCGGCGAGGCGCCGACCGGCCGCACCAACCCGGCGCAGGGCGGCAACATGGACGAGCTGGCCGACGGCCTGCTCCGGCTCAATGACCGCGGCCCGAAGGTGGAAGAGCTGCAGCGCGTGCTGACCGAGCGCGGCTTCGACACCCAGGGGACGGACGGCAAGTTCGGCCAGAACACGCACAATGCGGTGGAAGCCTTCCAGCGCGCCAACGGCCTCCCCGTGGACGGCGTGGTCGGACAGGACACCGCACGCGCGCTCGGCATCAGTCTCACCCAGGATGCGACTGCTCCCACCGCGCCCGCGCCGACGACACCCACCCCGACGCCGCCCGCGCCGACCACTCCCGAGCAGCCCACCGCCGGCGGCCGTGTGCCCGGCGGTCCCAACGACTTCGGCCCGACCAATCCGTTGGGCGCGCTGATCGCCAGCGGCGAAGGCGGCTACGGATCCTTCAACCGCGGACGCGCCGGCGACGCCAATGGCGCCACCATCGACTTCTCGCAGATGACCGTGGGCGAGGTGATGCGTCGCCAGGGCCTGCCGAACGGCCACCCCGACGAGCTGTTCGCGGTCGGCAAGTATCAGATGATCCCCGGCACGATGAGTGAAACGGTCGAGCGCCTGGGCATCGATCGGAACGAGCGCTTCACGCCGCAGTTGCAGGAGCGGATGTTCGCCGACTACCTGATCGACGAGAAGCGGCCGCAGGTGCGCGCCTACATCACCGGTGAGACCAGCGGTCCGGAAGGCCTGCAGGCCGCGCAGCTCGCGCTGGCGCGCGAATTCGCCAGCATCGCCGATCCGCGGACCGGCCGCAGCGTCTACGATGGCGATTCGGCCGGCAACAGCGCCTCGATCAGCGCCGACCAGGTGGGCCGCGCGTTGAATCAGATGCGCGGGCAGTACCAGGAGAACGTGCGTGCAGGGGCCAGCCCGAGCGAAGCCTATCGCGCGCTCAGCGGCGATCCCACCCAGCCCTTCGTCGACCGTCCGCTCGATCCTCTGTCCGACGGCGTGCTCAACCGCGGCGACCGTGGCGCCAAGGTCGAAGAACTGCAGCGTGCGCTGACCGAGCGCGGTTTCGACACGCGGGGGACGGACGGAGTGTTCGGGCAGAACACGGAGAACGCGGTGCGTGCGTTCCAGACGGCGAACAATCTTTCGCCGGTGGACGGGATCGTAGGCGCGAACACCGCGCGTGCGCTGGGGATCAGCCTGACCGAGACCCAGACCCAGCCGAACACGCCTGCGCCGCAGCCGCAGCAGCCGCAGCCGCAGCCTCAGCCGCCCGAGACGCCGCCTTCGAGCAACGCGCAGCCGGTGCCGGCGGGCGTGTACCGTGAAGGGGACACCGGCCCCGGGGTGCGCGCGTTGCAGGAGGCGCTGAACCGCAACGGCGCGCAGCTGGATGCCGACGGTCGGTTCGGTGCGCGCACCGAGGCTGCGGTGATGGCCTACCAGCGGCAGAACGGTCTGGACGTGGACGGGGTGGCGGGCGCGCAGACGATCGGCCGCCTGAACCAGGGCCTGCAGCAGACGCCGCCGGCGCCCAATGCGCCGAACACGCCGACGCCGCCGAGCCAGTCGGAGCCTGCCAACGGCAACCACTGGCCGACGCCGGGCAACTTCACGGTGAACCGCGCCGACAAGCCCGGGGAGGGCGGCGGCGAGTTCGGCGAGGCGCGCAGCGGCGGCCGCCAGCACCGCGGCATCGACATCAACGGCAACGTGGGAGACCCGATCGAACCGATGCGTGCGGGGCGTGTGACGTTCGCCGGGAACGGCGGCGCGGGCGCGGGCAACATGATCATCGTCGACCACGGCGGCGGGCTGGAGACGCGCTACATGCACCTGGATGCGATCAACGTGCGCCAGGGCCAGCAGGTGGGCGAGGACACGGTGATCGGCACGATGGGCCGGACCGGCAACACGCCGCGGCAGGGGGACACGCATCTGCACTTCGAGGTGCGCGAGGACGGTGTGGCGCGGGACCCGCGTCTGTACCTGAATTTCCCGGATCGCGCGGTGCTGCAGGAAGGCGATCAGGGTCGCGACGTGGCCAAGCTGCAGGAAGCGCTGCGCGGCCGGGGTGCGACGATCGAGGCGGACGGCGACTTCGGCCCTGCGACCAAGACGGCGGTGCAGGCGTTCCAGCGCGCGAACGGTCTGGAGGCGGACGGTATCGCCGGGCCGGACACGCAGCGAGCGCTGGGTCTTGGCCAGGTGCAGGCGAATGCCTCGCCGGTGCGTGAGGTGGATGGGCATGACCATTCGGGTCACAACCACTCCACGCCGACAGCGGTCACGCCGACGGCCCCTGCAACGACCACCGAGCAGCCCGCGACCACGCCTCCGGCCGCGACCGCACCGGTCGCAACCGCGCCTGCGTCCAGTGCCACGCCCGGCGAGCAGCCCGCGACGACGCCCCCGGTCATCACCGCGCCGGCCACGCCTCCGGTGGAGTCCGCGCCGCAGACGCCGCGGATCGATCAGGCCGGGCATCCGGACAACCGGCTCTACACCCAGGCCGTGTCGAACCTGGAGCAGATGGGCCCGAACGGCGGCTTCGATTCGCGGGACCAGATGGAGCGCGCCGCCGCGGCATTGGCCGCCGACGCCAAGCTGACCGGCCTGACCCAGATCGACCACGTCGCGCGCAGCAGCAGCGGCGAGGGGCTGATCGCGGTGCAGGGCAACGACCCGTGGGCGCCGGAAGCCAAGCGCGCGTTCCTGGATGTGAGCCAGGCCACCGCGCAGACGCTGGAGCAGAGCACGCAGATGGCCGACTCCAGGAGGACGGACGGCCCGAACCCGGCGCAGCAGGGTACGGAGCGTTCCATGGCCACCGAGCAGGCCAACCCGGTGCTGATCGCGCAGACGGCGGAGCAGGAAGTGGCGCGCGGGCGCGCCATGTAGATTGGCGCACGGCTCGGCGGGTCGCGCGCATCGGCGTGCGGCCCGCGGGGCCAGAAGCGGCGGCCATCGTGCGGCAGCCCCACGGGCACAGCCATGGCCCGGTCCCGACCAAAGGATTCTTCGATGCGTTTTGGCCTTCTTTCTTCATCATGTCTGGTTTTCGCGCTCGCGCTCGGTGTGTCCGCCTGCGGGCGCGAGCAGGCCCCCGTCGCCGCGCAGGCCGCCGGGGCCGGCACGAGTGCTGAAGCCGCCCCCGTGACCTCAACCCCCGCGCCCATGCCGGGCGGTGCCTTCGCCGTGCTGCCCGATTCGAGCGTTCCGGAGATCCCGCCGCAGACGCAGGTCGCCGGTGGCGCCCCATGGCTTCGCTTCGCTTTCAGCGTCGGCGACGCGCGCCGCTATCTCGCGCTCGCCACGATCCCGCCCACGGGGCCCGATGCCGGCCGTCCGCAGGCTCAGGCGACCCTGGCGCAGACCACCTACCGCTGGCGTGACGGGGCATGGCAGCCGAGCCTGAGCCAGGCCGATATCGGTCGCTTCGGCAGCTCGGGCGAAGCTCCCCCCTACGACGACACCCGCAGCATCGAGGGCGTCGCCTATGCCGCCTCGCGTGCGCTGGTGGCCCTGCCGACCCGCGATTTCCAGAACGGCGCTGAACTCAGCGCGTACCAGGTGCTCGATGTGGATCTGTCCACCGATACCTGGCGCCTGCTCGGCAAGATCGACGCGGGCGCGGACTACAGCGCGACGTGTTCCGATGGCCCCTCCACGCCTGCGCTGCAATGCGTCAGAAACCACGGGTCACTGAGTTTCGAAACCGCCGAAGGCGATGCCATGCCGCGCATCCGCATATCGCTCGGCGGGTCCAGACGCGACGACTCCGGAGAGATTCGGCTGCTGCCGGAAGGATATGCCGAGCTGTACCGCTACGATGCCGACGCCGCCCGTTTCTCGGCCGATCCGGCGCCTTGAATCGTGATGTCGACAACACCCCTGATTGGATCGAGAGGAATGAACCATGCGTGATTACAGCGACCGGGAAGTACTGGATATCGTGGAAGCCGCGGCCTTGAGGCACGGCATTCCGCGCGACGACTTCCTCCGTTTCACCGCCATCGAAACCGGCTTCACCTACGACGAGCGTGCGATCAATCCCAATTCCGGGGCGAAGGGGCTGTTCCAGTTCCTGCCGGATACGGCCAGGCAGTACGGCATCGCAGGTCGCGAACTCGACCCCAACGCCAACGCCGATGCCGGCGCGCGTCTGTACAACGACAACAGACAGGACATCATCGCCAGCAGCACCCGGTCCGGCCGCCCGCTGCTCTCGGAACAGGACGCGCCCAATGGCTTCGACCTGTACATGGCGCACCAGCAGGGCGCCTACGGCTATCGCTCGATCCAGGCGGCGCTGGACCCGGAGTTCGGCCGTTTCTTCAACGACACGCCGACCCGGCGCAACATCCTGGCCAACGTGGGCAACGATATCGATGAGCTCACCGGTGTCCGGAGGGACCAGCTTTCGGGCATGAGCGATCGCCGGCTGGCCGAAACGTTCGTGGACTATTGGGAAGCGAAGTACAACCGGATCGCGATCCCCGAAAAAGGCGTCGAACCGCTGGATCCCAGCGCCCCCCGCCGTGGCGGCTCGGGCAATCCGCTGGACGACGGCGTTCTGGATCGCGGCGACCGTGGCGCCAAGGTCGAAGAACTGCAGCGTGCGCTGACCGAGCGCGGTTTCGACACGCGGGGGACGGACGGAGTGTTCGGGCAGAACACGGAGAACGCGGTGCGTGCGTTCCAGACGGCGAACAATCTTTCGCCGGTGGACGGGATCGTAGGCGCGAACACCGCGCGTGCGCTGGGGATCAGCCTGACCGAGACCCAGACCCAGCCGAACACGCCTGCGCCGCAGCCGCAGCAGCCGCAGCCGCAGCCTCAGCCGCCCGAGACGCCGCCTTCGAGCAACGCGCAGCCGGTGCCGGCGGGCGTGTACCGTGAAGGGGACACCGGCCCCGGGGTGCGCGCGTTGCAGGAGGCGCTGAACCGCAACGGCGCGCAGCTGGATGCCGACGGTCGGTTCGGTGCGCGCACCGAGGCTGCGGTGATGGCCTACCAGCGGCAGAACGGTCTGGACGTGGACGGGGTGGCGGGCGCGCAGACGATCGGCCGCCTGAACCAGGGCCTGCAGCAGACGCCGCCGGCGCCCAATGCGCCGAACACGCCGACGCCGCCGAGCCAGTCGGAGCCTGCCAACGGCAACCACTGGCCGACGCCGGGCAACTTCACGGTGAACCGCGCCGACAAGCCCGGGGAGGGCGGCGGCGAGTTCGGCGAGGCGCGCAGCGGCGGCCGCCAGCACCGCGGCATCGACATCAACGGCAACGTGGGAGACCCGATCGAACCGATGCGTGCGGGGCGTGTGACGTTCGCCGGGAACGGCGGCGCGGGCGCGGGCAACATGATCATCGTCGACCACGGCGGCGGGCTGGAGACGCGCTACATGCACCTGGATGCGATCAACGTGCGCCAGGGCCAGCAGGTGGGCGAGGACACGGTGATCGGCACGATGGGCCGGACCGGCAACACGCCGCGGCAGGGGGACACGCATCTGCACTTCGAGGTGCGCGAGGACGGTGTGGCGCGGGACCCGCGTCTGTACCTGAATTTCCCGGATCGCGCGGTGCTGCAGGAAGGCGATCAGGGTCGCGACGTGGCCAAGCTGCAGGAAGCGCTGCGCGGCCGGGGTGCGACGATCGAGGCGGACGGCGACTTCGGCCCTGCGACCAAGACGGCGGTGCAGGCGTTCCAGCGCGCGAACGGTCTGGAGGCGGACGGTATCGCCGGGCCGGACACGCAGCGAGCGCTGGGTCTTGGCCAGGTGCAGGCGAATGCCTCGCCGGTGCGTGAGGTGGATGGGCATGACCATTCGGGTCACAACCACTCCACGCCGACAGCGGTCACGCCGACGGCCCCTGCAACGACCACCGAGCAGCCCGCGACCACGCCTCCGGCCGCGACCGCACCGGTCGCAACCGCGCCTGCGTCCAGTGCCACGCCCGGCGAGCAGCCCGCGACGACGCCCCCGGTCATCACCGCGCCGGCCACGCCTCCGGTGGAGTCCGCGCCGCAGACGCCGCGGATCGATCAGGCCGGGCATCCGGACAACCGGCTCTACACCCAGGCCGTGTCGAACCTGGAGCAGATGGGCCCGAACGGCGGCTTCGATTCGCGGGACCAGATGGAGCGCGCCGCCGCGGCATTGGCCGCCGACGCCAAGCTGACCGGCCTGACCCAGATCGACCACGTCGCGCGCAGCAGCAGCGGCGAGGGGCTGATCGCGGTGCAGGGCAACGACCCGTGGGCGCCGGAAGCCAAGCGCGCGTTCCTGGATGTGAGCCAGGCCACCGCGCAGACGCTGGAGCAGAGCACGCAGATGGCCGACTCCAGGAGGACGGACGGCCCGAACCCGGCGCAGCAGGGTACGGAGCGTTCCATGGCCACCGAGCAGGCCAACCCGGTGCTGATGGCGGACGAGCAGCAGCGCACGGCCGGCATGCGCATGGCCTGATCCACCCGCAGGGCTGCGAGACGGCCGACGGTTGCGCGACGCCCGCCCTCACCGGCGGGCGTCGTCGTGTCGGGGGCGTGGGATGGCGGGCGCATCGCGGGCGAGGCCATCGCGGCCTGCAGCCCACGGGCGGTGATTCAGGCCAGCAGCGTACGAATCAGGCCTTCGTGCCGTGCGGTCTGCTGCGCGCGGCGCAGGCGGCTGGCGGTGACGATGGCGCACATCTCCCCTACCGCGGTGTCGAACACTTCGTTGACGATCACGTAGTCGAACTCGCCGTAGTGCGACATTTCCTCGCGCGCGTTGGCGAGGCGGCGGGCGATGGTCTCTTCGCTGTCCTGGCCGCGCTTGCGCATGCGGTCTTCCAGCGCCTGCCGGGAGGGCGGCAGGATGAAGATGCCGACCGCGTCCGGCACATGCTTGCGCACCTGCTGCGCGCCCTGCCAGTCGATTTCCACCAGCACATCGCGTCCGGCGGCCAGCTGCGGCTCCACGGACTGCCGTGCGGTGCCCTTGAGGTCGCCGTGCACGTTGGCCCATTCGAAGAAATCCCCGGCGTCGATCATCCGCCGGAACTCCGCTTCGCTGATGAAGTGGTAGTGCTCGGCATGGCGCTCGTTCGGCCGTGGCGCCCGCGAGGTGAAGGAGATCGAGAGCGCGATGTCCGGAAAACGCTTCAGGCAGGCGTTGACGATGCTGGACTTGCCGGCCCCGGAGGGGGCCGCGACGATGAAGAGGGTTCCACGCATGACGGATCGGAGTCTCGGTCGATGAATGTGCCGGTCAGGCCGGTCGATTGTGGGACAGCCGCAGCAGGTCCGCCACCGGGGCGAGCCGCGTCTCGGGCAGCGATTCCGCGATGCAGGCGCGCATGCGTGCCCGTGTGTCGGCGGGCACCGCCGCCTGCGTGGCGGCCTGCACCCGTGTGGCCTCGTCGGGCCACTGGGCATCGCCGCCGTACCACAGGCCGTCGTCGCCACGGTGCAGGCGCGAACCGAACGAGCCGTATCCCGGCAGGGCCTCGGTGAACTCGCGCCAGGCCGCGACGAAATCGGCGTCGCAGCCGGGCAGCCGCCGCCAGCGGTACAGCACGACCAGGCCGATCGGATCGTCCCCGGTTGCCGCGGTCCGGTCGGTCATGCGTCGCCTCCGCTCACTCGATGTTCTGCGCCTGTTCCCGGATCTGGTCGATCAGCACCTTGAGCTCCACCGCGAGCGCGGAGGTGCGCGCATCCACCGACTTGGACCCGAAGGTGTTGGCTTCGCGGTTGAATTCCTGCAGCAGGAAATCAAGGCGACGGCCTGCAGCGTCCTTCTGCTTCATGATGCGGCGCAGTTCTGCGAGATGGCTGTCGAGACGGTCCAGCTCCTCATCCACGTCGAGCTTCTGCAGCGCCAGCACCAGCTCCTGTTCGAAGCGGCCGGGGTCCAGCGGCTGCGGCAGGTCGGCGAGACGGTTCTCCAGTTTCTGCCGCTGCCCGGCGCGGATCGCGGGCATCAGCGCGCGCGCGTCGGCGGCATGCGCGGTGATGGCGTCGGCGCGTTCCAGAATCACCTGCGCCAGCTTGGCGCCCTCGCGTTCGCGCGCCGCGATGAAATCGTCCAACACGCTGTCCAGCAGGGCCAGCGCGTCTGCCTGCAGGCGTTCGGGATCCGCCGCCTCGGTCTGCAGCACGCCGGGGAAACGCAGCAGTTCGGTCATCTCCACGCGCAGGGCGGGGAAGCGGTTCTGCAGTTCCACCGACAGTGTCGACAGCCGGGCCACGAGCGCATGGTCGAGCTGCAGCGTCTCGCCCCCGGCGCGCGCGCGCAGCCGCAGGCTCAGATCCAGCTTGCCGCGGCCGACGCGCGCGGCCACGCGCTCGCGCAGGCCGGGCTCCAGCGTGCGCAGTTCGTCCGGCAGGCGCACGCCCAGTTCGAGGAAGCGGTGGTTCACGGCACGCAGCTCGCAGCTGAGCGTGCCGGCATCGGTGGCGCGTTCGCCTGAGGCGAAGGCGGTCATGCTGCGGATCATCGGCGGTCCCGTGGAGCGAGGCTCCGGTGAAGCGCCCGGCGCGGCCGGGCAGGGCGTGGGGGGCGGGCATTGTCGCCGATCCGGCTTCTCCGCGCCCGCTGCGCTGCGGTCAGGGGCCGATACGCCCGCGATGCTAGACTTGCGCGCCCTCCGTGAGCATCGATCGCATGACCATCGCCCGTCCCAGCGGCCGCGCGCCCGACCAGTTGCGCCCGGTGCGCATCGAACGCGGCTATACCCGCCATGCCGAAGGTTCGGTGCTGGTGGCCTTCGGCGAGACCCGCGTGCTGTGCACCGCCAGCGTCGACAACAAGGTGCCCGGCTTTCTGCGCGGCAAGGGCGAGGGCTGGATCACCGCCGAATACGGCATGCTGCCGCGCGCCACCCACACCCGCAGCGACCGCGAAGCCGCCCGCGGCAAGCAGGGCGGGCGCACGCTGGAGATCCAGCGCCTGATCGGCCGCGCGCTGCGCGCCTGCGTGGATCGCAACGCGCTGGGCGAGCGCACCATCACCCTCGACTGCGACGTGCTGCAGGCCGACGGTGGCACCCGCACCGCGGCCATCACCGGCGCCTACGTGGCTCTGGTGGATGCCGTGCGCTGGCTGCAGGCGCGGAAGGAGCTCACCCGCGACCCGATCCACGGCGCGGTGGCGGCGGTGTCGGTCGGCGTGTACCGCGGCGTGCCGGTGCTGGAC
>ERZ1066122.1535-NODE-1535-length-18180-cov-6.616000_pt1 | contig 18180 bp, 14 predicted proteins | sample MGYA00382769_ERZ1066122 | MGnify/ENA primary metagenome ERZ1066122 (study PRJEB33369, sample SAMEA5778352) | biofilm metagenome | biome: Industrial cooling water; feature: Water cooling tower basin; material: Biofilm | place: United Arab Emirates | collected... | reverse complement strand
GTCCTGGCCCACCGGGAAGCGGCGTGTCGGGGTGCGGGCGACCAGCGAGCAGCAGCGTGAGCTCGCGGCCTTCCCGCCTCAGGCGGCTCACTGCTGAGACGAGGTCGCCGACGCCGCGGTCAGGCTCCATGCTGCCGAAGTAACCCACCCATTGGCCGCTGGCCGGCAAACCTGCATCTTGGCGGCAGCGATCCCGGTCGAGCGCGCGGAATTCATCCGGACAAACCGCATTCGGCACTATCCGGAACGGGCGGTCGCCCGGATGGCCTGAGGCCAGCGCCCGGCTGGCATAAAAGACAAGGTCGGCCCGTCGTCGCAGCCAGTCGAAGGCATTCCATCCCAGCAGCAGGCGCGAGGAGCCGAACTGCCGGTAGTCGTCGTAGGCATCGAAGACGAAACGCGCACCCATCCGCCGGGCCAAGTGGCGGCCGAACAGTCCAATCAGGTTATCGCCTGAGGAGACGAGCACGTCGGGACTGAAGCCACGGATGGCGCGCGCCAGGTCGCGCATCGCCAACGGTGAGCGCACCGGCCAGCTGCAGGCTTTGAATCCATCGCTCCGCCCCTCTTCTCGTCGGCCGCCCCGGTAGTCGAGCAGGTGCAGTTGCACTGATTCGCCCGCCGCATGCCAGGCAAGCGGGAGTCTGTAGACCCGGCCGAAACGCTCGGCTAGGGCATCCTTGTTGGTGTAGTGCCGCTTGGCCAAGAACAGGATGCGCATGGGTTATCCGTCGGTGCTGCCCCATGCTACGTAGGCGCACCGGGCGTCGGCAAGGCGCGCATTGACGACGCAAGACCAGTCGACGGATGCTGCCCACAGCTATAGCTTGGGAAATACATCATGGCCGAACCGGTCGACACCCATCTGGCGCCGGCAGTGACTACGGTGCTGCCGACCTACCGTCGCCCGAGGTTGCTGCGCCGTGCCGCGCAGAGCGCCACCACGCAGGCAGGCGCACGGGTCGTGCTGCGCATCTGCGACAATGCATCGGCCGACGGCACCGGCGACGTCGCTGCCTCGCTGGCGGACGCCGGCCACCGGGTCGAATACATCTGCCGCCCTCACAATGTAGGCGCCACAGGCAACTATGTGCTCGGCGTGCAGGGCATCGGCACGCCATTCTTCTCGCTGCTGGCCGACGACGACTACCTCCTGCCTGGTTTCTACCAGAAGGCCATCGAGGATCTCGACCGTCATCCTAAGGCGATGTTCTGGGTGGGAACCACGCTGAATGTCTCGCCCAGCGGCGAGGTCTGGGATGCCCGGATTGAACGATGGCCCCGTGATGGCATCTACCAAGGCCTCAAGGGAGTGTTGGCAATGACCGGCGGGCTCGCTCCCAACTGGACCGGGATACTGTTCCGCAGCGAGGTGCTCGCCAGGCCCGGGTTCATCGATCCGGAGGCAGGCGGCCCGGCCGACTTTGACTGCACGTTGCGCATGGCCGCGAGGCACCCATTTTTCGTGCGGCGCGTGCCGGTTGCGGTGTCAACGCTCAATCCCAGCTCGTTCAGTGCGACCCAGCCGTTGCAGGCTTTCTGGCCGGGTTGGCAGCGGATGCTGCGAAATGTAGCCGGATTCGACGGGCTCACGCCGGCCGAACGCCGCCGTTTGGCGGATGCGCTTTCCCGGGATGCCCGCAGGATGCTCTTCCGGCGTGGGATCCATGCCATGGCGCACGGCAGGCCGGATTTCGCGCAGGCTGCTGCCGCGGCGCTGCGCGAGTTTGGCGGGGCTGGCCTGCGCGCGCCAGGGCTGGACTTGGTTCGGCTGGCTTGTCGTGCTCCGGGGGCCCAGCCGCTATTCGCGAGTGCTTACAGGGTGTTGGAACGACGGCTCGTGGCTTCGCGTTCCAGCTTGCAGTCCCGGCACGGGCACTTGCTGTCAGGTGCCCCAGGGGACTGAACGCGACAGAAGCGAGGCGATGACCCAGGCCCGTAGGTCCGGTGCGAACATGACCGCACACACGAAGGAGGCCGAGCAGGCGACGAGCAGCACCGGGAACATAGGCAAGCCGGGCCAGAGCTGGCCAAAGGCGAGAACAAGCCACATCGGAATGGCCGATCCCAAACCGGGCATCAGCACGCCGCGCCACATCCAGCGCACGGTTTCGCCGCGCGGAAGGTGGCGGCGCATCAACCAGGCCATGGTCGGCAGCGCGGCCAAGTTGGCGAGGGCCCAGACGGCGGCGGTGCCGGCCAGGCCCTGGGACCGAGTGGCGATGACAAAGGCCGGCAGCGAGGCGATCACCAGCACCAGGTTCAGGACCAGGGCAGGCCGGGTGACCCCCGTCGCCAACTGCAGCGCGAACGGCACCGAAAGAAGCGCGTTGGCGTGCGCTCCCAGCATCAGCAAGGCGAGCGGCACGTGCAGTCGTTCGGCCAGCGCTGCATCTCCAGTCCACAGGTGAAGGAGGTACTGCCCGAAGACGCAGGCGACCGCTGCTGCCGCGCCTGTCAACACCGCTACTAACTGGCCGGCCAGCCTGAAGAGCTCCGTGCACGCCGCTTCGTCACCTGCGGCAAGCAGCCTGCCGAAGCGGGGGTAGGTGGCCGAAAAGACTGGCATCACCAGCCGCCCCAGCCCGGCGCCTATGGCGGCGGCAACGGCGTAGACACCCAAGTCCGCCAGAGGCAGCATGCGGGAGACAACGAGCTTGTCGAGCTGTGAAAACACTAGTCCTAGCGACAGGGCCGCGAAGGCGCCCATCGCGAAACGCAGACCGCCACCGATCTCGTCCCAATGGGGAGAGGCCGGCCGCGCCCCGGGCGGCAAGCTCAACCACGCCAGCCAGGCGGTGGCCAGCGTCTGGGCAAGGGCGGCCGCCGCCTGCCAGAGAAGGAAGCCACTGAGGCCGGTATCGGTGAACCACAACAATGGCAGCACCCCGGCGTAGCGGAGCGTTGAGAACACGACGACGAGAGCATTGAGGCGAGGCTGTTGCTCCATTCCCACCAAGGCGGCCGAATAAAGGCTGCCCGGCCAGCTGGCCGCCACGACGGCTGCGCACAAGACCAGGGCTTGGACCAGGTCGGCTCTCGGAATTGCGCCGGGTTGGAGCCAGCCATCGGCAAGCGGAGCGCTCGCGAACGCCAAACCCAGGCCAAGCACCAGCGCGATCGACCACGCAAGTGATTCAAAGCTTCGCAGTAGACGGCCGAGCCCGGGTCCGGGATTAGCCAGGGTGCTGCGCTGGGCGATTTCCCTGCTGACATGCACGTTCGCGCCCAGGTCCAGCAGAAGAGACAGTGCCTGAAGGCTGAGCATGAAGCCGACAATGCCGTAGGCGTCGGGACCAAGTGCATGAAGGTAGGCTGGCACGAAAGCCAGACCCATCAGGGCCACCCATGCGTGCCCCACGTAGCCGGCGATGACGTTGTCGCGCAGCCGGGCCATGTGTCCCCGCCTGTCCTAGGCAGTCTGCTTGCGCGCGATCACGACCACCGATTCGAAGCTGCCATCGGGGAAGCGGTCAAGCGGGAGCAGTGCCGGACCGAAGCCCTGGTCCGCCAGTTGCGACATTACGCGCGCCAGTGGGTACACGTGCAGCTGCATTGCCGGCTGTCGCATGGGTCGGCCACGTAGCAGGTTGCGCAGCCAGTTGAGCGGCGGAAACCGATAGCTGGCGCGGACAATCGCACGGATGGGCCAGGAAGCATTGCATGCGCAAAGTATCTGGACGGCGATGAAACCGCCGGGCGCCACCTTGCCGGCGAGCGCGGACAGGTAGCGCATGCCCCGATCCGGTGGGATGTGCACCAGCACGATGTGCGAGTGCACCAAGTCGAATTGCCCGTCAACTGCGCTCAGTGATTCGTCAGATTGCACCAGTCGCACGTTGTCCACACCTTGCTCGGCTGCATTCCGCGCGCACTCATCGATCATGGCTGGCGAAATGTCCACGCCAACCGCCTCCACGACCGAAGCCCGGGCCAACGGCAACAAGACGCGGCCGACGCCGCAGCCAAAGTCTAGGGAGCGCCCCGGGAGGAACTCCGGGTCGAATTGCGTTCGGAGAGTCGAAAGCACGCTTTGCACGTGGGCCACGCCCGTCGCGAAGAACGCCTTGCGGGCGTCGGCGTCGAGTCGCTCGCCGCGATAGGCCTCGTCGCTCAGAACACCAAAATAAGGGTCCGAGTCACCCCAGCGCTTCCAGTCCCGATCGGTCCCCATGTCGCGGCCTCAGGCGATCCGCTTGAGGTAGCCGCCCGGGGCCACCGTGACCAGCAACTTGGACTCGAACTCGCTGTCCACGACGAAGCCCTCCTGGCTGGCTAGGAACTCGGCCACCGCAGTCTTTGGGTTGTTGCCGACGTCCCAGGGGCGATCTGGATACTGGCCTGCCGGCAAGTGCTCTACCACGGTGTCGAAGACTACGCAGTGGCAACCCACCGAAACCAGCGGGGCGTAGGCCCGCAGTTCGGCCAGCACGTGCTCGTGACTGTGGTTGGAGTCCAGGCAGACCATGACCCGCTCGCAGTCGGCAGCCCGCCCGGCGATGGCGGCGACGATACCCGGGTCGACCGACGAGCCTTCGAGCATTTCGATCCGGTCGGCCAGCGGATGCGCTTGGATGGCCCGGCGGTTGTGTTCGCGGATGTCGATATCCACGCCGACTACGCGCCGGCGCGGCTGCCGCGGGTCGAGCATGCCACCCGTGCCGGCGGCATCAGCCAGGTCGAGCAGTGCCAGCAGCGACGCGCTGAGCACCAGGGAGCCACCATGGGCGATGCCGGTTTCGATGATCAGGTCGGGACGCGTGGCCCAGACCAGCTCTTGCATCGCGACCATATCTTGCGGGTATTGGATGATCGGGCGGCCGAGCCACCGGAAATTATACGAGTAGCGCGCGGCCACCGAGCGGCGGGTGAATTCGGCCGCTGCGAACTGGAGCGCCGGATCCCGGGTCATCTCCTGTATACGGTCGCGGGTTTCCTGCTCGAAATCTTGCATGAGATCGGGGCTCCGGGTGGGGCGCATGCCGGGGCAGCATCGCAGCCCCGCTCGGCCAGTCTACCCGTTCGGCGGCGGTGCGTCGGCCACCAAGTAACGATGGCCGGCACCGGCGAGGGCACGGATCTCGTCGAGGTAGTTCGAGTTCATCACGTGGATGTCCACGCCCGGACCCAGGCGGGCCAGCGCCTCCTCCGGGGGCTCGATGGACAAGCCGGTGGTGGGCAGGAACCGGCCCTGCTTTGCTGGGTTGATGTCGACCGCGGTGGCGAACGCCACGCCACGTCTCTGCATGTGCAAGGCGTAGGTGGCACCCTTGGCGGCCGCACCCCAGACCAGTTGCGGCCGCGACGAGTCGGACTGCGCCGCGCAGCGCGCCAGTCCGAGCATCAGGTCGTCCGGAAAGTGGACCTCGGCGGGTGGGCCCAGGCGCGCGTGTGCCGGGTCGCGCAGGCTCGCCAGATCCGCCACCACGTACAGATACTGACCGCCGAACAGGTGGCCGAGCGCCAGGCGCTCGGTGAACAGCCGCTCAAAATCCCGGGCGCGGAAGTAGTTGACGTGCTCATAGAAAAAATCGAACCACGCCCGGTGGTCAAGGATCCAGTCCAGGCAGGGGACCTCGATGTAGATCCGGCCCCCACCGCCATTGGCCTCGCGCAGCAAGGCCAGGAACCCATAGGGATCCTGCAGGTGTTCGAGCGTGTGACGCAAGACGATGCCTTCGCCGCTCAATCCGAGATCCGGGGAGAAGGCCTTGGCGACTATGTACGGGGCATCGCCTTCGTAGGCCGGGTCGACGCCGCGCGCGTCCAGGCCATCCGACCTCAGCCGCGCCAGAAACGCGCCCTTGCCGCAGCCCACCTCCAGGATCGATCCGCCCCCGAGATGGACTCCGACCAGGTCGGCGACCTCGTCGAGGTGGCGCTGGAAGGCAGTCGAGTGCCCCTGCTCGTTCTGATAGCTGCCGTCGTAGGCCAGCCGCGCAGGGTCGAAGGCCACATTCGAGACCAGCCCAGTGCGGGCGTCCTGTTGCAGCACAACGTCGCCGGTCGGGCATGCGCGTGCTTCGGCTGCGGTTGAGAAGACCTTGTTCTGATAGACGGGCAAGGCTTCCAGCCTCAGCAGTTCCCGGCTCATGTGCCCTCCAAGAGCGCGTCCATGCGACGGCGGTCGCCCCAGGCATGGCGTGGCTCGTAGTCCGGATAATCGTGGACGCCAAGCTTGGGTTCGATCGTCGATCCAAAGGCATGCAGGTGTCCGCGCACCAGGTCGATGACCCGAGTCCCGCGTCCCGAACAGAGGTTCACGACGCCGGGATCCGTGTGGGCTAGGGCGATGCGGACCAACGCGTCCGCTGCGAAAGCCACCGGAGTGAAGTCCCGGGTCTGGTCGCCGGGTGACATGTCGAAGTGCGTCGCACCGGCCCGGATTGCGCGCTCGAGTTGGGGCAACAGTGAACCCTCCGCCTGTCCCGGGCCATGGAGATAGAACAGACGGAACCAGGCTAGCCCGAAGGGCCGATTCTTGTGCCTAGCCAACAAATGCTGGTGCAGCAGGTGTTTTGCCTGTGCGTAGCAGGTGACGGGCCGTGCCGGCAGGGACTCATGGAGCTGGCCTTCGGCCAGGCCGTACTCAAGGCAGGTGCCGCTTACCGCCAGGCGGGGGAGCCCGGCCCCGAGGCATGCATCGAGGAAGGCAATCTGATCGGGCAGTTCGCGATCGAGGTGTCTGCGGTCGCGATAGTTGGGCAAGCCGTCCCAAGCCAGGTGGATGAGCAATTCGGGTGCGCCAATGGTCTGCATCGGCCGGTTACCGAAGTCCGCCACGTCGAGCGCAACCCAGCGCCGACGAGCAGAGTCGGCACCAGTCGGCGGACGCCGCGAGCAGGCAACGACATCGACGTCCCTGTGCGACAGTGCGTGCAGGACGTGCCTGCCAAGAAAACCGCTTGCGCCGGTGACGGCCACTCGCACGATCAGAAGACCTCCAAGCGTGGAATCGCCACCGCGAACTGCCCACCCCAGTCGCGAACATAGGCCAATTGCGTGGTGATCTCCTCGCGCAGATTCCAGGGCAGCAGCAAGACGACGTCGGGCTGGTGCCGGTGAATCTCCGATGGGTCAACGACGGGGATGCGCGAGCCCGGTAGGAACTTACCTTGCTTGTGTGGCGAGGCGTCCACTACCCAAGGCAGCAGGTCCGGTCGCACCCCGGCGTAGTTGAGCAACGTATTGCCCTTGGCGGCCGCACCGTAGCCGACCACGCGCCGGCCCTTGCGCTTCTGACTGATCAAGAATTCGATCAGGTCGTCCTTGAGGGCGTCGGCACGGCGCTGGAAACCACGGTAATACTCGTAGGTCAGCACCCCTTCGCCCTGTTCGCGGGCGAGCAGGGCCGCTACCCGCGCGCTGGGTGCCGTTTTGCTGGCCGCATGCCGCACCCAGAGCCGAAGCGATCCGCCATGCGTGGGCAGCTCCTCCACGTCGAAGGTCGCCAGGCCATGCGCCGAGAGCACGCGCATCGCGGTATGCAGCGAGAAGTACGAGAAGTGCTCGTGGTAGACGGTGTCGAATTGGCAGTACTCGACTAGGCGTGCAAGGTGAGGGAACTCCAGAGTCAGGGTGCCGTTCGGCGCCAGCAGCGTCGCCAGACCTGTGACGAAATCATTCAGGTCAGGCACGTGGGCCAACACATTGTTGGCCACCAACAGCGTGGCGCGGCCGTGAGAGGTCGCCACCGCCCGTGCCGTGTCCCTGCCGAGGAAGCATTCAATCGTCTCGATGCCCCTCTCTCGGGCGGCTTGTGCCGTGCTTCGCGTTGGTTCAATGCCAAGGCAGCGTATGCCTGCCTCCTGCACGTACTGCAGGAGGTAGCCGTCATTTGAGGCTACCTCGATCACAAGGTCGTCGACGGCCAATCCCAGGCGCTCGCGCGCCGTGGCGACATAGGCGCGGGCATGCGCGAGCCAGGATTCGGAGTAAGAGGAAAAGTAGGCGTAGTCGGGCGAAAACAGCGCAGCGTGGTGTTGGACTTCGTCAACCTGTACCAGCCGACATTCGCCGCAAACATGGAGCTTGAGCGGAAACCATGCCTCGGGCAATTGCAGTGCGGAGGCATCGAGGTAGGCATTTGACGGGGGCGCGCTGCCCAAGTCGAGGAATACCTGATCCAGCCTGGCCTGGCAGTACCGGCAGTTCATACGGGCACCCCGGCGAACGCCTCTTCGAGCGGCCCGGCGCCGGAGTCCCGAGCCGACAGGTTGGCCAATGGCAGTGGCCAGCGAACACCGATCTTCGGCTCGTCGCAATGCACTCGTCGCTCGAGCGCGGGCTGCCAGCTGGCAGTGTGGAAGTAGACCAACTGCACGTCGTCGGTGAGCGCCTGGAAGCCGTGGGCGAAACCCTCGGGTATAAAGACTTGGGTCTCCGAGGCGGCGTCAAGCTCCAAGGCGTGCCATTGCAGGAAGGTGGGCGAGCCGCTGCGAAGATCGACGGCGACATCGAAAACGCGACCGCGCAGGCAGCGGATGAGCTTTGCTTCCGCGGCAGGCGGCACCTGGTAGTGTAGGCCTCGCGCCGTGCCGCGATATCTGGTCTCCGAGAGGTTGACCTGCGTGAAGTGCAACCCGGGCCGGAGGACCGCGAGCTCGTGCTCGCAGAAAATCCGACTGAATTGCCCGCGCTCGTCGCCAACTCGGGTGGTGTCGATCCGCACAAGACCTGGAAGTGGCAGTGCCGTGAGCTTCATCCCGCCCATGCCAGTCCCTTTCGGCGAGCCTCAACGACATAGGCCTCCAGATCGTCCCGGGTGTTCAGGCCACGTCCGGCGTGCCAGTCCCGGTACCAGTCGACTGTCCTCGAAACGGTGGTGTCGACGTCCCAGACAGGCCGCCAGCCCAGTCGTTCGCGGGCCTTTCGGCTGTCGAGCCGGAGTAGCGCCGCTTCGTGCAAGTGCGGGCCGGGATCGGCCTCCACGCTGGCGCCGGGCCAGGCGCGGCAGATGCGAGCAGCCAACTCGGCTACACTCAGGTCTTGCCCGGGGTCGGGCCCGAAGTTCCATGACTCCGCCATCGGGCCGCTCGCCAGCAGGGCCTGGCCCAAGGCCAAGTACCCCGACAGCGGCTCGAGCACATGTTGCCAGGGTCGGATAGCGTCGGGCCGACGCAAGCGTAGGCTTTGTCCACTGCATACGGCACGGATGAAATCGGGTACCAGCCGATCCGCGGACCAGTCGCCACCGCCAATGACGTTACCGGCGCGCGCCGTCGCTAGCGCAACGCCCTGGGCTTGGAAGTAGCTCTCGCGCCAACTCTCAGAAATCAGCTCGGCGCAGGCCTTCGAGGCGCTGTAGGGATCGTGCCCACCCAGCGCGTCGGATTCGGCGTACCCAGTGTCCGGGACCGGGGGCCGATAGACCTTGTCAGTAGTGATGTTGATCAGGACCAGCGGACGCGCGCTGGCGCGAACCGCTTCGAACAGGTTCACCAACCCGGTGACGTTGGTCGAGAGTGTGCCCAACGGGTCTCGGTAGCTGCGCCGCACCAAGGGCTGGGCGGCGAGATGGAAGATGACCTCAGGCGTGCTGTCGAGAATGATGCGCCCGACCGCGGCGGCATCGCGAATATCCTGTTCGCGGCTGGCCACTCCAGCTGATCCAAGCAGCTCCCAATGCGAGGGCTGAGTGTTCGGCGCCAGCGCCAAGCCAGTGACCCTCGCGCCGAGCAGTTCCAGCCACGCGCATAACCAAGAGCCCTTGAATCCAGTATGCCCGGTCACCAGGACCCGTCGGCCCGAGTAAGCGCCCCCGAAGAGCGCGTTCATTCCCACTGTTTCCACGGCGCAGCGCCGGACTGCCAGAGTTCCTCCAGGCGATTCCTGTCGCGCAGCGTATCCATCGGTGCCCAAAATCCTTTGTGCACGAATGCAGCGAGTTCACCGCGTGCGGCCAAAGCCTCGATCGGAGCCTTCTCCCAGACGCAGCCATCGCCATCGAGCAGATCCATGACTTCGGGCTCGAGGACGAAGAAACCACCGTTGATCCAGCTGCCGTCACCGGTGGGCTTTTCCTGGAAGCGAGTAATTCGCGCGCCATCGATGTCCAAGGCTCCGAAGCGGCCAGGTGGCTGGACGGCGCATACGGTGGCCAGGCGCCCTTGCTGGCGGTGAAACGTGATCGACCCAGCGATGTCCACGTCCGACAATCCGTCGCCGTACGTGAAGCAGAACGTCTCGCCATTCAGGTAGTCCCTAACCCGTTTCAGGCGGCCGCCGGTCTGGGTGTTTTCGCCCGTATCCACCAGGGTCACGCGCCAAGGCTCAGCGTGCTTGTGATGAACCTCCATTCGGTTCTCCCGAAGGTCAAAGGTGACGTCGGATGTATGGAGGAAGTAGTTGGCGAAGTACTCCTTGATCAGGTAACCCTTGTAGCCAAGGCAGATCACGAAGTCGTTGACCCCGTGGTGCGAGTAGCTCTTGAGGATGTGCCAGAGGACAGGCTTCCCGCCGACCTCGACCATTGGCTTGGGCCGGACCGTGGTTTCTTCGCTAATCCGGGTGCCAAGACCCCCGGCCAGAATGACTGCTTTCATGCGTTCGCCTGATACTTGACGGATGCGCAAATGCTACTGAAGGCGCCGGATTTCGGCCCCGATTGTGAAATCATAGCTCCAAGCCCATTGCCTGCATGCGCTCCAACACGGCGCGAGCCTGCGCGCCCCGCCCCTCCCGCTGGAGCGTGGCCAGTAGGTGACGGGCGAAATCTAGGTCTCCAGGGTCGCGAGCCACCGCCTCGGAGAACAGCGCGTTTGCACGCTCGACGTCACCCAGGTCAGAAAGAACGAAGTCTGCGAAGCTCGCGTAGACATGGCCAGGGAATGACCCTCTTTCCAGCATTGCCTCGTAAACGGCCGCCAGTCTGACGGGATCTACCCGGTGGCCACGGCGGTGCTGGGTCAGGAGGCCCTGGACGGACATGACCTGCTGAGGCCCCAACGGCTGGGTACGGATCTTTTCCTCAAGTCGATCCCACCACTCAGGTGCCGTCGGGTAGCCTGAGACAGCGGACATCAGGATCAGGCCCTGCTCGGGAAGTGGCGAAGCGCCAGGTAGTCTTGAGCCCCGCTCGAACTCCTGCATGCCCATGTAGAGGAAGGGCGAGTCCGCGCTGCCGCCCGACATGTCGACGTATATCATCGCCAAGTCGTTGCTCGCGCGCGGAGAGTCCGGGTTCCTTGCGACGAGGTCCGATGCCAGAAGCAGGGGGTCGCCCCATGTGGCGGCTCGAATGGCGGTGAGCGCCCCGACGAGGACAAGAATGCCTGCGACGGCAAAAATCTTCAGCCCTTGCCCGTCTTTCATGGGAAACCTGCGGATTCCTTCCGCCATGGCTAACACCACGCCCAGCATTGCCAGGTAGTTGCGGTGCTCGAACACCAGTTCGAGGTTCAGAGGGCCGCTCGTCAGCAGGTGGGCCACAAAGAACCAAGCGATGCCCAAGCTAGCGAGTGGGGCCCTTTCGCGCAGGCGCCACGCCAGGGCGAGCAGCGCGGCGAGGAAAATTCCGCCGAACAGCGTGGTGATCGGCGACAGCAAGCCCGAGGACTTGGGGTAGTTATCGTAGTAAAAGGTCGTCAAGTCCGGTGACGGAACCAGTATCTGGGTCAGGTACAGCGGCAAGACTCGCAGTTGCGTGAGCAGCCTCTCGGCGAGGCTGAAATCTCGGAAGGCGAAGCTGTCCGGACTGGCGAAACGGGGAAGCACGTAGCCCACGAAAGCAGCTGCCGCCAGCGCCATGCCCGCCGCGTAAGCCCATTTGAGCAGCGTCGCGGTGCGGGGGTCGGCGGCACCAAACCTGAGCAAAGTGATCTCAAGCGCGAGGGCAAACATCGGCACGAGCACGGCCGATTCCTTTGCCAGCATGCCAAGGGCCGTCATGGCCGCCGCCAGTGCTAGCCAAGGCCAGCCCCGGCGTCCTTCCCGCTGGGCCACACGTCCTTTGATGTAAGCCAGCAGGGCCAGCAGGGTAAACGTGGCCACCAGCATTTCCATGCGCTGCACCACGTACAGGACCGTCGAGACCTGCAGCGGATGTACGGCCCAGGCAAGCGAAATGGCGAGCGCGGCCCAGGGTGTCCAGGCTGGAGCCGCACGTGGCAGCGCCAGCAGGCGGGAAACCAGCAGATAAACCAGAAGCGTGTTCAGGGCATGCAACAAGATGCTGGTGCGCTTGAACCCGGATGGATTTTTGCCATGGAAATAGTGGTCCAGCGCAAAGCTGATAGTCGCCAGGGGCCGGCCGTAACTTCCCGCCTGATAGGCGCTGGCAGCGCGTTGTAGGGAAGCTGCATCGAGCGACTCGACTTGGATCGCCGGATTGACCTGGATGTTATTGTAGTCGTCGAAAAGAAAGCCGCCATTCAATCCTGGCCAGTACGCCAGGGCGGCGACAACGAAGAGCAGGAGCGGCGCAAAGACGCGGAGAAGGCGCGGGTAGGGCATTGGCGGTGCAATCCGGATGGCCGTGTAAAGGGCGGGGAGCTACCGCGCCATGACGACTACCATCACCGGAAGTCAGTGCGCTGTAAAGACTTAGTTGCAGCCCTCGGGCTTGTGCTTGTCGGCCGCGACGTCCGTGGTGCAGGTCCATTCACCGGAGCTGTTGCGATTTAGGCGCACGAACTTGCCCTGGACCAGCGGATGGCCGCGCATCGCGCAGTCGATGTAACCAGCGCCAGCGGCAGGATCCATGGTGATGGCACTGCAGCGTGCAGTGGAACTCTGCAAGCCGATATCCGTGATGGTGAAGCTGGAGGAGTTGTTGGCCACGACCTGAGCTTCGTACAGCGCCTTGCCGCCAGTGATGTCGGCCAAGCCGGCTGTTACCTGAGACCGGATCGTGTAGTCCTGATACGCGGGGAGAGCGATGGCGGCGAGGATGGCGATGATGGCCACCACGATCATCAACTCAATAAGAGTAAAACCCTTGTTGCTGCGCATGCGAGCCTGCTCCAATGGAAGGGCGGCGCTATGGCGAAGTGTCCCTGCTTCGCGGTGGTCCGGTCCCCTTCGGCGCCACCAGGCTGGCAGGGGCCGGAGCCCCTGCCAGGTACTGCTGGTAAAGCTCGGGATTAGTTGCAGCCGCCCGGGTTGTACTTGGCCTTGTCGGCGGCAGCCAGGTCGGTGGTGCAGTTCCAAGCGCCCGAGGCATTGCGGGTCAGGGTGACCTTCTTGGTCGAGACCTTCGGGTTGCCCTGCATGGTGCACTCGAGAGTCTGGCCGCTGGTGGCGTTGAAGGCGCCAGTGGCCGCGATGGTCGAGCAACGGGCGGTGGCGCTGGCCAGGCCGACGGAGGCCGGGGTCGCGGTACCAGTCGAACCACGGTTGATCAGCTCTTCGAACGCCGTCACGCCGCCACGGATGTCAGCCAGGCCAGCAGCGACCTGCGAACGGGCGATGTAGTCCTGGTAAGCCGGCAGAGCAATGGCGGCCAGGATGGCGATGATCGCGACCACGATCATCAGCTCGATCAGGGTGAAACCTTTCTGGATCTTCTTCATGGGTAAATCCCCTAGGTGGATTGTGGTGCCCTTCCCCGGAAAGGACGATCCCTTCCTTGGATTTCCGCTCCGAGCGGGGGCTATTACTGTGGTGCAACTACTGTGCCAACCTTTGACGGCCGTCACAGGCCGGACTATAGGCCTAGAAAGGAACGCAAGACCAGTCAGTTGCGGGACAGGCTTGCCGCTTCTGTGAGGCAAGTCACAAACTGACGCAAGGCGTCACTTTTTGACCCTGGCTTCGTGAGGTAGGTCACATTGCGGCCCGGGCCGGTGGGCTGGGCTATGCTCGACCCAACGAACACGGGGAGCAATCGATGACCGGACGGGTCCTGGGACTGGAGCGCACGCTCTTGGCGCTTTTTGTCGCTTCCGGCTTCGCCGGCCTCATCTATCAGGCCATCTGGTCGCACTACCTCGGGCTCACCCTGGGCCATGCGGCCTACGCCCAGACCCTTGTGCTGGGCATCTTCATGGGCGGCATGGCCCTGGGCGCCTGGCTGGTCAGCCGCCGCGGCGCAAACTGGAAGCGCCTGGTCTTCGCTTACGCAGTCGTCGAGATCATCATCGGCGTCGCAGGCTTGCTGTTCCACCCGATTTTCCTCGCCTACACCGGGTTCTCGCTGGAGGTTGTCTACCCCGCGCTGGGCGAAGGCGGTGCCGTCCGGGCCTGGCAGTGGGGCAGCGCAGCGCTGCTGATTGCGCCGCAAAGCATCCTGCTGGGCATGACCTTCCCGCTGATGAGCGGCGGCTACTTGCGCGTCGCTCCCGAGGCGGATGGCGAAATCCTGGGTGGCCTTTACTTCAGCAACAGCCTGGGAGCCGCCTTTGGCGCCCTCGCGGCCACCTTCCTGCTGCTGCCGGCCGTCGGAATGCCGGGGACGGTAGCCGTGGCGGGCGCCCTGAACCTCCTCGTCGGCGTGGTTGCGTGGATGGTGTCGCGCCGCGCCGACCTGCGCCCTGTCCCCGCCAGCGTCGCCCCCGCCCCGGTAAGGACCGAGGCCGAGGCTGCCGAGGACAAGGACTTCCTCAAGTTCATCCTGCTGGCCGCCATGATCACCGGCGCCAGTTCGTTCGTGTACGAGATCGGCTGGGTGCGCATGCTTAACCAAGCGCTCGGCACCACCATCCATTCCTTCGAGCTGATGCTGGCCGCCTTCATCCTGGGCCTGGCCTTCGGTGGACTCTGGATCCGCCGTCGCAGTGCGCGCATCAAGGATGCCCTGGCCTATGCAGGCTTCGCCCAGCTCTGGATGGGCGTGGCGGCCCTGGTATCCCTGCCGATCTTCGCCCAGAGCTTCCGCTGGGTCGGCGGGCTGATGGCCTGGCTGCCCAAGACCGACGATGGCTACAGCCTCTTCAGCTTCGGCAGCGCCCTGATCTCCCTGGCGGTAATGTTCCCGGCTGCGTTCTTCGCCGGCATGACGCTGCCGCTGTTCACGATGGCCCTGCTTCGCCGTGGCGCGGGAGAGTCGAGCATCGGCAAGGTCTACGCTGCCAACACGCTGGGTGCGATCCTGGGCGTGGCCTTGGCGGTGCATCTGCTGATTCCAGCCTTGGGCCTGCACCTGGCGGTCACGCTCGCCGCCCTGGTGGACATCGGCCTGGGCTTCGTGATCCTCAAGAAGTACGCCGATGACGTGCCGGCCAAGCCTTACTTCGTCGGTGCGGCGGCGGCTTTGCTGGTGCTCCCTTTGAGTCTCGTGCTCGGGCGCGCGTCGCCTGAGGCGCTGGCGTCCGGTGTCTTCCGCACCGGCAGTTCGCAACTGCAGGAAGGCTCACAGGTTCGCTTCCTGCGCGATGGCAAGACGGCCACCGTCGCCGTTTACCAGCAGGGCAATGCGGCCACTATCGCCACCAACGGCAAGCCCGACGCCGCCATGCAGCTCGACCTCGCCCAGCCGCCCTCGGACGACGAGATCACCATGCTGATGCTGGGCGCCATGCCGCTGGCCGCGCACCCGAACCCGGAGCGCATCGCCATTATCGGCTGGGGTTCGGGCCTGAGCACCCACACGGTGCTGGGCAGCGGCAAGCCTCTGCAAGTGGACTCGATCGAGATCGAACGCGCCATGTACGACGGCGCGATGCTCTTCGGGCCGCGCGTCGAAAGGGCCTACCGCGACCCGCGCTCGCGCCTGCACATCGATGATGCCCGCACCTTCTTCTCCACGGGCAGCCGCCGCTACGACGTGATCGTCTCCGAGCCGTCCAACCCTTGGGTCAGTGGCGTCGCCAGCCTGTTCACTCGACAGTTCTATGACTTCCTGGGCAACCATCTCAAGGACGACGGCATCCTGGTGCAGTGGATCCACACCTACGAGCTCAGCGATCCGTTGCTGATGACGATGCTGGCGGCACTGTCGGCCGAATATCCCCACGTTGAGCTCTACCGGCCGAACTACGGCGACCTGGTGCTGCTCGCCAGCCGCAGCCCGATACCGTCACTGGTCTATCCGGCCGCCGAGGGCACGCCGCTGCAACGCGAGCTGGCGCGCGTGGGTCTCGCCAACGGCGCTGATTTCGGCGTCTATCGCCTGGGATCCAAGGCCGTGATCGACAACCTGGTGCGCCTGTCCGGCGCCGACGTGCACGACGATTTCCATCCCACGGTGTCGCTGCAGGCCCCGCGGGCCCGCTTCCGCGGTGACTCGGCCATATGGCTGCACAGCCTGGCAAAGTCGGGACTACCGGTGCTCGAGGTGACGGACAACTGGCGCGTGCCGCGGCTGTCCTCCGGCATGACCACCCGCGGCAACGACGACATGGTCCGGCTGCCGGTGGTGGCGAGCCGAGTGGCCGAGGCCATGCGAAGCGGCGAGACCTCGGCCATCTCCGCCGATTACCAGGCCCTCGCCGCACAGGTGACCGTGTTGCGCCAGCTATCCAGCCAGCCGGTCGCTGCAGCCGACGTGGACAACTGGCTGGTGGCTGCCACGAACATCGCCGAGCATTCGCTGGCGCACCTGGCGCTTGAGGATCAGGGAGGCATGTGGCTAGAGCCGGCGTGGTTCGCTGCCGAGGGACAGCCAGAAGAGGTGGCTGCGGTTATGGCGGCTTACCAAGCCACGGCCTCGCGCGATCCGCAGGCCATGCTGGAGGCTGGCCGCCACGCGCTGGAACTCCTGGGTGTCGAACGACCGCTGTCCACCCGCGAGCACATGCTGGTGATCGCGATGCTCGGAGCCCATGGAAGCGGCGACCCGGCCGAGGCCGTCCGACTTGACCGCGAGTTGGGCCGCATGGTGCCGGTGTTGCCGTCGTCCGACTACGGCTTCATCCGCGCCTACCTGCTCGCCTGGGCCGACCGCGAGCCGCCTGCGCAATGACGTGGGCGCCCCGTGGCGGCCTCGCCGCCGCGGGGCTCATTCCATCCCAAGCTTCTTAAGCTTGTACCGAAGCGCCCGGAACGTAATCCCCAGCGCCGCCGCCGTCTTGGTCTTGTTGTAGCGGTTGGCCTCGAGCGCCTTCTGGATGGTCTCGCGCTCCATCTGCTCGATGGCCTCGGGCAGGGCGGTGCCGTCGGCGCCGGCCGGCAGGGCGGGCGAGGGGGCGGCGGCCAGGGGCCGCAGCGGCATGTCGGCTTCCTGGCCGATCAACTGGTCCACCTGCGGCAGGTAGAGGTCGGCCACTTCGATGGTCTGGCCGTCGCACAGGGCCACGGCGCGCTCGAGGATGTTCTCCAGCTCGCGCACGTTGCCCGGGAAGGGGTAGGCCGACAGCGCGGCCTCGGCTTCCTCGCTCAGGGCCGGCACGGGGCCGCCACTGCCGGCCAGGCGGGACAGCACGGCCTCGGCGATCTGCGGGATGTCCTCGCGGCGCTGGCGCAGCGGCGGCACGGCCAGCTCGATCACGTTGATGCGGTAGTACAGGTCCTGGCGGAACTTGCCGTCCTCGACCAGCTTGGCCAGGTTCTTGTGCGTGGCCGACAGGATGCGCACGTCCACCGGTTGCTCGGCCTGGGCGCCCACCGGGCGCACCGACTTCTCCTGGATCACTCGCAGCAGCTTGACCTGCATGTGCAGCGGCAGCTCGGCCACCTCGTCCAGGAACAGGGTGCCGCCGTTGGCGGTCTGGAACAGGCCTTCCTTGTCGGCGTGGGCGCCGGTGAAGCTGCCTTTCTTATGGCCGAACAGCTCGCTTTCCATAAGCTCCGACGGGATCGCGCCGCAGTTCACCGGCACGAACGGCCCGCCCGCGCGCGAGCCCTGCTCGTGGATCAGCCGCGCCACCAGCTCCTTGCCCACGCCCGACTCGCCGCTGATGTACACCGGTGCCTGGCTGCGCGCCACGCGGCCGATGGTCTGGCGAAGCTGCTGCATGCGCTGCGACTCGCCCAGCAGGCGCGCGCTGGCCGGGGCGGCCTTGCGCTGCTGGTTGAGGTCGAGCGCGTGCTGCACCAGCCGGCGCAGCACCGACAGGTCCACGGGCTTGGTCACGAAGTCGAAGGCGCCGGCCTTGAGCGCATCCACCGCGGCCTCGACGTTGCCGAAGGCGGTGATCATCGCCACCGGCGTTTCCGAGTAGCGCTGGGCGATGTGCTCGATCAGCTCCTGGCCCGAGCCGTCGGGCAGGCGCATGTCGGTCAGGCACAGGTCGTAGCGCGACTGCGACAGGTGCGCCCGGGCCGAGGCCAGGTCCGCCGCCGTGTCCACGCGCAGGCCCATGC
>ERZ1066122.1533-NODE-1533-length-18189-cov-14.720856_pt1 | contig 18189 bp, 14 predicted proteins | sample MGYA00382769_ERZ1066122 | MGnify/ENA primary metagenome ERZ1066122 (study PRJEB33369, sample SAMEA5778352) | biofilm metagenome | biome: Industrial cooling water; feature: Water cooling tower basin; material: Biofilm | place: United Arab Emirates | collected... | reverse complement strand
CCTTGAATCAACCCACGGAACTTCCCGCAAGTCAGTTTATGAGTTTACGGCCTAGTCGTGGTTGTTTCGTTTCCAGACGTTTCCATGATCGTTCTCCAGTGACCAAAATGGCCACATGAAGGATGTCCCTCGGCCTGAAGATTGAAAATGCTGCGGCTGTCGCCCCAGACCCAGTCATTCTCGGTCGCGGCGCTCAATGTCTGGTTTTGCCGGAAGCCGTCATGCAGCTTTCAGGATAGCGGATTGGCCACGCCTCATAACCGGGACCGAATGGAATCGCGAAAGCTAGAAGTCAAAAGTCCGCTGACAGAGAGAGGTTGAACCGCCGCGAGGCGATGTAGCGAAAGCCGCCGCCGCCGGTCACGTCCCACCCGAAGGTGTTGGTCAGGTTCGCAATCTGCGCACGCAGCACAGCAGGCGTGCGTCCCAGCTTGAAGCGGTAGCGCGTGCCCAGATCGATAGTCGCCCGTTCAGGGATGAACAGCGTGTTGTCGATGCGCGCCGCCCGGTCGCCGGTGTAATTGATGCCGAAATCGACCGACAGAGCATCGAAGGCGGGCGGTTGATAGTCGATCCTGAGATCGAGCGTCGTGCCGACGCGGCCCAGCGGTCGTTCGCCCAAGCGGCCCTGCTCCACCGCCTCCCCTGTCACCCTGGGACGCATCAGCACCGCGCCTGCGACGAGGTTGAGGCCCGGCAAAGGCCGCGCCGTGAGCGAGATTTCCGCGCCCTGATGTTTCACATCGCCCAGCACCCGGAAGACATTGTCGCGGTCGAGCTCGAAATAGGGCCGCCGCACATCGAACAGGCCCGCGATCAGCTTCACATCCTTAGCGAGCGTCCAGCGCAGCCCGGCCTCGACCTGGCGGGTGCGCAGCGCAGGCAGGATGAGGTTGGCGTTCGCCGCAAATGACGGGGCGGTGCCGCTTTCCTCAAGGCCGCGCGTGGTTGCGGCGTAAATGACGATGCCGTCTATCGCGGTGATCGCGGCCGAGGCGTTCCACAGGATTGGGCTGTCCGAATTGGCGGCGGGGGTAAGGCCGGGCTCGCGCACATCCTTGCGGTAGCGGGTCTTTTGCACGCCGAGATTGATCTCGCCGAGATTCTGCCATTGCAGCCTGTAGCCCAGAGCGCCGGTGTCCTGACGCACTTCGTCGCGGGTGAGCGCGCCGAAGGTGACCGCGCCGGGCTCCGGGGCGGGATCGGCCACGCCGATGGTGCCGGGGCCGACATCGAGAAAGGCGAAGCCACCGAATTCGTTGGTAACCCGCCGGAACCGGGATGAGGCGGTCAGGCGGTGTCGGCGCGGGCCTTCGGTGAAGTCTCGCTCGACCAGCAACTCGCCGGAATATGACTGGGTTACCTGATCTTGCCCTAGCAGAACCTGCCGCACGGCGCTGCCGTCGGGCTGCGTGTCGTCGAAGAAATTGGCGGCAAAGATATCGGTCGTGAAGCGCGAGGAGAATAGCCCCAGCCCGATGCGCCACGGACCGCGATTGACCTTCGCCATGCCGCCGAAGTTCTGCGAGTGGCCGGCCCAGTCGGCCCAGTCCTGTCCGTAAAACCGGTTGCGGGCGATCCGCTTGGGGAGGAACGCGCCCGCGGTGAAGATCACCGGGATCTGCTCTTCGTCGAAATAGTCGTAGCGGCTGAAAAACCCGGTCAGTTCCACACCGTCCGCCGGGCGCCAGCGCGCGACACCGCCGTAGCGCACGAACCAGAAATCCGCAGCGTCGGGATAGACAAACTCCTCCACGCCCGCGCCGATGTTGAGATCGAAATTGCTGGCCAGCGGCAGTGCGGCATCGACCGTGGCGAAGGGAGCGAAGAAATCGCCGAAGCCGGTGCGGACGCTGACCACGGGTGTGTCGCCCACCCGCCGCAGCGCGAAGTCGACGATCCCGGTGGGCGCGGGGAAAGGGTAGCCCAGCGCCGAGACGCCCACCTGAATGCTCGATCCGGCCCGCGCGGCATCGCTGAAAGCACCTTGCGCGTCGAAATAGAGCCCCTCGATCCGCACGTTCTGCGCCGCAAAGGCGGAAAAGCCGCGCACATCGCCGCCGTCATAAAGCCCGATGCTCTCGTCCCCGACACTGATACCAAAGGCATCGGAGGCTTGAGTGATGACGTTCTCCTGGCTGCGGTTGACCAGCGCAATGCCCTGCGGGGCGGGGCTTTGCTGGGGGTCGGCGGCGGGCTCCTGAGTCTCGGTGGGCGGCGGCGCGGGTTGATCCACGTCGGTCGGGGGCACGCTGGCTGTCACAAGAGCGGCGGAGGTGAGGGCGAATGCGATCATTGCGGCTCCGGTGCAGGCAGGCCGCGCCGGGCAGCGAGGCGTTCGAGAAGGAGTAGCGCCAGCAGCGATGCGCCGAATGCAGGCAGGATGCAGGCGAGCAGAATGAGGGTCGCGGCCACACCCCGGCTAATTCCGCGGAACGACAGTGCCGGTGCGGCCAATCGGCGCGCGCCGCGTCGCCGCGCCCACATCACGATCCCCGAATTCGCCATCGTGATCACCGCGATGCAGGCGAGCAGCATCAGATACTGGTTCGCCAACCCGAAATAGCGCCCCATATGAAGCTGCACCCCGGTCTCTACGGCGCGGGCGCCCCAGCCATAGTCCTTGTACTCCACATCCTTGATGAGGGCGCCCGACTGGCGGCCAAAATACATCACCCGCTGATCCTCGGGCCGGGCAGGGTAGACGTCGGCCACGATGGCGGCGGCGGGATCGGTGGGAATCGAAATAGCAAAGCCGGGGGCGATCCCGCGCGCGCGGGCTGCGGTCATGACTGTGTCGATCACGGTCAGCGGCGTCTGTTCGCCGCGCAATGCCGCTCCGGCTCGATGCCGATGCATGGCGTGAGGATCGGCCGAAGCCGGAATCGGAAGGCCCTGTATCGTCCAGCCCGCGTGTTCGCCGTGATGCGCCTGCGATGGGCCGCTCGCAGGAGCCACATCAGCTCCGGCATAGCCGATATCCAGCGCGGTCACCGCCTTGCGCACCAGATCGCCCTGGATGATCGCCCACGGCAGGCCGGTGAGCACCAGAAAACCCACCACCAGCCCCATGCCGAGCCCTGCGCCTGCATGAACATCGCGCCACCACGCCCGGCCCCTTGCGCGAAAATCGGGGAGCAGCCTGCGCCCCTGCGCGCGCCTTGTGCCGATCCACAACAGCGTGCCGCTCAGCAGCATCACCAGCGTCCAGCACGCCGCCAGCTCCACCGCGATCCGCCCGCCGCTCCCCAGCAGCAGCGAGCCATGCAACCGCTTGGCAAGCGCGCCGACGGTCCATTCGGGATCGAAGGTTCCAATCACTTGCCCGTCCGCCGGATCGAGCACGATCGTGCGGGCCGCACCGTCTTTGCTGGTGACGAACACTCGCAGCGGGCGGTCGGCAGCCTGCGGTGTTTCGATCCGGGTCACGGTGCCGGGCTGAACCTCAAGCGCCGCCGCGACCAGCGCGCTCGGCGGCAGGGGCGCGCTGACTGGCGAAACGAAGCGCGTGCCCGGATCAAGGGCATCTTCGATCTCGCGTTCGAACAGATAGACCGCCCCGGTCAGCGCCAGCAGCGACAGGATCGGCAGCACCAGCAGGCTCACCCAGAAATGCAGCGCCCAGAGCGCGGCGAAGGGGCGAGGCTGGCTTGACCTTGTCGCCTCCATTGCGTGCCCCTTTCTGCTCGATCCACGCCGGGATGGGCGCGCGCGCGGCGATAGGGAAAGTCTGGACACATGACAATGATATAACGTAACGGGAGTCGCTCAACCAACAGGGGCGCACATAATGACAACTTCACCTCTCCGGGCGCAGCTGCGCCTCGCCGCGAGCGCTTCCGCGCTCCTGATCGCCGCACCTGCGCTGGCCCAGCAACAGCCTGAGGCAGAGCGGGAGCCTGACGCCAGCGATACGATCATCGTCACCGCGCGCCTTCCCGGCACACAGAGCTACCGTGCCGAAAACGCGGTGATCGGCACCAAGACCGACACGCCGCTGATCGAAACGCCGATTTCGGCCAGCGTCGTCACCCGCCAGTTCCTCGACGATACCCAGGTTACCACCATCACTGATGCGCTGCGCTTCGTCCCCGGCGTCTACAGCGGTGACAATGGCCGCGCGGCGGTGGACGAGAACCTTTCGATCCGGGGCTTTTCCTACCTGCGCTCGACCTTCGTTGACGGCACCCGCCAGCAGGCCTTCAACATCGACGTCAATCCCGAACCCTATGGCCTCGAACGGATCGAGGTGCTGCGCGGGGCGGCTTCAGTGCTTTATGGTTCGACCCAGCCCGGCGGGATCGTCAATTCGGTCTCGCGCCGCCCCCGCACCGAGACGCAGGGCGAAGTCATGGTGTCGGGCGGGAGCCTCGATCTGCTCCGGCTCGGCTTCGATGTCACCGGCGCGCTCGACAGCGAGGGCAAGGTCGCCGCGCGGCTCACTGGCTTCCTGCGCAATCAGGACGACCTCGCCGATACCGCCTTCAACAACCGCCGCTACATCGCCCCCGCGATCAGTTTCTTCCCGAGCGAGCGGACCGAGATCACGCTGCTCGGTTCGTATCAGAAGGACAATTTCCGCCTCGTCCCCTATCTCCCGGCGGACGGCACGCTGCGCCCCAATCCCAACGGCACGATCCCGCGCGAGCGGTTTCTGGGCGAGCCTGGCCTGCCTGATGACAATGTCGAAACCCTTGGCGCGAAGCTGATCGTGCGGCACGAATTTTCCGACAGCGTGGTGCTGAACCACGTGACCGGATACCGCGATTATAGCCGCTTTACCAATTACATCTTCCCCGAGCTCGCCCGCGGCGGGCGCATCGCCACCCGTTCGATCTTCCCGATCACCACCAATGCCAATGTCTGGTCGACCGACACCAACCTGCTGATCAAGGGCGAATGGCTCGGCGGGCAGCACAGCCTGCTGATCGGTGCGGATTACTACCAGATCCGTGACCGCAGCGTGACCGAGGGCGCAACCCTTGGGCCGATCGATGCCTTCAATCCGGTCTATGGCGATCGCGGCCAGTTCAGCGGGGTGCTGACCAACGACAGCTTCACGTCGCTCAAGCAATATGGTTTCTACTTCCAGGATCAGGTCAAGTTCGGCGAGCGGCTGGTGCTGCTGGCGGGCGGGCGGTTCGACAGCTTCAAGCTGCGCTTCGATGATCCGCTGAGCGGCTTTTCCGATCGGATCGACGATGACCTCAGCTTTACCGCGCGTGCCGGGGCGGTCTACCTACTCGACGGCGGCTTTGCGCCCTATGTCAGCTACACGCAGGGCTTCTACCCGCAGGGCGGGGTCGATGCGCAGGGCAACGGGTTTGAACCGGACGAGAGCGACCAGTGGGAAGCGGGGCTGAAATATGAAAGCCCGGACGGGCGTTCGAGTGCCAGCGTGGCGCTGTTCACGATCACCCGGTCGAACCTTCTCTCGCCCGATCCGGCCAACCCCAATTTCTCGGTCGCGACCGGCGAGCAGCGCCACCGCGGGGTGGAGGTTGAGTTCAACCTCGCCGTGACGCCCGAGCTGGGCCTGCTCGGCAGCTATGCCTATCTCGATGCGCGGATCACGCAGAACGACCAGCTGATCAATGGCCAGTCGATCGAAGGCAAGCGCCCGCCCAACGTGCCCGAACATTCCGCCGCGCTCTGGGCGGTCTACAGCTTTGCCAAGGGCACCGCATTGGAGGGCCTGAGCATTTCGGGCGGCACGCGCATCCAGTCGCCGCGTGAAGGCGATGCGCTCAACACCTTCGATACCCCCGCCTTTGCCGTGTTCGATGCCAGCATCGCCTACAGCTTCGACAAGTACCGCGTTGCCGTCAACGCGATCAACCTTGCCGACAAGAGCTATGTCGCGCGACCACCGGCTTTCTCGATTACGTCCGCTTCGGCGATCCGCGCCTGATCCTCGCCAGCGTGACCCGCGCGTTCTGACCGACTGAAGGAGACTCCCCCAGCGATGACCGAAGCCCTGCTCGAAGCGCGCGATCTGACCAAGGATTACGGCGCGGCCCGCGCGCTCGATGGCATGTCCTTCCGGGTCGGTGCGGGGGAGATCCTGTGCCTGCTCGGTGCCAACGGCGCTGGCAAGACGACGACGATCAACCTGTTCCTCGGCTTCACCGCGCCCACCAGCGGCGCGGCACTGGTGGCGGGCCGAGAGGTCGCCGCCGAGCCCGAAGCCGCGCGCGCGCTGCTGGGCTATGTCGCCGAGGTGGTGAGCCTCTACCCCACGCTCTCGGGCGCGGAGAACCTCGCCTTCTTCTGCGATCTGGCGGGGCGGCCCGCTGACCCGGCGCAGCGCGATGCGATCCTCGCCCGGCTGCGCTTTCCACAAGGCGCGATCAACCGCCCGGCGGGGGAGTATTCCAAGGGGATGCGCCAGAAGCTTGGCCTTGCCATCGCGCTGATGAAGGATGCGCGCGCGATCCTGCTGGACGAGCCGCTCTCGGGCCTCGATCCGGCGGCGGCCAATGATCTGGTGGAGGTGCTGCGCGAGACCGCGGCGGGCGGCACCGCGCTGCTGATCTCCACCCACGACATCTTCCGCGCCAAGGACGTCGCCACCCGCATCGGGATCATGCGCCACGGGCGGATGGTCGACATGATCGACCCGGCGGGCCTTTCCGGCGACGAGCTTGACCGGCTCTATCTCACCCACATGGCGGAGCGCGCGGCATGAGCGCGATTGCGGCCAAGGACTGGCGCGAATTCGTGCGCGACCGGCGGCTGGTGATCGCCGCCGGGCTGATGCTGGTGCTGGCGCTGCTGGCGCTCGCGCTGTCGTGGCAGCGGGTGGCGAGCCACGAGGCGGATCGCGCCGCCGCCGAGGCAGGGGATCGCCAGACCTGGCTCGAACAGGGCGAGCAGAACCCCCACGGCGCCGCGCATTTCGCCAGCTGGGCCTTCCGCCCGCTGACGCCGACCGCGCTGATCGATCCGGGCGCGACCCCCTATGCCCCGACCGCGATCTGGCTGGAGGCGCACAGCCGCAACACCGGCAATGGCCGCCCCATCGAGGATCGCGCCGCGACGCTCGATCTGGGTGAATTCAGCCTTGCCTGGGTGCTCCAGACGCTGGCGCCGCTGCTGGTGTTCGTCCTCGCGGCCGGGCTGGTGGCGCGTGAGCGGGAGCGGGGGACCTTGCGGCTGATGTTGGCTTCGGGCGCGAAGGCCGAGGCGATCGTGCGCGCCAAGGCAGGCGGGCTGGCGCGGATCATGCTGGCCATTACCGCGCCGCTCGCGTTAGCTGGCGCGGCGGCGGTGCTGCTCGCGCCGGCGGGTATGACCGGCGATCAGGCGCTGCGGCTGGTGCTGCTGGGCGGGGCCTATGCGCTCTGGCTGGGGCTGTTCCTTGCCATTGGCGTGGCGGTCTCTGCGCTGGCTGGCCGGACCGACCGGGCGATGCTGGTGCTGGCGGGCGTGTGGCTAATCGCTGTCCCGCTTGGCCCGCGCCTTGCCGGAACCATCGCCGACATCGCCGCCCCCAACAGCGACGCGCGCGCCTTCTGGGCGCAGATGGATGCGGACTTCAAGAACGGCTTGCCCGGCGATCCTGATGCCAAGACCCGCTCAGCGGCGCTGAAAGAGGCAACCCTCGCGAAATATGGCGCGGCCAGCCTTGAGGAACTGCCTGTCAGCTGGGACGGCGTCTCGCTCGATGCGAGCGAGCGCTACGGCTACAAGGTGTTCGACCGCCGCTTTGCCGAATTGCACGCCGAGCAGGACAGCCAGCGTGCCGCGATGCGCCTCGCCGCGCTGGTCTCGCCGCTGGCGGCGTTCCAGAATGTCTCCGCGGGGCTGGCGGGCACGGACCTCGCCCACCACCGCCATTTCACCGACGCGGCCGAGGCGCATCGGCGGGTGGCCGTGAACCAGCTCAACGCCGATCTGATCGCCAACGGGGCGGGCAAGACCTACGAGGGCTACAATGCCGACCGGCGACTGTGGGAGGCGGTTCCGGCCTTCGCCTATGCGCCGCCGGGGGTGGGCGTGCTGGCAGGGGCATGGCTGCTCGATCTGGCGATCCTGCTGGCATGGTGCCTTGGCGGCGTGGGACTGCTGGTGTTTGCAGGTCGCCGTCTGGCGCGGGAGGGCGCGTGATGCTCCGGCTGCTGCGACACGACCTGCGCCTGCTGCTGCGCGACCGGCTGGCGCTGCTGGTGCTGGTGATCGGCCTTGTCGTCACCGCGCTCGCGGTGGCCAATGGCGCGCGCTGGATCGACTATCTCGAAACGAGCCGCGCCGATTTCCTCACCCGCACCGAGGCCGCGCAGGCCGAATATCGCGCCAAATTCGCCGGGCCCGAGTGGACCGACGTCGATTCCGCCGATGCGCCCTATACCACCAAGCGCTCCTTCGCTTTCCCCGTCCCGGTGCTGGCCGACTTCACCATCGGCCGCTCCGACATCGAACCGCGCATGGCCGAGGTGCGGATGGGCTACCGCGCCGACACGCTCTTCCGCAATTACCAGATCGACAACCCCGAACGCCTCCAGCGCGGGCGGATCGACCTCAGTTTCGTCGCCATCGTGGTCGCGCCGCTGCTGCTGATCGCGCTGGGATACGGCATGCTGGCGAGCGACCGCGACAGCGGCACCCTGCGCCTGATCGCGGCGCAGGCGGGCGGCGTGGGGCGGCTGGTGGCGGCGCGCAGCATCAACCGGCTGGCGCTGGTGATCGGGCCGCTGGTGCTGGGCGTGGGCATGCTGCTGCTGACCGGCCCGGCTGACCCGGCGCGCATGACGGCGGCCCTGCTGTGGCTGGGCGCTGCGCTGGCGGGGATCGCCTTCTGGTGGGCGCTGATCCTGTGGGTCAATGCCCTGAGGGTCACTGCCGAGACCTCCGCCTTCGTCCTGATCGCCGCTTGGATCCTGCTGGTCTTTGCCGCCCCGCCGCTGATCAACAGCGCCGCGCAGGCGCTCAATCCCCCGCCCTCGCGCATGGTGCAGATAGTCGAGAGCCGCCGCGCCGAACAGCAGGCGACCGAGACCTACAAGAACGACCACGGGACAGATGGCCTCGCCGAGCTTCAGCGGGTGAAGGATGTGATCGCGCAGTATCAGCGCATTAGCACCGCGCATGACCGCGCGATCCGGCCGCTGAATGACGCCTTCGAACGCCAGCTCGCCGCGCAGCAACGCACGGTGCGGCAAGCACAATGGCTCTCGCCGCCGATGACCGTCTCGAATACCCTCGCTGCCATCGCGGGAACGGATGCGACAACCTATGCCGGGCTGCGGACGGCGTCGTTTGCTTATCTTTCCGATTATCAGGCGGCGTTGACCCGGGGGATTGCGGACAACCGCCTGTTCACGCTGGCCGATCACGATGCTCTGCCACGGTTCCAGCCCCCGCCAGCGCCTGCGCCCGGCTGGCTGGGTGTGTTCTGGACGCTCCTGGTGACCGGCGTGGCGATGGCCTTGGCGCTCAGTCGCTACAGGCAGCTGACCCTTAACTAGGGGAAGCCCGACGACTCAAGGGTTCCGGTTCAATGGTTGCGGTTCGTCTTGCGTGGGAGTGTCTGTTCTCTCGCGTGATGGCGTGGGGCTGCAGGTGGCGTTGGTAGATATCCTGTTCAACTGCTCACGTTGTGTCCGGGGGTATGTCCTTGGCGGACACTTGAAGTCGGTCTCCCACCTTCTTTTTTGGCCAAGGACAGGAAGCTGCAAGCCGTTTATCGACTACACCGAACCGGTGAGACAAGCAGTTCCTTACCTGCTGAAGCTCGAATATATCTCGCCGGCATTCTGGCTCGACGGCGACGGAAAAGCCTATCGCGTCCAAAAGAAATTCAAAGCGCCCGAGTCCGCTACGCAGAGGGCCGCTCAGTTGTCTGTCAATCGTGTGAACAATGGAGCGCCCACGCTCTCGTCCGCGCAGTTTGACGTATTCGGAAAGCTCTACCTTCAGCTTCCGCCCCTCGGCATACTTTAAGCTGGATGGTCTTTTCTCAATATACAAACCGCGAAATCAACGACGCAGGTTTCAAACCAGCTCCACAACGCCAACACCCCAAAGCCGTGCAGTGTTGCAAACCCTCGGTCGATTTCCTCTTGAGCTTGTTTCGCAATGGTTTCCGAGGCCTCAACCGCCTCATCAGCCTTTCCCAACGCGCGCTGCATTTTCGGAACGTGGGGAATCATTGAGATGCCACTGCCGCTCAAGCTGAGAACGGTCCTCAACCGCTCTTTGTCGTCCAGTGCCTCGGTGAAGTAATTCTTCACCCATCCAGCTTTTTCAGCCTTTGCCATCTGGGCCGCCTCCTCGATTATTGGGATGCGAACTTCTCACGCGAACAGTGGCTGGCCAAGCTTTGCATGTGCTCAATGTCTAATCGGCTATCCGCCAATGTTCAGTGGAAAACCTGCCCCACAGAGACCGCTTGGCCCTGCGCAAGTCATTGTGAAAATCATGGAAAAGGAAACTGGCTGGGGCGCAAGTAACTTAAGCCAAGTTCAAGGGCCGGGGCGCGCCACTGAATGTGCCCCTTTTATGTGCCCCTCTTTTTCATCGCGGCTCAAAGAACTATCTGAAAAAATGAGAAAAAGAGGAAATGGTCGGGGAGACAGGATTCGAACCTGCGACCCTCTGCTCCCAAAGCAGATGCGCTACCAGGCTGCGCTACTCCCCGACACTGGTCGTCCCGCAGGGCACATGCCGCAAGGCAGGCGTGCTCCCAAGGCATGTTTCCGGTGGGCCCGGCAGGATTCGAACCCGCGACCTAGCCGTTATGAGCGGCCAGCTCTAACCGCTGAGCTACAGGCCCTGAAAGCACCGGAACCAGACTGCGACGCGTCCTACAGTCAGGCCCGCCAAGTTACAAGCGGCGATCCGTGCCTAGCCCCACGGGCGCGCAGGCTTTCACAAACGGTGAGGCGTCTGTCCGCTAACCCCGTGACGCGCGGCGTCCACCCCGGTGAACAACGGCAGCCGCAGGACGGCCTTGCCTTCCCCGAGGTTCAGACTTCCCCCGGCGCCGCGCGCCTCGGCGCGAGCGAGCCGCAGGGCAAATCCCGCACCGAACGGCCCGGCGCTGATCGCCTGATCGGTGGGCTTGAGCTCGCAGGCGAAAGGATCATCCAGCGCTGCCAGCCGCGCGGGCAAATCGCACACGCATTGCGCCATTGCAGTCGGCCCTTCGAACACCGGGGTCAGGCTGAGCTGCAACTGCTCGCCCGCCTCGCAATGGCTCGCCAGTGTTGCCATCAAGCGCCAGAGCAGGGCTTCGGCTTCATCCTCGTCCAGCGCAAGCAGCAGTGATTCCGTGCGATCCTTGGTCAGCACGACGGCAGCACGGCGCACGGCAAGCACCGCGCCGAGCTGTTCGATCATCTGCCGCACCAGCGCGGCGAGATCAGCCTCGCCCGCTGTCATATCGAGCGCACCGGTTTCGAGCCGGGCGAGGCGATCCAGCTCGTCAAACCCGGCGAGGATATGGGCGGCATCGGCCGCAATCGCCGCCGCCAGCGCGCGATATTCGTGCGGGGCAGGTCCGAACAATTGCTGCTGGATCACTTCGGCATAGCCTTGGACGGCTGTGACCGGGGTGCGCAATTCGTGCAGCAATTGGCGGATCCGGTCGGCTTCCTCGGCGGCCGCGGCATCGGCACCTGATGCGACCACGGCAGCGCGGCGAAATCGCCCGACATAGCCGGCAAAATGCCCTTCGGGGGTGAAGCGCGGCTCGCCATCCACCAGCCATTCGCCGGCAATCGCCGGTGCTCCTTCGAGCACGACAGGCGTGCGGAAAATCGGCTGCCTGCGGGCAAAAGCCTTGGCCAGTGCCGCCGAATCCCCTGACGGGCTCATGCCCGCCGGGCGCAGCAACTTGGTGCCGATGACCATCGGGGCCAGCTCGCTGCTCGCCCATTCGATCCGCCCGCCTGCATCCGCGACATAGCCGAAAGCGGTGGCCGGGCGGCGGGATGGTTCGGGCGCCTCGCCGAGCGGCAGGCGCGGGGCCAGCTCGAGATCTTCGGCAGCCTCGGTGCGATCGCGCCGGAACTGCGCAATGCGTTCGACCAGCGCGGAAATCTCGCTGCGTTCGCTGCTCTCGCGATCCTGACGGTTGGTGCTGGCCGCAGCGGCCGGCGCCGGCTGAACCGGGCGCAGCGGCACGACCGGGCTGACCGGCGCAGCCTCGGAAGGCGGTGTTGCAGGAGCCGGATCGCTGGCCGCAGGTGCAGCGTCTGGTGCGGGCAGGCCGCGATCATGGATCCCCAGCCGGTCCAGCAGCGCTTCGACATCGACCGGCAGATCGCGGCGCAACCGCAGAAACCCGCGCGCCCGGATCGGCAATTCAGGGATGAGCGCGGTCCATTCCTCGGGCGAAAGCTCGGCCCGCGAAAGCGCCGCCGAAGCCACGTCCGGCTCGTGATCGGCAAGATAGTGCAGCAATTCGGGATTGCGGAAACGCCAGCCCGGCTCGCGGATGATCGCGGCGCGTTCGGCAGCAGGGATATGCTGCGCGAGGGCATCCATCCGCAGCCATGCCGCATGCATCAGGCTCTGATCGTGGATATCCTCATTGGGCGCGCCCTGCTGGCTCCGGCTGCCCAGCAGATCGAGCAATTGCCGCAGCTGGGTGCGCCGACCCGTCTCGCTGGTCGCACCGAGGCGCAGTACCGTGGCAAGGCGATCATCGAACAGCATTGCGGATTTCCGGCACCTCCTGCGGGCGAATCAGGCCCTTTGCACCCTTGGCCAGCACCATGGCGGGCGCAAGGGCAGCGTTTGCTTCTATCATCATGTGGAGATCATCACAGTCTGTCACTTGCAGTGCGTTGCAAAGCGGGACAATTGCTGGCAGAGCTAATAATATTAGCTTTGCAGCCCCTCGGGGGTGCGGGTTCTTTCAAAACCGGCGCAGCGGGAAGATGGGTCAGCGCCCGCGCGCCGCACAGCTCAAGGGGGAAATTGGCAGATGGCCAATTTGGACGAGATTGATCGGCGCCTGCTGGCCGAATTGCAAGCCGAAGGGCGTGTGACCAATGTCGAACTGGCCCAGCGTGTCGGATTGACAGCACCGCCGTGTCTGCGCCGGGTGCGCGGGCTTGAGGAAGAAGGCGTCATCCGCGGCTATCACGCCGATCTTGATCCCTCGAAGCTCGGATTTGCCATCACGGTGTTCGCGATGGTCAGCCTCAAGAGCCAGGCCGAGGCGAGCTTGCGCGAATTCGAGGAGCACATGCGCGAACTGCCCGAAGTGCGCGAATGCCACATGCTCAACGGCGAGATCGATTTCATCCTCAAGATCGTCAGCAAGGATTTGCAGAGCTTCCAGGAATTCCTCACCGGCAAGCTGACGCCTGCCCCGAACGTCGAAAGCGTCAAGACCTCGCTCACGATCCGCACTGCCAAGCAGGAACCGGGCGTTCCCTTGTGAGCGCGCATGCGCCGCTGACCGATCCTCTCACCGGCACCTGCCTGTGCGGCGCGGTGCAGATCACCGTCACGGCCGTGCATCCCGAAGTCGACATCTGCCACTGCACGATGTGCCAGCGCTGGGGCGGGGCCTTCTATGCCGGGGTCAAGGGCGCGGATGTCAGCGTCAGAGGTGATGACGCGGTGGCTGTCTATCGCTCCAGCGCGTGGGCCGAACGGGCCTTCTGCAAGCAGTGCGGCAGCAACCTGTGGTATTGCTTCTTGCCGACAGGCAGCCGCTCGTTTCTCGCCGGATTGTTCGATCTTCCGCCCGGATTTGGCATCGAGCAGCAGATTTTCATCGATGAAAAGCCTGACTGGTATGATCTGGCGCAGACCAGTCCGATGAAAACCGGTGCGGAAACGATTGCCGAAGCCAAGGCGGCGGGATTCACCTTCGAGTGAGCTTGCCATAGGGGAGTTGTGGTGGACATGCTGGATCAGGTGCCTGATGTTCAGCCCGTTACCGAAAGCGTCCAAGCGAGCCCTGAGGCGCCCATGTCGCCTTCCCGTCCATCCGCGCCGCTGGTGATCGACATTCTTGCCCCTCCGCCTGCCGCCGAGGATTGCCGCGCGCATGATGCGGATCCCTTCTATCCCGAAATCGTGGTCTGCCAGAAGGTCGCTCCCTCTGCGCGACTGACGCGGGAGATCGGTCCCGAGGTTGATGACTTCGGTAACGCCATCCCGCGAGCACGACTCAAACTATCAGAGGCGGCAGAAGCCGAGGCCAACCTCATCAACAAGGGGGTGGGCGGCTGGAATGCCAACGGCGCGGAAGTGCGGCTGAAAATCGATTTCTAGTGCAGCTTCAAGCGCGGGCGCACGATGCGGTTGACCCGTCCGATCAGCATCAGGAAGGTTCCCTTGAACCAGCCGTGGATGCCGAGCAGGTGCAGGCGGTACAGCGAATTATAGACAAAGCGCGCCAGCCGTCCTTCGATCGCCATGCTGCCGCCCACCAGATTGCCCATGAGGCTGCCGACGGTCGAGAACCTGCTCAGCGACACCAGCGAGCCCTTGTCGCGATAGACAAAGGGCTGGAGCGGGCGGCCCTTCAGCTTGCGGATGATATTGCCATAGACGGTATTCGCCATCTGGTGCGCGGCCTGTGCGCGCGGCGGGATCGGGCGATCCGCGCCCGGCGGCGTGTAGGTCGCGCAGTCTCCCAGGGCGAAGATATCCTCGTCGGTGACAGTCTGGAGCGTGTCACGCACCACGAATTGGTTGCGGCTGTTGGTTTCAAGGCCGAGGCCGGCCAGGAACTCCGCGCCTTTGACCCCCGCTGCCCACACCAGCAGATCAGCTTCGATGGTCTGCCCGCATTTGGTGATGAGCGCGCCGGGCCGCGCTTCGATCACTTGCGTCGTGTCCTGCACCGCGACGCCAAGCTGGCCCAGCTCATAGCGCGCGGCGGCTGACAGCTTCTCCGGCAGCAGCGGCAGGATGCGCGGGCCGGCTTCGAGCAAGGTGACCTTGAGGCGGCTCTCGTCGAAGACTTCCAGCCCGTAATGGCTCAGCGCCGCAGCCGCGTTGTAGAGTTCGGCGGCCAGTTCCACCCCGGTCGCCCCGCCGCCAACAATCGCCACGCGCACCAGTTCATCGGCGGCCGGATCTTTCATCATCGCCCGGCTGACGCGCAGGCAATGGTTGAGCAGGCGGGTGCGGAACCTGTCGGCCTGTTCGCGCGAATCAAGGTAGAGGCAATTTTCCTTGACGCCTGGCACGCCAAAATCGTTCGAAACCGATCCCACCGCCAGCACCAGAATATCATAGCGGATGGTGTGCGATCCGATCAGCTCGCTGCCATCTTCGTCGCGGACAGGGGCGAGGCGGATGGTTTTGGCGACGCGGTCGATCCCTTCAAGGCTGCCCTGAAAGAAGCGGTAACCCCAGCGGTAGCAATGGCCACGATAGCCGACCTCGTCGAGATTGGCATCAAGCGCGCCCGCCGCGACTTCGTGCAACAGGGGCTTCCAGATGTGGGAGAGGTTCTTGTCGACAAGGATGATGTCGTGCCGCTTGCGCCCGAACTTCGCGCCGAGCCGCCGGACCAGTTCGAGCCCCCCGGCGCCCCCGCCGACAACGACAATCTGGGTCTTGCGGTTCATCCATCACTCCTTCGCACCGAAGTGCAGCGCAATCCCGACAGCGTTCATAGCCGGGCGGCAAAACAAATTCGCGTCAAATCATGCCGGCGATGCCGAAACATGACCATTCTCGCGGGGGAGGATGGCCCGCCATAAGCAAACGGGCGGAAGGAACCAACCCCTCCGCCCGTTACTGATGCCGATTTGTGTTGCAGTGCAGCATTCTTGCACTGATCCGGGGACGCGCGCGCTCAGGCCTCGCGTTCCTCCAGCCATTTTTCGAGCCACTTGATCGAATAATCGCCGTTCAGCACGTCGGTCTGGCGCAGCAGTTCCTGATGCAGCGGAATGTTGGTCTTGACGCCTTCGACCACCATTTCCTCCAGCGCGCGGCGCAGGCGCATGATGCAGCCTTCGCGGGTGCGGCCATAGACGATCAGCTTGGCGATCATCGAATCATAGTAGGGCGGAATGCGGTAGCCCGCGTAGAGCCCGCTATCGACGCGCACATGCATCCCGCCCGCCGCATGATAATAGCTGACGAGGCCGGGCGAGGGTGCGAAGTTGAACGGATCTTCCGCGTTGATGCGGCATTCGATCGCGTGGCCGTGGAATTCGAGTTCGTCCTGCGTCACCGACAGCGGCTTGCCCTCGGCAATGCGGATCTGCTCGCGCACCAGATCGACCCCGGTGATGGCTTCGGTCACGGGGTGTTCGACCTGAAGGCGGGTGTTCATTTCGATGAAATAGAACTCGCCATTTTCCCACAGGAATTCGATGGTGCCGGCACCGCGATAGCCCATGTCGCGCATCGCCTTCGAGCAGACTTCGCCCATGCGCATGCGTTCTTCAGGGCTGATGACGGGCGAGGGGGCTTCCTCGAGTACTTTCTGGTGGCGGCGCTGGAGCGAGCAATCGCGCTCGCCCAAGTGGATGGCATTGCCATTGCCGTCGCCGAACACCTGGAATTCGATGTGGCGCGGATTGCCGAGGTATTTCTCGATATAGACCGTGGCATCGCCAAACGCGGCCTTCGCCTCGCTACCGGCCTGCTGCATCAGGGTTTCGAGCTTGTCTTCGCTCTCGCACACCTTCATGCCGCGCCCGCCGCCGCCGCTGGCGGCCTTGATGATGACGGGGTAGCCGATGTCCGCCGCGATCCGGCGGGCCTCGTCGAAGTCGCTCACCGCCCCGTCGCTGCCGGGCACCAGCGGCAGGCCCAGCGCGCCCGCGGTGCGCTTGGCCTCCACCTTGTCGCCCATCGTGCGGATATGTTCGGGCTTGGGGCCGATCCAGATGATGTCGTGGGCTTCGACGATGTCGGCGAACTTGGCGTTCTCCGACAGGAAGCCATATCCCGGGTGGATCGCGTCGCACTGCGCGATCTCGGCGGCCGAAATGATGTTGGCGATGTTGAGATAGCTCTCCGATGCCGGCGGCGGGCCGATGCACACGGCGTGGTCGGCGAGGCGGACATGCATCGCGTCGGCATCGGCGGTTGAGTGCACCGCGACCGTCTCGATCCCCATCTCGTGCGCCGCGCGGTGGATGCGCAGCGCGATCTCGCCGCGATTGGCGATCAGGATGCGTTTGATGCCCATGGTCTTACGAGATCACCACCAGCGGCTGGTCGAATTCGACCGGCTGGGCGTTCTCGATCAGGATCGCGGCCACGGTGCCCGACTTGGGCGCGGTGATCGGGTTCATCACCTTCATCGCCTCGACGATCAGCAGGGTGTCGCCCTCCTTCACCGGCTTGCCGGCCGCGATGAAGTTCGCCGCGCCCGGTTCGGGGGCGAGGTAGCAGGTGCCGACCATCGGCGACTTGACCGCGTTGGCGAGATCGGGGCCGGCGGGTGCGGCCGGTTCGGCCGGAGCAGGTGCGGCGGCGGCAGGAGCGGGCGCGGCGGCCGCAGGGGCCGGTGCGGAGGCATAGACCGGAGCGGCGGCGGCCACCGCCCCGCGCGAGACGCGGATCTTGCGGTCGTCGTCCTCGACCTCGATCTCGGTCAGGCCGGTTTCGTTGAGCAGTTCGGCCAGTTCACGCACCAGTGCGGTGTCGATGTTCATGCCCGACTTGCGCCCGTTTGCCTTGCCGGATTGGCCAGCGTCATTTGCCATGTATGCCCCTTGCTGTGTGGTGCGACCGTAGACCGCGAGCGTCTATTGCCGCCAATTGCGGCAGGCAAGTGGCAGCGGTGCAAAATGTGAAAGTCCGGTGACGATTTCAGACCTTACCCGACGCTACGGCCTCGAGCGCGATGAGGTAGGACCGCGCGCCGTGCCCCTCGACGGTCATGGCGGCGGCCATGCCGACATAGGAGAGGTGGCGGAAGGGCTCGCGCGTTTTGGGGTCGGACAGGTGCACTTCGATCACCGGCGTCCTGATCGCCTTGATCGCGTCAAGCAGCGCGATCGAGGTGTGGGTGTAGGCCGCCGCATTCAGGAGCACCGCGCGCGCGCCTTCTGCCTGCGCCTCGTGCAGCCAGTCGACCAGCATCCCTTCGTGATTGGTCTGGCGCATCTCGATTTCGAGTCCCAGATCGCGGGCGCGGTCTTCCAGCATCCCGGCGATATCATCGAGCGTGGTGGTGCCGTAAATCTCCGGCTCGCGCGTGCCGAGGAGATTGAGGTTGGGGCCGTTGAGGACGTAGACGAGGTTGGTCAT
>ERZ1066122.1531-NODE-1531-length-18217-cov-8.324083_pt1 | contig 18217 bp, 15 predicted proteins | sample MGYA00382769_ERZ1066122 | MGnify/ENA primary metagenome ERZ1066122 (study PRJEB33369, sample SAMEA5778352) | biofilm metagenome | biome: Industrial cooling water; feature: Water cooling tower basin; material: Biofilm | place: United Arab Emirates | collected... | reverse complement strand
TTGTTGACTTCTCCAAAGTCACGAGCTGCGTAGCGCGCAGGTATCGCAGAAAAGCATCAGCGTAATCGAGTAGATTTCTCTGTTTCTTCCTCAGAAAACCTTGAAGCGTACTGGTTTTGCTTTCCCGTGTACCAAAATCGCCTGCTTGTATCTCAAGTTTGTACAATTTTGTTAGGACGCGATCAAATTCCGACTGCGTGTACGCTTTGCGGCCATTAGACAGCTTCTTCTTGGCCTTACGATAGTTCAGCAAAGCCCCCAACGCAGTAGGGTAATCCGTTACGTTATTCAGAGGCACGAAAAAAAGCGCGATTTCCGTTTTTGATAACGAACCTGCATCCCTCACCAAACGCACCAATTCCAAGTAAGGTCTGATTCTGAATCCTGCTTCAGGTTTGAACGGATGGTATGGCGAAGGCAACTGAAATTTCATCAATTGCCGTGTGAAGAGATCGTAGGAACGGGGCTGATTCAGCAGCGACCTACCGGCCGCAGTTAGCGAGATCGACGGCTTGAGCTGAACTAAGCCCAGCGACTTGGGCGCTCGCGTGATGCGATCGCGCGCTGCCATATCTGGGTTTTTCACTTGCCGTGTGCCCTCATAAAAATCCGACTCAGTAAGAGACTCGAAAAACTCTTTCTGCGTCTCTTTATCCCATACTTGACCGGCGAATCGTTCGGACAAAAGGCCGATCTCTGGGATGACCTTTTCCAGCGTCCGGGGAGATGTAAACCCGAACAGGGTGCGCGTTTTTGAAATATTAGCCACGACTGAGTAAGCTTAGAATGGCTGGATCGGTGCTAGGCACAAAACCTGACTGTAATGGATCGAGACCGCTGCGCTGAAACGTTTCCAACCGCTCATTAACTAAGCGTAGCGAAGTCGGTGAAATATCGCACCCAATGAAATGGCAACCTTGCCGCAGGGCTGCGATGGCAGAAGCGCCGCTACCCATAAAAGGATCGCAAACCTTAAATCCCGGCTCGGCACTGCCGATCATCATCATCTCAAATAGCTCAGTAGGCTTTTGCGTAGGATATGGCGCTCGGGCCAATCGGTTAATGCGCCATACGTCAGGGATGCTGCGACTATTGAGCGGACGCTTGCCTTTGCTGGCGAACAAAATGAATTCGTGACGACGACGAAAATAATGTCCTAAGCCAATGTGCATCTTATCCCATACAACTACGTTTTTGACATCGAATACATCTCGAATAAGTGGGGCCAACGTCAGCAGCGAGTAGGAATCGAACATCAAGTAAATGTGCCTATTTGGCTTAAGCACACGGTAGCATTCGCGCAGGAAGGCCACGTAGTTTTCGGGCGTATCGTGAAACTCCTCGAACCATTTACCTTCTTCGCCTTTCTGTTTGTATTCGCCGATAATTTTACCTTTGCCCAACTTGAGTTTCTGGTTCATCCCGGAATACGCGGGGTCGGTGACGATAAGATCGAGGCTGGCATCAGGCTGCTTCCTCATAAACTCAATCGCATCGCAAAGTTGAATATTGAACGACACGGCCGGGGCAACGGTCTTAGTCTGCCCTTTTGCGGGCTGTTTGGATGGGGCTGGCGCAAAATCGAAGCTTCCCTGCTGTGTAATCAATAGGCCCGTCGCCAGCGGCTCAGCGGCCTTCGGTGCCCCCAATGACTCTTCTGCGGAGTACGATGAAGGCTGGTTTGCAGCATCACGGGCGGTGGCCAGGGTGCCGTCTGAAGGCGGGGTAGTAGTGAAATCACTCATTACCTCCAAAGATACGGTTTGGGCAGAAAGGCTTACAGCACCCACCGCGTCCCCGCCACCAACGGCTTCGTGTATCAGCCGCAGCTCGAAGAAGTAAGCGAGGAAGAATTGGTACGCCGCATCCGGCAGCTCTAAACGTGTAATAGCTAACCGCTCGCCCGGAGCTTCGCTCCGGGCGAGCGGTTACTGCTTCACCAAAAAATCCAAACACCAGCGCCCGCCCACCGAATCGTACCGGTGGGCGGGCGCCGCCTTGTTGCTCAATCAACACTCATCCTCTCATCTCCCACCACCCGTTCACCATACTCATCACACCTTCTGCGAAATAATCTCCTTGATATCCCCAATGATTTTATTCGCCAGATGGTCGGCCGTTGCATTCGAGGCCGATTCGGCGTAGATGCGAATAATCGGCTCCGTGTTCGATTTCCGCAGGTGAACCCACTCGTTGCCGAACTCGATTTTCACGCCATCCACCGTGTTGATGGGCTGCTTGGCGTAGCGCTGCTGCATATGGCGCAGTACGGCCGAAGTGTCGATTTCGGGCGTCAGCTCGATTTTGTTTTTCGATATGAAGTAGTTGGGGTACGTCGCCCGCAGGCGCGCGGCGCTCAGGCCGCTCTTAGCCAGGTGCGTCAGGAACAGCGCGATGCCGATGAGCGCGTCGCGGCCGTAGTGCAAATCCGGCACGATGATGCCGCCGTTGCCCTCGCCGCCGATGACGGCTTTCGATTCCTTCATCAAGGCCACCACGTTCACTTCGCCCACTGCCGCTGCGGCGTGGCGCCCGCCGTGCTTCTCGGTCACGTCGCGCAGGGCGCGGGTGCTGCTCAGGTTGCTGACGGTGTTGCCGCCACCGCGCCGCCCGAGCACGTAGTCGGCCACGGCCACCAGCGTGTACTCTTCGCCGAAGAAGGTGCCGTCTTCGCACACCAGCGCCAGACGGTCAACGTCGGGATCGACCACGATGCCCAGGTCGAACTTACCTTTCTTCATCAGGCGCTCAATGTCGCGCAGGTGCTCGGGCAGCGGCTCGGGGTTGTGGGCAAAATCGCCGTCCGGCTCGCAATGCAGCCGCTCGACGTGCTCGACGCCGAGGGCCTCCAGCAGCATCGGCACGGCAATGCCGCCGCTGGAGTTCACGGCATCGATCACTACCCGGAAGTTGCGCGCCCGAATGGCGTCCACGTCCACCAGATCGTAGGCGAGAATGTCCTGAATGTGGCGCCGCAGCGTGTTCTGCGACTGCTGCACCTTCCCGAGCTTCGTGACGGGCGCGAACTCGAAATCTTCCGCCTCCGCGATGCGGAGCACCTCGGCGCCGTCGGCCTCACTCAGAAATTCACCCTTCTCGTTGAGCAGCTTCAGCGCGTTCCATTGCTTGGGGTTGTGCGAGGCCGTGAGAATGATGCCACCGGCGGCTTTCTTGTAGCCTACGGCCATTTCCACGGTCGGGGTGGTGCTCAGGCCCACGTCGATCACGTTGAGACCGACTCCCTGTAACGACCCGATAACCAGGCGGCTCACCATATCGCCCGAGAGGCGCGCGTCGCGCCCGATGACCACGGCTGGGTTCGTCGGAGTCGTCCGAATCAGCCACGTGCCGTAGGCCACGGCGTATTTCACGACATCTACCGGCGTCAGTCCTTCGCCTACGGCCCCGCCAATCGTACCACGGATGCCGGAAATTGATTTGATTAGTGCCACTAGCTAAACGTTCGTCCTTCGCAGGGATAGGAAAGGAAGGCGAGAGCCGACCATCGGCCGGCCAGGCGTCGGCGGGTGCCGCCAACGGGGGTGCAAAAGTAGGCAAGCGGGGCGGGTCGTCCGCACGGAACGCCCCGAAAACGGATTGCCGCCGGGCGCTCGGCTGGCTCACTCGCCTCGCATCGCGCAACCACCCGAGGAGCCGTTCTTAATGCGGATAAAGGCATAAAACAACGGCAAGGCCGGCCACGAAAACCCTTCCCGGCCCGACCTTTACGGGGTCGCCGCAGCGCGTTGCCGCCCGTACAAACCATATGCATATCATTCCGCCCGACCCCACCCGCCGCGCCCGCCAGCTCGACGCCTTCGGCCGCTTGCTCGACGTACTCGACACCCTGCGCGAGCAATGCCCCTGGGACCGTAAGCAAACCCTCCAGAGCCTGCGCCACCTCACCATCGAAGAAACCTACGAGCTGACCGACGCCATCCTGCGCGACGACCTCGCCGACCTCAAAAAAGAGCTTGGCGACGTGATGCTGCATCTGGTGTTCTACGCCCGCATCGCCGAAGAGCAAGGCGCCTTCGACATCGCCGACGTGCTCAACCAGCAGTGCGAGAAGCTCATCTTCCGCCACCCGCACATCTACGGCGATACGAAAGTCAACAACGAAGAAGACGTCAAGCGCAACTGGGAAGCCTTGAAACTCCAGGAAAAAGGTACCACTTCCGTTCTCGGCGGTGTACCCGCCTCGCTGCCCGCCCTCGTGAAGGCGATGCGGATTCAGGAAAAAGCGCGCGGCGCGGGCTTCGATTGGGAAGAGCGCGGCCAGGTGTGGGCCAAAGTGCAGGAAGAGCTGGCCGAGTTCGAGCGCGAATTCAACCGCCCCGACGCCCCCTTCAACGAGCCGCTGCCCGACCACCTGCGCGCCGCCGCCACCAGAGAGCTCGGCGACGTGCTGTTTTCGCTCATCAACTTCGCCCGCTTCCTCGGCCTCAACCCCGAAGAAGCCCTCGAGCGCACCAACCACAAGTTCATCCGCCGCTTTCAGTACCTCGAAGCCGCCGCCCGCGCCGCCGGCCGCTCCCTCACCGAGATGACCCTCGATGAGATGGAAGCGCATTGGCAAGCCGCCAAGACGCAGGAGTGAAGTGAGTTGCGCCGCCCCCCCGTTCGCCCGGAGCTTCACTCCGGTGCGATTGAAGAAGGGGGGCTGTGCCCCCCATGGCGGTTAAGCACGAAAGAGTAGCTAACTCTTCGCACCCAACCGCCGGTGGGGGCTGGAGACCCCACGCTTCAGCTGCACCGGAGCGAAGCTCCGGGCGAGCGGAGCTACGTTCGCGCTACACCGCGTAGGGGTAAAGATTTCTTCGCGTATCCAGCACCCGGCAGCCCTGCCTGAACCGCGATTTTCGCGGCTTCACCCAACTTTCCGCCGCCGCCGCCGACGGGCCGGCGTTCCGATGCTTACTTTCGCAGCCGCAAGCGCCGGCCGTTCACGGAATCTCAATCAACCGGGCGAAACCTTTACCCGGTTACTCGTTGTACGGTCGTTTCATTGTCAAACCCTAAAAAAACCAACCCCCGTTTGTTGAGTCCGATGGAAAATCCGAAGCCCACCACGCCCATCAAGCCCGTGGCCCCGACGAAGCCCGCCGCCGCCCCGAAGGAAGAGGGCCGCGCCGGCTCCATTTTCGCCAGTATCGTGATCCCGGTCTCGCTGGTGGTCGCGTACCTCATTTTCGAGTTTGTTCTCGGCAACCCGTCGAACTTCCAGGGCGGCGACCCCACCAAGCACCCGCTGCCCGGCAACACGCTCGGCATCGTGTATAAAGGTGGCTACATCGTGCCGATCCTGCTGGGTCTGCTGATTATGATCATCACCTTCTCGATTGAGCGGCTCCTGACGCTCAACCGCGCCAAAGGCACCTCGTCGATTGAGGCGTTCGTGCGGACGGTGCGCCAGCGCCTCGCCGCCAACGACACCACCGGCGCCATCGCCGCCTGCGACGCCCAGAAAGGCTCGGTGGCCAGCGTCGTGAAAGCCGGTCTGAAAAAATACCGCGAGATGGAAATGGACCACACGATGGACAAAGACCAGAAAGTGGCCGCCATCCAGAAAGAAATCGAAGAGAGCACCACCCTGGAGCTGCCGATGCTCGAAAAGAACCTCGTCATCCTCTCGACCATCGCGTCGGTGGCCACGCTCGTGGGTCTGATCGGGACGGTACTCGGGATGATCAAGGCCTTCTCGGCTCTGGCCAACGCCGGTGCCCCTGACGCCGTGGCCCTCTCGACGGGTATCTCCGAAGCCCTCATCAACACGGCGCTCGGTATCGGTGGCTCCACCATCGCCATCATCCTCTACAACTACTTCACGAGCCGTATCGACGAGCTGACCTACTCCATCGACGAGGCCGGCTTCTCCATCGCGCAGACGTTTGCCGCGCAGCACCACGCCCGCGGCTAAGGCAGCCCGTAGCGCGGACTGTAGTCCGCAGTTTTTCGCTAAGTCAGTTGAAAACTGCGGACTACCGTCTGCGCTACAGACACACTTTTTCTCCTGCTCATTCGTTAAGCAGCCAGAATGCCTAAAGTCAAACCGAAACGGACCAAACCATCATTGGATATGACGCCAATGGTGGACCTGGCGTTCTTGCTGGTGACATTCTTTATGCTCACCACCAAGTTCTCGCCGGAAGAAGTGGTCGTAGTCGATACGCCTTCCTCGATTTCGGAGCTGAAAAAGCCCGAATCGGACCTGGTGACGATCTCGATCTCGAAAGACAAGCGCATCTTCTTCGGTATCGAAGGCCAGCAGGCCGCGCGCCAAGCCCTCGTCGAGATGGGCAAGAAGCACCGCCAGCCCGCCTTCACCGAGCAGCAGATTCGCGCGTTCGTGCTGCTGCCGTCGTTCGGGATGCCGATGAACCGGATGGGCCAGTTTCTGGCCGAAGACTCCGAAGGTCGCAAGGCGCTCGCGCAACCGGGGATTCCAATTGACTCGCTCGACAACCAGCTCGGCGATTGGATCCTCAACGCGCGCCTTGCCAACCCCAACGTGAAGGCCGCCATCAAAGGCGACAACGACGCCGACGCCAGCACCGTGCAGCGCGTCATCCAGACGTTGCAGGACAAGAAGGTCAACCGGTTCTACCTGGTGACCGATATGGAAAACAAGCCGGCCGCGTAAGCACCGGCCTAACGCCCGCAAACAATGGCAGAAATTCAGGAAAAGGGAGGCGGAGGAGGCAAGAAGAAAGGCCCCAAGAAGCAGTCAACGAAGATCGATATGACCCCAATGGTCGATCTGGCGTTTCTGCTCCTGACTTTCTTTATGCTGACCACCACGTTCGCCAAGCCGAACGTGATGCAGATCAGTATGCCCGTGCCGCCGGAGAAAGAGGAGGAGCAGCCGCCGCTGAAAGCGTCGAACGCGCTCACCGTCATCCTCGGCCCCAACGATAAGGTGTTTTACTACGACGGCCTCGTGCGTGAGGGCGAAGCCGTGCCGGAGCTTGTCACGACCGACTACTCGGCCAACGGCATCCGCAAACACCTCAAAGAGCGCAACACGAACCCGAAGCTGTTCGTGATGATCAAGCCGCTGCAGGAAGCCCGCTACAAAAACGTGGTGGACATTCTGGACGAGATGACCATCACCGGCACCGGCGCCTACGCGCTGATCAAGGACTTCACGCCCGACGAAAAGAAGTTCATCAAGGAGAAGACCGGGATCGACGTAGTGCCTGCGGGCGCCAACGTCGGGTCGGCCGCCACGGCGCCTGCCGCGCCCGCAACCGCCGCGCCGGCCCAATAGCTTTCAGCCAATGGAAACCGCAATCCGCGATTATTCCCGCGCCTCGCTCGACGATATCGTCTTCGAGGGGCGCAACAAGGCCTACGGCGCGTTCGACCTGCGTAAGGTCTATGACAAGCACCTGGTGCGGGCGGCCATCATCGCGTTCATCGCGTTCGCGATTTTCGTGGCCGCGCCGCTCATCGCCAAGCTGCTGGCGCCGGAAGAGAAGGTGGAAGTGAAGAAGAAGGTGATTTCGCTCAATGACCTCAAAGAGCCGCCACCTCTCGAAAACAAGCCGCCCCCTCCGCCGCCGCCCCCGCCACCACCCCCGCCCCAGAAAATCATCTCCACGGTGCAGTTCGTGCCGCCGGTGGTGAAGAAGGACGAAGAGGTGCAGAAGGAGCAGGAAATCGTCAAGCAGGCCGACATCAAGACGGAAATCTCGACGAAAACCGTGGTGGGCAACACCGACGAGCCCGACCTGACGGCGCTCGTGGAGACCGGCCCGGCGCAGGGTATCGTCGAAGACAAGCCGTACGATTACGTCGAGCAGATGCCCGAATTCCCGGGCGGCAACGGCGAGATCATCAAGTTCCTGGCAAAGAACATCAAGTACCCCGCGCTCGCGCTGCGTAACTCCATCGAGGGCAAGGTGTACATCAAGTTCGTGGTGGACGAGAACGGGCAGGTGCAAAACCCCATCGTGCAGAAAGGCATCGGCGGGGGCTGCGACGAGGAGGCGGTGCGCGTCATCAAGATGCTCCCCAAATTCAACCCCGGCAAGCAAAACGGCCGCGCCGTGAAAGTGTACTACAACGTGCCGGTGGCGTTTACCATCCGGTAGATTCCAACAGGTTCGTGGTGTGCGTCGGCCCGCGTTGGGGCTTCCTTCGGGAAGCTCCGGCGCGGGCCGAACTGTTTGCTGGCGCGGCGGCGCGGCAACGTAACGCGGAGCTACAGCTCCGGCGTCTGACCGGTGGTGCTATGACTGCGGAGCTGTAGCTCCGCGTTACGTTGCCCATCGCGTCTGGCAGTGTCGTAGGGGCGGGCCTTGTGCCCGCCCGCGCGGTTGCATTGTTCCGTACGCGGGCGGGCACAAGGCCCGCCCCTACGAATCGATATCGTAAGACGTGCCACTAGCGTCTTCCTCCGCGCAAGGTCCGCCCCTAAGAATCGGTATCCGATTCGTACACCTGTTGTATCCCACGCCGCACTGCGTACGAAAACGCTCCTCACCATCGTTAGAGAGCTGACGGAGCCGAAAATCGGCTCACCCTCACCTTCCTATCCCCCGCGAGCCGACGATGAGCAGCATCCTTCCCGCCCTGCACCGGGCCGCCTTCAACGACATCATCTTTGAAGGCCGCAACAAGCTCTACGGCGCCTACGATCTGCGCCTGATTTACCCGCGCCACCTCAAACGCGCGGCCCTCCTGATGCTCTGGGGCTGCGGCGTGGTGGCGGCCGGGCCGACGGCGCTCCGCTACCTGCTGCCCGCACCGGCCGAAGTGGTGCAACCCGCGCGGCCGAATACGCCGATTTACGAGACGACGGAGCCACCCGTTTTTGATCAACCCAAGCCGCCCATCGCTCAGCCACGACAGCCCGCGCAACCGGTGCAGGTAGCCACGCAGGAAAACCTGACGCGCGTCATCGTCAGCGACCACGACAATGTAGTGGAGGCTGAAATAAAAACGATGATTCAGCTCAACGACGGCCCCGATATCGGTACGCGTACGCAAGTCGGCGAAGCGGGCCTGTTGCCGCCCATCGCGGAGGAGCCGCTCATCACGACCGGCCTGGGTGGGACGGATGAAGTGTTCATCAACGTCGAGAAAATGCCCGAATTTCCGGGCGGCAGCGCCGCGCTGCTGCGCGAAATTGCTACCCGAATGAGGTACCCGGCACTGGCGCTCCGCAACGGCGTGGAAGGGCGCGTGTACGCCAAGTTTGTGGTGGATGAAACCGGCCAAGTCACCAACATCAGCATCGTGAAAGGCATCGGGGCCGGGTGCGACGAGGAGGCCGCGCGCGTACTCGCTACGCTGCCGCGCTTCACGCCCGGCGAGCAGAACGGGCGGCCGGTGAAGGTGTATTTCAACGTGCCGATTTCGTTTCAGATCAAGTAGCAGGGCGCGCAAGCGCCGCTCCTCAGGCAGCTTCCGGCCCCGCCCACTGAACCGGGCGGGGCCGCTTGCGTTGTGTCGTGCTACCGTCTTGTATAGCATCCGCCTTTACCTTCGCCTCCTGTGAATCAACCAGTGCCGCCCCACCCGCCTTTCCCATCTGACGACGACGGCCCCGACGACCGTTTCGCCGACGAGCGCGTGAACGCGCGGGCGCGGCCGTGGGTCGGGTATTTCGCGCTGGCCTTGTCGCTGGCGTACTGCGCGCTTGGCGTGGCCGTGGCGGTGGTGCCCGGCGGGCGGCTGCCGCTCTCGCCGACGGCGCGCCACGTGCTGGCGGGTGTGCTGGTGGTATATGGCGCGCTGCGGGTGCGGCGGGTCATCAATCGGTATTATCGCTGAGTTTTTTCGGGGCCGCTTCGGGCCGGCCGTGCCATTCGCGTATTCATCATTCAATGACATTCTCTCTGATTCGACGCGGCGCCACCGGTTCGGCGGCGGTGGCCGCGCTGGTGGTTGCAGTTGCCTGCCAGGAGCGCGGCAAAGACGGCAAACTCCTCGACACGCCCACGAGCGGCAACATCCGCGTGGCCGTCGATGAGACGCTGCGGCCCATCATCGCGGCGCACATCGACTCGTTTCAGGGCCTGTACCCGGCCGCGAAGGTGCGCCCCACCTACGCCCCCGAGGCCGAGGCCATCGCCGGGTTTATGGCGTCGGACTCGGTGCGCGACGTGGTGGCTGCCCGCCGTCTGACTACCGAGGAAGAAGCCGAGCTGCAAAAGCAGCACATCATTCCGGTGCAGACCCGCGTGGCCATCGACGGCGTGGCCGTCATCGTGCATCCCACCAACCCCGATTCGCTGCTGAGCGTGGCGCAGCTCGCCGAGCTGTGCGCCGGCAAAGCCCCCGAGTGGAGCCGCCTCAACGCCGAAAACAAGCTGGGCACGGTGACGCTGGTGTTCGACAATTCGGCTTCCTCGACGCGCCGCTACGTGCGCGACTCGGTGCTGCGCGGCGAGGCGCTGGCATCCACCGCCTTCGCCACCAAAACCAACGAAGAGCTGATCGAGTACGTGGCCACCCACCCCGGCGCCATCGGCTTCATCGGCGTGAACTGGATTTCGGACGAGGACGACGCGGCCGTACGCGGTTTTCTGAAAAAAGTGCGCGTGGCGGCTCTCACCACCAAGCGCGGCGGCGCCACCCCGCGCGATTTCGTGAAGCCCTACCAGGCCAACGTGGCGCTGTGGCGCATCCGGCAAAAGGCCGAGCAGCCGTACTACCCGTTGTGCCGCGAGCTGTACGTCATCAGCCGCGAAGGGCGCGCCGGACTTGGCACCGGCTTTGCCTCGTTCGTGGCCGGCGACAAAGGCCAGCGCATCTTCCTGAAAGCGGGGCTGGTGCCCGCCACGGTGCCCGTGCGGCTCGTGCAGACGGCCGACGACCGCCCGGCGCCCGCGCAGTAGGGGCAAGCCTTGCGCCCGCCCGCTGCCGGGACACCGCACCCGGCCGGCAACCGCAACATTCGGCGCGCCGAATCCAAATGACCCGCTTCGACGTTAGGCGGGTTCTGTTTCTTTGCATTTTCCTTTCTTCAATTCCCCAATGACCCAGACCTGGAAACCGGTGTTCTTCGGCGCGATGCTCCTCGGCACGGCCGTGGTAGCCCCGACCACGACGACCACTGCCCAGACGTTGGCCGACGCCCAGCGTGCCATCGAAGTGGAACAATATTCGGCCGCACACACCACGCTGCGGCGGCTGATCAACACGAGCGGCTCCGACGCGGCGTACTTCGCGCTGGGCCAGCTCTACGCCCGGCAGGGCAAGACCGACTCGGCCGCCTATTACTTCGAGCAAGGCTCGATCAAGTACGGCAACACCGTTACGGGCAAGGTGAGCGCCGGCGCGGCGCTGCTCCAGCGCGGCAACGTGGCTGCGGCCGAAACGAAGTTCGACGAGGTGCGGAACGACAAAAAAGAGAGCAAGAACGCCGACGCCCGCATCCGCATTGCCGAAGCCTATTTGGCCGCCCCGGCGAGCGTCAAGGACGTCAGCAAAGCCATCAAAGACCTGGAACTGGTGCTGGCGCCGAAAGGTCTGCGCCCCAACGACGCCTACACGTACACCCTGCTCGGCGACGAGTACCTGAAAATGGGCGGCAAAGGCGGCGACGCAATGACGGCCTACGACAAGGCCGTGGGCGCCAACACCAACGACGCGCGCGCCTACTTCCACCGGGGGCAGCTCAACGTGCGCTCGCGCAACAACAACGGCGCGCGCGACGACTTCCAGAAAGTCATTCAGCTCGACCCCAACTACGCCCCGGCCTACGCCGAGCTGGCCGACCTGTACTACCGCGCCGGCCTCTACGACCAGGCCACGCAGATGATCAACGAGTACCGCAACCGGGCCGAGAAAACCCCGACCACGGAAGCCAAGTACGCCGCGTTCCTGTTCCTGTCGAAGAAGTACCCGGAGGCGCTTACGGCGCTCAATCAGGCAATGGCGCTCGACTCGGGCAACGTCATCGTGCGCCGGTTGCAGGCGTACGCGCTCTACGAGAACAAGAACTACAAGGGCGCGCTGGCCGCGCTGGAGCGCTACCGCAAAGTGGTGCCCGCCGCCGACCAGATCGGCTCCGACGCCGTCTATTACGGCAAGGCGCTGAGCAAAACCGGCCGCGAGGACGAAGCCCTGCCCACGCTGCTGACGGCCTACAAAACCGACTCGACCGACAAAGACCTACAGAACGAACTGGCGCAGCTCTACGTCAAGAAGAAGCAGTATCCGCAGGCCATCAAGCTGTATAAGGCGCGGGTGGCGGCCGGCGGCTCCAACGTGGACCTCTACTACCTGGGCGATACGTACGAGAAAGCCGGGCGCTTCGCGTCGGCCGACTCGGCGTATTCGGCCATCATCAAGAGCAACCCCGGCTTTGCGCTGGCTTACTACAAGCGCGGCCTCGCCAACGCCGGCCTCGACCCCAACTCCGAGAAAGGGCTGGCGAACCCGCACTTCGAGAAATTCATCTTCAAAGTGGATTCGCTCGGGCAGCGCGACCAGATGAAATCGCAACTCGTGACGGCCAACCGCGCGCTGGCCGTCTATCACTCGCGCAAGGGCGACAAGGCCGGAATGGCGACGTCGAAGCAGTATTGGGAGGCCATCCTCGCCATCGACCCCAACGACGATCAGGCGAAGAAAACCCTCGCCGTCATCAACAATCCGCCGAAAGCCGGCGCGGCCGGTGGCGCGGCGAAGAAACCGGCGGGGAAGAAGTAGGTTTCTGGCGACGTGGCAATGCAAAAGGCCCGGTGAGCTTGCTCGCCGGGCCTTTTGCGGTGGTGGGCTGGTGAGGTGGTGTCAGTGCTCGGTGCCACCCGACATCAGCCGGTACAGGTTTTCGTCGCGCGCCATCAGGTCGGAGATGTCGATGCCGAGGTCGCGCATCAGGCCCTCGCGGATGTCATAGACCCAGCCGTGGACGTGGAGACCCACCTGTTGGCCCCAGCGTTCCTGCACGAACGAGGTTTTGCAGAGATTGTACACCTGCTCCTGCACGTTCAGTTCGACGAGGCGGCGGAAGCGGGTGTTGTCGTCGGGCAGCCCGGAGAGTTCTTCGCGGTGCAGGCGCATCACGTCGCGGATGGGCACGAGCCATTTGTTGATCAGGCCGAGGCTTTCGCGCTGCATTGCCGCCTTCACGCCGCCGCAGCCGTAGTGGCCCAGCACCACTACGTGCTCGACTTTGAGCACCGCCACCGCGTACTGAATGACGGAGAGCACGTTGAGGTCGGTGGGAATGACGAGGTTGGCGATGTTGCGGTGGACGAAGATTTCGCCGGGGTTGGTGCCGGTCATCGAGTCGATGGTCACGCGCGAATCGGCGCAGCCAATGAACAGAAATTGCGGTTTCTGGCCGCGCGCCAAATCCTCGAAATACGTCGGCGAGAGCTGGAGCTTCTGCTCGACCCAGCGGCGGTTGTTGGCAAACAGCTCGCGGTAGCGCCGAAAATCCGGCTCGGCGGCCGAGGCCGGGGCGGGGGCAGTGGGCTGGTCGGCGGAGGAGGGCCAGAGCGGCGGCACGGCGGGGCGGCGCAGGGCGTCGGCGGGGCCGGGCGGGTCGGGCAGGGCGGCGCCGGCGATTTCGTCCACGGCCGTCTCGAAGCCGAGGGCGCGGCCCTCGGCCACTTCGGTGGGGTGCATCGCGGCGTAGCCCGCCCGGCCGGGGTGAAACGTGAGCTGAATGTTGCGGAGGCGCGCCGTGGGCCGGAAGTTTTCGATGGCCTCCACGATGTCGTGATCGATGTACGACGACTGCCGCGCGTCGATCTCGACCACCGAATCCTCCGGCAGCTTGTCGAGAATGTCGATGATGCCCGACTTGTTGAGAAACGAGACGTGGTCGGCGAGCGCGATACGAATCTTGTCGGTCACGCCGGGCTCTTTTTCGCGGCGGAAAAAGTGCAGCGCCTGATAGTTGGCTTTCAGGATGAAGAAGATGCCCACGGCCAGCCCCACGCCGATGCCGATGAGCAAGTCGGTGAGCAGCACCGCCCCGATGGTGACGACGAACGGCAGCAACTGCGTCAGGCCCAGCCGCCATTGTTCGACGTAAATCGCCGGTTTGGTGAGCTTGTAGCCTGTGAAAAGCAGAATGCCCGCCAGCGCCGCCAGCGGAATGCGGTTGAGCAGCCCCGGAATCAGCAGCACACACCCCAGCAGCAGCACTCCGTGAATGACGGCCGCCGCCCGCGTACGCGCCCCGGCCGTGAGGTTGACGGTGGAGCGCACGATGACGCTCGTGACCGGAATGCCGCCCAGCAACCCGCTCACGAGGTTGCCGGCGCCCTGGGCCAGCAGCTCGCGGTTGGGCGGCGTGTGGCGGTGCAGCGGGTCGAGGCGGTCGGTGGCCTCGACGTTCAGCAACGTCTCGAGCGAGGCCACGACGGCGATGGTGGCCGCCGACAGCCAGATGTGTCCTTGCCCGATGGCCCCGAAATCGGGCAGCCGCACCAGCGAGCCGAGGCCGCCCACGCCCAACGTCGGAAACTGCACCAAATGCGTGGCCTGCAACGCCCAGCCGGGCGCCACGCGCGCCAGCAGCGCATTGAGGCCGACGCCCAGCAGCACCGCCACCAGCGCGCCGGGCAGGTTTTGCAGCACCCGGTTGCGCTGAAGCGGCGGCCGTTGCCACAGCAGCAGCACCCCGACGGTCAGCAGCGCCAGCAGCACGGCCCCCGGCTTGATGTTGGCCAGCGCCGCGCCTATCTCCGAGAACGTGGTGGCGCCGTCGGCCTGCAAAAATCGAAAATCGCCCTCGGTGTCGCGGTCCCAGCCGAGCGCATGCGGGATCTGTTTCAGAATCAGCGTCAGCCCGATGGAGGCGAGCATCCCTTTGATGACCGCCGACGGAAAATAATCGGCGACGATGCCTGCCCGCACCGCGCCCAGACCGATCTGCAGCACACCTGCCAGCGCCACGGCCAGCAAAAACGCCTCGTAGGTGCCCGCCTTCAGGATGCCCGCCGCCACGATGGTGGTCAGGCCGGCGGCCGGGCCGCTCACGCTCAGGCTCGAGCCGCTCAGGCTGCCCACCACCACGCCGCCCACCACCCCCGCGATGATGCCCGCCAGCGGCGGCGCCCCGGAAGCCAGCGCAATGCCCAGGCACAGCGGCAGCGCAACGAGGAACGTGACGAGGCCGGCGCGGAGGTCGGCGGGCAGGGTGTCAGTGAAGGAAGCGGCAGGACGAGGCATAAGGCTGTAGCGCGGACTTGTAGTCCGCAGTTACCGAGTGGTTTTTATAATTGCAGACTAAAGTCCGCACTACAGCTCATTCTGCTTCACCGCAGGGCCTCAGCGGCGCGGTGGGCCAGCACCTTCACGGCCTGGTCGAGGACGAAGTCAACCTGCTCATCAATCGTGAGGTGCGTGGTGTCGAGCACGATGGCATCGTCGGCCTGCCGCAGCGGCGATTCGGCGCGCGTCGAGTCGATGCGGTCGCGCTTGGTGAGGTTGGCCTCGATCTCGGCGAGGGGCGTTTCCTGGCCTTTCTCGCGCAGCTCGGCCTGCCGCCGCAGCGCGCGGGTATGCACGTCGGCGGTCATAAAGACCTTCACCTCGGCATCGGGGAAGACGGTGGTGCCGATGTCGCGGCCGTCCATCACCACGCCGCGCTTCTTGCCCATCCGTTGCTGCTGAGCCACCATCGCGTGGCGCACCGCCGGAATGACGCTCACCTCCGACACGGCGTTCGAGACGCGCATCGTGCGGATGTCGTCTTCCCTGATCTCGCCGTTGAGGCACAGCTCGTTGCGGCGGGTGCGGGCGTTGCGCTTGAACGAAATATGAATGTTGGGCAGCGCCGCCGCGATGGCGGCCTCGTCGTCGAGGGCGATGCCGTGCTCAAGGCAATGCAGCGTCACGCCCCGATACATCGCGCCGGTGTCGATGTAGGCGTAGTGCAGCTCCTTGGCCACGAGCTTGGCCGTGGTCGATTTTCCGCAGGAAGAATATCCGTCGATGGCGACTACGAGCTTGTGCATTGGGCAGGGCGGGGGAGGATGTGGGAATGTGGTGGATGTGGGAGATGTGGGGATAATCGGGGGCGGATGGGCTGTCAATTTCTACATTCTCACACCCCCACATCTCCCACATCTTTCACATCTCCCACATCTTTCACATCCCCTGATTAACAGTCTTTGGTGGGGCAGGGAATGTGGTTAGTCTTCGCCTTTTTCCGCTTGTAGCGCTCGGTTTTGCGCTGCTGGGCCGTCTGGCCCGACGCAGCGCAGCCCGTCGTGAGCACGGCCGGCGCGCCGCACACGGCGAGCAGCAGCGCGGCGCTCACCGCCGATTTTCCGAAAGCCTGAAAGCGGGGAAGCATCGGGGGCCAAAGGTAAGGCGGGGGCGGGGTGCGGTGATGCCACGTAACGCGGAGCTACAGCTTCGTCGTCAGGGCAAGCTGTGTGAGTGGGCCGGAGCTGTAGCTCCGCGTTACGCCCGTTAGTACCTTGCCTACCTTATGCCGCACCTTACGCTTCGCGCCCACGTGGCCGACCTGGAAGCCCGCCGCTTCCGCCCCGCCGAGCTGACCGTGGCCGACGGCCGCATCGCCACGCTCGTGGAGCTGCCGCCCACGGCGCTGCCGCCCGACGCGCCGCACCTCATTCCGGGGTTCGTCGATGCGCACGTCCACGTCGAAAGCTCGCTGCTCACGCCGGCCGAGTTTGCGCGGCTGGCGGTGGCGCACGGCACGGTGGGCACCGTGTCGGACCCGCACGAAATCGCCAACGTGCTCGGCGTGGCGGGCGTAGCGTTTATGCTCGCCGACGCCGAGCGGGTGCCGGGGTTCGCGTTTGCGTTCGGGGCGCCCTCGTGCGTACCGGCCACCACCTTCGAGACGGCCGGCGCCACTGTGACGGTCGAAGACATCGACCGGCTCTTCGACGACCCACGCATCGGCTACCTTGCCGAGATGATGAACTGGCCAGGGGTGCTCTTCGATGATGCCGACGTGCGGGCCAAAATTGCCCTGGCGCACCGCCGGGGCCGCCCCGTCGATGGCCACGCCCCCGGCCTGCGCGGCGAGCAGGCCCGCACCTACGCCGCCGCCGGCATCAGCACCGACCACGAGTGCTGCACGCGCGAGGAGGCCGAAGACAAGCTGCGCGCGGGGATGCACATCCTCATCCGCGAAGGCTCGGCGGCGCGCAACTTCGACGTCCTCATCGACCTGCTGGCCGTGCCCGAGTGGCACGACCGCCTGATGTTCTGCTCCGACGACAAGCACCCCGACACGCTCGCCACGGGCCACCTCGACGACCTCGTGCGCCGCGCCCTGGCGCGCGGGCACGACGTGTGGGCCGTGCTGCGCGCCGCCTGCCTCAACCCCGTGCGCCACTACGGCCTGCCCGTGGGGTTGCTGCGCCCCGGCGACCGCGCCGATTTTCTGGTGCTCGACGCGCCGCCCTCGCCCGCGCTGCGCGTCCGCCAGACGTGGCTGCGCGGCGAACTGGTGGCCGAAAACGGCGTCTCGCGGCTTCGGCCCGCGCCCGCGCGGCAGGCGGCGCCCAACTTCTTCGTGGCCGAACCGCGCGCGGCAGCCGATTTTCGGCTGGCCGCCCCGGCGGGCGCCCCCGACGGCACCTCGGTGCGAGCGCGCATCGTCGTGGCCGAAGACGGCCAGCTCGTGACGGGCGAATCAAGCGAGGAAATGATCGTGCGCGATGGCGTAATCGCGGCCGACCCCGCGCGCGACATCCTCAAACTCGTCGTCGTGAACCGCTACGCGCCGCGCGCGCCCGTGGCCGTGGCGCTGGTGCGCGGCGTGGGCCTGCGGGCGGGGGCGCTGGCGTCGTCGGTAGCGCACGACTCGCACAACATCGTAGCCGTGGGGGTCGATGACGACGCGATTTGCCGCGCCGTCAACCTCGTCGTCGGCGCGCGCGGCGGGTTGGCCGCCACCGATGGCGCCGCCACCGACCATCTGCTGCCGCTCCCCGTGGCGGGCCTGATGAGCGCCGCCGACGGCTACGACGTAGCCGCCGCCTACACCCGCCTCGACGAGTTCAGCAAGGCCGCCCTCGGTTCGCCGCTGCGGGCGCCGTTTATGACGGTGTCGTTTCTGGCGCTGCTCGTCATTCCGGCGCTCAAGCTGAGCGATAAAGGGTTGTTCGACGGGGCGCGGTTTGCGTTCGTGGAGGTGGTGGCGGACGAGTAGCCCCCTTAGAGGCTGTTTGAGTTACTGAAATTGGCGACGTGGAGGGCTGGAGCGCGGGTCTGCGGCCCGCGACGGCGGTTGGGCGCACCACGCTTGGCGTACCTAACC
>ERZ1066122.1530-NODE-1530-length-18225-cov-7.740892_pt1 | contig 18225 bp, 12 predicted proteins | sample MGYA00382769_ERZ1066122 | MGnify/ENA primary metagenome ERZ1066122 (study PRJEB33369, sample SAMEA5778352) | biofilm metagenome | biome: Industrial cooling water; feature: Water cooling tower basin; material: Biofilm | place: United Arab Emirates | collected... | reverse complement strand
GTCATCAACGGGTCGAAAACCTATATCACCAACGGCCAGACCGCCGATCTGGTGCTGGTGTGCGTGAAAACCGACACCGAAGTGCAGCCCGCGTGGAAGGGCGTGTCGATCGTGCTGGTCGAGGCCGACCGGGAGGGATTCCAGCGCGGCCGCAACCTCGACAAGATCGGGCAGGACGAGGCCGATACATCGGAGCTGTTTTTCAACGACGTGCGCGTGCCCATCACCAACTGTTTGGGAGAGGAAGGCAAGGGGTTCATCTATCTGATGAGCGAGCTGCCGCAGGAACGGCTGTCGATCGCGGTATCGGCGCAGGCGTCGGCCCAGCGCGCGTTCGACGACACCGTCGCGTTCACCCGCGAGCGCAAGGCGTTCGGCAAGCCGGTGCTGGATTTTCAGAACACCCGCTTCGTGCTCGCCGACCTCAAGGCCAAGCTGCAAGTCGGCTGGGCGCATCTCGACTGGGCGCTGGCCCGGCATCTGAAGAAAGAGCTGACCGCCGAGGAAGGCGCGGCCGCCAAGCTGTGGCACACCGATCTGCAGTGGGAGGTGATGGACAAATGCCTGCAACTGCACGGCGGGGCAGGCTATATGAACGAATATCCCATCGCCCGTGCGTGGCGCGGCGCGCGCGTGACGCGCATCTTTGGCGGCACGAACGAGATCATGAAGGAATTGATCGGGCGGGGGCTTTAACCTGTTTATCCCCTCCTCTTCAGGGGAGGGGCAGTGAGACTTGGTCCGGCGCAGCCGGGCCTTAGGCGAGCGGGGTGGGGATTTGCGGCCTTGCTCCATGACGACAGACCCCACCCCAACCCCTCCCCTGAAGGGTAGGGGCTTAAAAATCGAAAGGACACCCCCATGCCCACAGCCTATATCGTTGACGCCGTCCGCACTGCCGGGGGCAAGCGCGGCGGAAAACTTGCCGGATGGCATCCCGTTGACATGGCCGCCGCGACGCTGGACGCCATCGTTGAACGCAGCGGCATCGACAGCAAGCGTATCGATGATGTCATCATGGGCTGCGTCGGACAGGGCGGGCAACAGGCTTTACAGGTCGGCCGCAACGCCGTGCTGGCGACCAAGCATCTGGGCGAAAGCGTGCCCGCCGTGACCATCGACCGCCAGTGCGGATCGTCGCAGCAGGCGATGCAGTTCGCCGCCCAGGCGGTGATGTCGGGGACGCAGGACATGGTGATCGCGGCGGGCGTCGAATCGATGACGCGCGTGCCGATGGGGTCGACCGTGATGTTCCACATGAAGGAAGGGCTGGGCGGCTATAAATCCCCCGGTCTGGAGGAACGCTATCCCGGCATCATGTGGTCACAGTTCATGGGCGCGGAGATGATCGTCAAAAAACACGGCTTTACCAAGGACGACCTCGACCGGTTCAGTTTCGAAAGCCATCAGAAAGCCCGTGCCGCGACCGAGGCCGGACTGTTCGCAAACGAAATCCTGACGCTGGAAATCGACACGCCGAAGGGCAAGGCGATGCACGGCATCGACGAGGGCATCCGGTTCGACGCGACGCTCGAGGGGATTGCGGGCGTCAAGCTGCTGCAGGAAGGCGGCACCATCACCGCGGCATCATCGTCACAAATCTGCGACGGGGCGAGCGCCGTGCTGATCGTGTCGGAACAGGCGCTGAAGGACCATGGCCTGACCCCGATCGCGCGCATCCACAACCTGACCGTGACGGCGGGCGACCCCGTCATCATGCTGGAAGAACCGCTGTTCGCGACCGACCGGGCCTTGCAGCGCGCGGGCATGACGATCGGCGACATCGACGCCTATGAGGTCAACGAGGCATTCGCGCCGGTGCCGCTGGCGTGGCTGAAGCACATAGGCGCGGACCCGGCGCGGCTCAACCAGCATGGCGGCGCGATCGCGCTGGGCCACCCGCTGGGCGCGAGCGGCACCAAGCTGATGGCGACGCTGCTCGGCGTGCTGAAAGCCAAGGGCGGCAAATATGGCCTCCAGACGATGTGCGAAGGCGGCGGCGTCGCCAATGTGACCATTGTCGAGCGGCTGTAAGCTTTACCCCCCTCCCCTTCAGGGGAGGGGCAGTGAGACTTGCGAGCTTGCTCGCTAGTCGCAGCGGGGCGGGGTCTCGAGACCATGCTCCATGTCGACAGACCCCACCCCAACCCAGGTTCAGGGTAAAACTGCCCCCGGCAGTTTTAGTTTGATCTGGGAGATCAAACGGCCCTGAACCTCCTGAAGGGGAGGGGCTTTAAGGAGAAACATGATGAAACTCGATTCCACCGTAGCCGCTGTCATCACCGGCGGCGCGTCCGGCCTGGGCGCCGCCACCGCCCGCGCGCTGGCGGCGAAGGGCGTGAAGGTCGCCATCTTTGACCTGCAAACCGAAAAGGGCGAAGCGGTTGCGGCCGAAATCGGCGGCATATTCTGTGAGGTGAACGTCACCAGCGACGAAAGCGTCGATGCCGGTTTCGAAAAGGCGCGCGCGGCGCATGGGCAGGAGCGTATCCTGGTCAACTGCGCGGGCACCGGCGCGGCGATGAAGACCGCGAGCCGCAGCAAGACCGACGGCACGATCAAGCATTATCCTTTGGACGCCTTCAACTGGCTGATCCAGATCAACCTGGTCGGCACCTTCCGCTGCATCGCCAAATCGGCGGCGGGCATGATGACGCTCGACCCGCAGAATGAGGATGGCGAGCGCGGCGCGATCGTCAACACCGCCAGCGTCGCGGGCGAGGATGGCCAGATGGGCCAGGTCGCCTATTCCGCGTCAAAGGCCGGCGTGATCGGCATGACCCTGCCCATCGCCCGCGACCTGATGAGCGAGGGCATCCGCGTCAACACCATCCTGCCGGGCATTTTCGAAACGCCGCTGATGCTGGGCGCGCCGCAGAATGTGAAGGACGCGCTGGCCGCATCGGTGCCCTTCCCCAAGCGGCTCGGCAATCCGGCGGAATATGCGCATCTGGCGCTGACGATGATCGAAAACAGCTATTTCAATGGCGAGGACGTCCGGCTGGATGGTGCAATCCGCATGGCGCCGCGTTGATTTCATTACCCCCTCCCCATCAGGGGAGGGGGTAATAAATATGCGTGGCGGGTGGACAGACCACAAACCGCTTTAAGGACTGTTAGGATTCAACGCGTCACCAAGACTTCGTCATTCCCGCGCAGGCGGGAATCCATCACCGGTTGTCGAAATTTAGAGCGCGGGAGATGGATTCCCACTTGCGCGGGAATGACGCAATAAGGCGAAACGGAAACTTGCGCATTGAATTCCACAGGCCTTAGCCTTTACAGAATAATCGCCGTCACTCTGAACGTGTTTCAGGGTTCACGGCGCAAGGTCGGTAGATCGTGCCATGGATGCTGAAACGAGTTCAGCATGACATAGTCGAGCCGATGCCCTTCCCCTTTCAAGGTATGGCTTGATGCCCCGTTTTGATCCCGCCCGGCTCGACGCCGCCAATTACCCCTATGCCACCAGCGTCGAAACGCGGTTTCAGGATCTCGATCCGCTGGGCCATATCAACAATGTCGCGATGGCGGCCTTGTTCGAAAATGGCCGGGTGCGGTTCAACCGCGAGCTGCTGGCCGAACGCAAGCGCCGGATTCCCGGCGAACGCTGGCTGATCGCGCGGGTCGAGGTCAATTATCTGGCGGAGGGGCATTTCCCCGATCCGATCACCGTCACCAGCGGCATCGGGCGCATCGGCACATCGAGCTGGGACATCGTATCGGCCGCCTATCAGAACGGCGTCTGCATCGGGCTGTGCGATACGACCATCGTCAGCACCGACGCGAACGGGCCAAAGCCGATCAGCGACCAATTTCGTGCGGAGCTGGAAGGGTATCTGTTCCGGGGGTGACGGTTTAGAGCGGTTTGTGGTCAAACCGACTTGCGCCCTTTATTTCCGCCTGCCCTGAGCTTGTCGAAGGGCCGTTCTTTCCTTGACCATGGCCGAAGAAAGAACGGCTGTAGGCGCTGCGCGCCCACTTCGAGTCCGACAAGCTCAGGGCAGCGGGTTTAGGGGAAAATAGGGGTAACAGGTCGGATTGATCACAAACCTCTCTAGCCCTCCCCCACGCTGCGGATAAGGTCGCGGGCGAAGCCGATCAGGCCGACCTGTCGCCGCCGTTTCAGCCGCTCGGCGCGCAAGATCGCCTTTACCTCGTCGAAACAGCGTTCGACATTGTCGTTGATGAGGACATAATCATAGCCGTCCCAGTGGCTGATCTCGTTCGCCGCGCGCTCCATCCGGGCGGCGATCACGTCGTCGCTGTCGGTGCCGCGCGCGCGCAGGCGGCGTTCGAGTTCGGCCATCGTCGGCGGCAGGATGAAGACGCGCACGACGTCCGGCCCCGCCTCCTGATATAATTGCTGCGCCCCCTGCCAGTCGATGTCGAACAGTACGTCGCAGCCCAGCGCCAGTTTTTCGTCCACCGGCGCGCGCGGGGTGCCATAGCGGTGACCGAACACATGCGCCCATTCCAGGAATTCGCCGTCAGCCACCATCTGCTTGAAGCGCGGCACGTCAACGAAATGATAGTCCCGCCCGTCAACCTCACCCGGGCGCATCGGCCGGGTCGTGGCGGACACCGACAGCGCAAGGCCGGGGTCGTCGGCCAGCAGCATCCGCGAAATGGTGGTCTTGCCCGCGCCCGAGGGCGATGACAGGATGAAAAGGACGCCGCGACGGGCCAACTGGACGCTGGAGGACATGGCCGCTAATCGCGCGGAGCAGACGCCTGGTCAAGCGGCGTTAGGGGGGAATTCAAGATTCACTGCTAACCCCAATCCGTCTGCCCTGAGCTTGTCAAAAGGCCGTCCTTCCTTGACCATGGCCAAAGACAAGGGCAGCCCTTCGACAAGCTCAAGGCAGTCAGGATTATTTTACCGGGGGATGGAGCCATGACGAACGCAGTTGGCCGCAAGGGGTGGATCATCGCGGCGGCGCTGTTCGTGGTGCTGGCGGTCATATTGCTGGCGATGGGCCGCCCGGCGATCTGTGCGTGCGGGACGGTCAAGCTGTGGCACGGCGTGGTGCAGTCGGCCGAAAACAGCCAGCATCTGTCGGACTGGTACACCCCCAGCCATATCATCCACGGCTTCATCTTCTATGCCCTCGCCCGCTGGCTGATCCCGCAGCGGCCCGCATGGGTGGCGCTGGCCGCGGCGATTGTCGTCGAGGGGGCGTGGGAGATTGCCGAAAACACGCCGATGGTCATCGACCGCTACCGCGAGGTGACGATGGCGTTCGGCTATTCGGGGGACAGCGCGATCAACAGCATCGCCGATACGGGCTGGATGGTCGCGGGCTGGCTGATCGCCCGCAGCCTGAAATGGTGGCACACGGCGGCGCTGGCCATCGCGTTCGAACTGTTCACGCTGTGGGCCATCCGCGACAATCTGACGCTCAACATCCTGATGCTGGTGGCGCCGGTGGAAGCGATCCGCGCATGGCAGGCGGGGGCGTAGCGGGCCAAGCGGACGGGCGTCAGCCGTTCTTGCACGCCTTCATGTCGCGGGGTTCGGGACGGGGGCCGGCGCGGGTGAAGCGGGCGAAATAGGCACCAACGTCCTTCTTTTCGCTGAACGCCACCAGCCGGTAACCCGCCGATTCAAACTCGCACACCAGCAGCCGGAGCGGGATGCCGTGTCGGCCCGTCGGGCGGTCGCTGTCGACGACGATGACCTGCCCCCCCTCGCGCAGCGACGGATAGAGCCGCCAGAGAAAGGCATAGGGCTCGCCGATTTCATGATACATATGCACCAGAAACACCCGGTCGAAGCTGTTCGGGGGCAAACGCGGATCGTCGACCGCGCCGAGTTTGAGCGAGACATTGTCGAGCCGCTCGCGCGCCACCCGGTCGGCGAGCCGGTCGATGACCTTGGGCTGGATATCCTGCGCCAGCACGCGCCCACGCGCGCCCACGCGCTGGGCCAGACGGACGGTGTAATAGCCGTCGCCCGCGCCGATGTCGGCGACCGTCATGCCAGGCGCGACGGCGGCGGCGTCCATGATCTGATCCGCCTCGCGCACCCGGTCGCGCGCCTCTTCCGTCGACCACCTGGTCAAAACGGCGCGGGCGAGCGGGCAGTGCGCGGGGGGAAAATCGCGCGCCGTCGCCACCCGGTCGCCGCCGCCGAGCAGGGCCATGTCGCAGCCCGCCAGCAGCAGCGGCACCAGCAGCGCGGCGGCGCGGCGGCGCAGCATCAGTCGATATCCTCCACTTCGGCCACCTCGCCCGTCACCTTCTGCGACAGGGCGGCGGCCATGAAGGGGTCGAGCGCGCCGTCGAGCACGTCGCCCGGCGCGGTCGAGGTAACGCCGGTGCGCAAATCCTTTACCAGTTGATAGGGCTGGAGGACATAGGAGCGGATCTGGTGGCCCCAGCCGATTTCGGTCTTGGCCTGATATTCGCCGCTCGCCTCTGCCTCGCGCTTTTGCAGTTCGGCCTCGTACAGCCGGGCTTTCAGCATGCCCATCGCGGTCGCGCGGTTCTTGTGCTGCGACCGGTCGTTCTGGCTGGCGACGACGATGCCGGTGGGCATGTGGGTGATGCGCACCGCCGAATCGGTGGTGTTGACATGCTGCCCCCCCGCGCCCGACGCGCGGTAGGTGTCGATCTTGAGGTCGCCTTCGTTAATCTCGATCTCGATATTGTCGTCGATGACGGGATAGACCCACACGCTGGAAAAGCTGGTGTGCCGCCGCGCCGACGAATCATAGGGCGAAATGCGGACGAGCCGGTGCACGCCGCTCTCGGTCTTGGCATAGCCATAGGCGTTTTCGCCCTTGCACAGCAACGTCGCGGATTTGATCCCCGCCTGGTCGCCCGCCTGATATTCGACCATCTCGACCTTCATCCGGCGCTTTTCGGCCCAGCGCTGGTACATGCGCAGCAGCATTTCGGCCCAGTCCTGGCTTTCGGTGCCGCCCGCGCCTGCGTGGATTTCGATGTAGCAATCATTGCCGTCGGCTTCCCCGGCCAGCAGGGCGCGAATCTTGTCCTCCTCCGCCCGCGCGGCCAGCGCGGCCAGGCTGGCGACCGCCTCGTCCACCAGCGCTTCGTCGCCCTCCATCTCCGCCAGTTCGATGAGTTCGGCGGTATCGGCCATTTCCTGCTCGATCGCGCGGGTCGCGCCAATGGCCTCGTCCAGCCGCCGCCGCTCGCGCATCACCTCCTGCGCCGCGCGGGGATCGTTCCACAGCGCCGGGTCCTCGACACGGTTGTTCAGCTCGTCGAGCCGCCGCAGCGCCCGGTCCCAGTCCAGGAACCGGCGAACAAGCGCCATCGCGGCATGAATATGGTCAATATGATCCTGCGCTTCGGCGCGCATGGGGGTTGCTCCTGAAACCTGTTGCCACCGCCCTTAGTGGGATAGACGCGCAAGGGGAAGTGGGCGGGTGCGATCCAGCCGCCGCGTCGGCGAGCCAGCGAGCAAAGCGCCGCATCACCGCCCACCGTCGCCCCGGGCCTGACCCAGGACTGGGCTATTTTCGGACCGAAGCCGCAGGAAAAAGTCTAGCCCCGTGTCAAGCACCGCGCGACGTGAGGGAAATGGCGGTTGGCGCCAAGTTTTTGGTCAAGTGACAGGCAAACTTGTGCCATTAAGAACTGCCGTCCCTTCTAAGAACTGCCGTCCCTTCATCGTCACCCCGGGCTTGACCCGGGGTCCCGCTTTTTCAGCCGAGCGACAACGGGACCCCGGCTCGGGGGCCGGGGTGACGAGGCAATGGCAGTCACCGACAAGTTTTCGGTCGCTCACCCAACTGGTCGGCGTGATTTAAGCTCGCCGTTCATTCAGGTCCGATAGCAGTTGTTACATCAAACGGGGTATCGCTGCCGTTAGCTTGGCACGGACCGTCACGGACGCTTTGCTTGATCTCCTGTAAAGCCGGTCATTGTCTGCGCTGCTGCGTGGCCCGTTCAAGCAGCACGACATCGCTGGCGTTTTGCAGGTTTGCATGGCCGCCAGTTACCCGAGTCACTTCGCCACTATAGGCATCGCGCAGCTGCTCGTCCTCTGCGAAGATCTCACCGACTGGGATTCTGACAGCGCCGCTCGAGAGGCCTATTGCAGCTACGATCCGATCAGTGCCTTCATTCCCTTCCATCACGCGACCAAAGACCAACGGTGCGCGCGATATCTCTATGTGGCGGCCTGCACCTAACGCAACGTGCGCCTGGCGGAATCGACCGAGACGCTGGTAATGATCGAGAATGCTCGCATTTGTGCGGACAGCGTTCCAGTCAAACATTGATCGTAAGGTGGCATCGCCGCGCGTGCGTGGAATCACCAGCGAACGGGCCACTTCGTCGCCGTAATAGATTTGCGCGGCCCCGGGGCTGAGCAGCAATCGTGTCGCGTTCTCGCGGATATTGCGGCGCGCGGGATCGAGTGGTTGGTGATCATCGTGTGAGGCGATGTAATTGAGGACGCCGTGGCCCGCGAACTCGCCAAGCCTCAGCTCGCGATCGTAGAGTGCATACTGGTCCGCGATCGGCTGTGTGGCGTGCGTGGGAAAGCCCATGTTGATGAGCGCGTCAAAGCCTTGCGTGTAGAAATCGACATTACGATCGCCATAGTCATAGAACCGCCCTCTCGACCGATCGAAATTGGCAAGGCCGAAATTGAATACTTCGCCGACCATGTAGAACGGTCGATCATGGGCAAGACGCCGGGGATTGCGGGCGCGCCAATCAGCCAGAGCAATCTCGGCTTCTCGCTTGAGCACCGCCCAAATCTCAGGTTCGACATGTTTAGCCGTATCGACGCGAAAGCCATCGATGCCATAATCGCGCACCCAGTCAGTCAGCCACTTAATGATATAGTAGCGCGGAGCCCGCGGATATCCGGTCCGTGCAAAGAAAGCATCAAGCTCGGCCATCTCGAGATCAAGCCGACCTTCGGCGCGCCAGCGTTCGACGAGGAATGCTGGAACCTCAACCGGCGCGTCGCTTTCCGTGCGGATGTCCTGCAGGGTGAATGATAGTTCGCATGCCGTCGCCGTCGCGAAGGTCACGTGCGTGCAGGCGTTGCTGGGCCGCGCGGATCACCTGCGTCAGTGACCGGGCCGGCATGATTGATAATGACGTCTGCAAAGACCCGCAGGTTATGCGCGTGTGCTGTCCTTACCATCTGCGCAAAGTCGGCCTCGCTGCCGAACCGAGGATCAACGCTCGTCCAGTCGAGCGGCCAGTAGCCATGATAGGCGTAGGTGCGCCCCCAATCGCCCTCCTCCACGCTGCCGCGAACATTGGTGATTACAGGTGTGGTCCAAATGGCATCGACGCCAAGCGCGTTGAAATAGCCTTCTTCGATCCGCTGCGTGACGCCGCGAATATCGCCGCCCTCGAAGCCCCGCAGCACGCCGGGTGCAGCTGGCTGCGGCACGGCACGGTCATTGCTAGGATCGCCATTGGCAAAACGGTCTGTCATCAGAAAATAGACGGTAGCATTGCGCCAGAACGCGTTACCATCTGCGGTAGAAGAGGCCGTGCTGTTTGCTGATGTCGTCGCACAGCCACTCAATGAAAACAGCGCTGCCGCGCATAACATACCGGCTTTAAGCCCCATTGCCTCTCTCCCTTGGCTTGAAACGAAGCTGACAGCGAGACGACAGGCTGTCGACCAGTCAACGCATGAATTCGTATGTCGGGACGATCCCTGCATGCTGAATCATGATAGCTGTCGCCAGCGGGGGAAACGGATCATGGTGGCAGGCGCGACGATCGGCGATACGCAAACTCGCGCGGAAGAGGATGTGTCTTACTATCGCCCCGAGCTTGATGCGCTGCGCTTTTTTGCCTTCCTGCTGACTTTCTTTTGGCATCGCATGGCGCACGTGCCGACCGATCCGGTTGATGATCTTTGGGCGTGGCGACTGGGCACGATGGGTGCATTTGGTCTCCCTGTCTTCTTCCTGTTAAGCGCGTTCCTGATCACCGAGCTGCTGTTGCGCGAGCGCGACCGTTTGGGCAGGATTCATATCCGCGCCTTCTATATTCGACGCATCCTGCGCATTTGGCCGCTCTATTTCGCCGCATTCTATTCATTGGTCGCCCTCAATTTCCTGGTGCCGGGGGTAGGGACAAGCGACCCCCTGGCCTGGCTCGCGTTCAGCCTCTTTGCCGGTAACTGGTATGTGACGTTTCAGGGCTGGATCGCGGCACCCATCGACCCACTGTGGAGCATCTCGGTCGAGGAGCAATTCTACCTGATGATTCCGGGCCTGATCAGCCTTGGCGGCCGCCGCCTCCTTGTCATCACCGCAGCACTCATGCTCCTGGGGTCATACCTAACCATCGGCCTCTACGCCTGGGACCGCCCCCCTGGCGATCAGGGCGAATGGACCAACAGCTTTTTCCAGTTCCAGTTCTTCGCTGCCGGAGTGCTCTTGGCAGTGTTTCTGCGAGGAAGACTGCCTTCATTGTCATGGACTGTTCGCGTGCTGGCCTTCCTCGCCGGCTTCACGCTATGGCTGATCGCAATAGCAGTATTCGAGATTCGCAGCTGGGATCCACGCCCAACATTGGTTGGGGCATTGATCGGCTGGACGCTCGTGCTAAGCGGCACTGTGGCATTTTTCATTGGAACGCTGGGCATAAGCAAGGCGATCATCCCGAGTTGGATCGCTCATCTTGGACGGATCTCCTTCGGGCTTTATATCGTCCACTCGCTGCTATTTGTCATGATTTTCGACAAGTTGCGACCAGCTCTAGGCGTCGACGCCATAACCTTGCCCGTTGACGTTGCCGCGACGATCGCCGTGCTTCTCATAAGCATTGGGTTTGCCCATTTGTCATTTCGACATTTTGAACGACCCATCTTGCGATACAAGTCAGCGTTTACATTCGTGAAGGCCCGTGAAGATCGCTAAATTGTGCCGCACGCGATCGCGACATGCGCAGCTGATTTCGCGCGGCATGTCTGCTTTAGCGAGTGCTCAGCTTGAAACCGGACTGTCAGCAACCCCCAACATTGCTACCCTCCTTACAAACCCCTTTCCTACACGCGGCGTCTATGCCTTCGTTGCCTCACCTCGGCCCCTTGCTACGGGGGTCGGCGCGAGGCAGAAAAAATGCGTATATCGGTGAACTTTGGTGAAGTTTGGAAGGTTGGCCCGCGCGCGCATTCGCGACTTAGCCCGCTCTGCGGCCGCGATCAGATAATCCCGCCGCGGTCTTCCAGAAATTCCTGGTCGCTGCGGCGGGTGGGGGCGGCGTCGCGGGTGGGGCCGGTGGAGCGTGAGGAGGGGGCGCGGCGTTCGATTTCGTCGCGGCGGATGGTGCGGCGGGGCTCGCTTTCGGCCTTGAACGCTTCCCAGATGATCGGCGCTTTGGGATCGTCGCCGGGCCAGCCGCCATAGACGCGCCGACCGCTGCGCCGGTCGATGCGGACCATGCGCACGCCCTTTGGTGCGATAAACGGCTTGGGCTGCGCATCCTTGAGCGCGATTTGGGCGAATTGTTTGAAGATTGGCGCGGCCAGGCTGCCCCCCTGGGCATAGCCGCCCATGTTGCGGGGGGTGTCGAAGCCGATATAGACGCCCGCGACGATGTCGGGGGTGCCGCCGACGAACCACACATCGTTCGGCCCCGTCGTCGTCCCCGTCTTGCCGAACAGCGGCAGGCCCAGATCGCGCAGCGTGACCGCCGTGCCGCGCTGGACCACGCCTTCCAATATGTGGACCATCTGATAGGCGGTGATGGGGTCCAGCAGCTGTTTGCCCGACGGGGCAAAGCGCGGCATCGGCTTGCCGTCCCAGTCGCGCGCGTTGCAGCCCTCGCACGGCTTCCATTTGGTGGGATAGATGACACGGCCGCGCCGGTCCTGGACATAGTCGATCAATTTGGGGCGCAGTTCGCGGCCATGGTTGACCAGCATGGAATAGGCGTTGGTGATCTTCATCACCGTCGTCGAACCCGCGCCGAGCGCGGTCGACAGATAGGGTTCGTGCTTGCCGATGCCCAGCGCCGCGATGGTGTCGACGATCGGGTCCATCCCGATCTGGCTGGCGGTCTTGACCGTCATCAGATTGCGCGACTGTTCAAGGCCCCAGCGCATCGTCTGTTCCCCCGCGCCGCGCGTGCCCCCGAAGTTGCGGAAACATTTGTTGCCAAAGCGCGCGCCCTGATAAACGCAGAACGGTCCGTCGACGATCAGCGTCGCCGGCGTCATCCCATTGTCGAGCGCGGTCGCATAGACGAAGGGCTTGATGGTCGATCCCGGTTGCCGCTCCGCCTGCGTCGCGCGGTTGAAGGGCGACAGATTGACGTCGAACCCGCCCTGCATCGCGTGGATGCGGCCCGAATGGGCGTTCTGGACGACCATGCCGCCCGATACCTCTGGAATGTTGCGCAGCGCGAACACGCCCCGCCCCTGCGGCTTCACCGCGATCAGCTGGCCCGGGCGCAGCGCGTTGAAGGCGCTGGTCCCCGCCTTGCGATAGGGCAGGGCGGCGAGCCTGGCGGGCAGCGTCCCGGTGTCGCCATTGGCAAAGCCGAGGCGCGCGGTCGTGCCGCTTTTCGACAGCACGGCGGCGATGCGCCAGTCTTCGTACCGGATGCTGACGAAGCTCGACGCCAGGCGGCTTTGCCACTGGTCATCGGCCTCGATCGTGGCGATGGGACCGGACCAGCCCTTGCCCGCGTCATAGCGTTGCAGGCCGCTGCGCAGCGCGCGGGTCGTTGCCTGCTGCATCGCATCGTCATAGGCGCTGCGCACCCACAGGCCGCCGTCATAGACGCTGTGCTTGCTGCCGTCCTTGGCGCTTTCGCCGAATTTTTCGATAAGGTCGCGGCGCACCTGTTCCATGTAATAGCCGCCAACCTGACGGAACACGTCGCCGCGCTGTGCCACCAGCCCCAGCGGCTGGGCGCGGGCGGCGGCGAGCTGTGGCGCGGTGATCCATTCGTTCGCGAACATCTGGCCCAGCACCCAGTTGCGCCGTTCGATCGCGCGCTGCGCATTTTTGGCGCGGCCATAGGTTTCGGGCGCCTTGGGCAGGATCGACAGAAATGCCATTTCGTGCAGGGCGAGCGCGTCGACATCCTTGTCGAAATAGGCGCGCGCCGCCGCCTGCACGCCGAAGCTGCGCCGACCCAAGGGGATTTCGTTGAGGTAGAGTTCGAGGATTTCCTCTTTTTCGAGCGCGCCCTCGATGCGGAAGGCGACGATCGCCTCACGCAGCTTGCGGGTATAGGTGACCTCGTTCGAGAGCAGGAGATTCTTCGCCACCTGCTGGGTGATGGTGCTGGTTCCGCGCGGGGTTTCGCCGCTGGTCAGCCCCTGGAACGCGGCGCGGGCCAGGCCAGGATAGTCGAGCCCGCCATGTTCGAAGAAGGTCTTGTCCTCGGCCGCCAGAAAGCTGCGGACGAGCAGCTGGGGAAATTCGCTATAGTCCAGATGCACGCGGCGTTCGCGGGCATAGCTGTGCACCGGCATCCCGTTCGCGTCGCGCACGATGGTGGGCAGCGGCGATTCATAATCGCGCAGCTGTTCGCCCGAGGGCAGGTCGCGCGCGAAAACGACCCAGACGAAGGCCCATAGCAGCAGCAGGGCGCCGAGCGCATAGACCGGCCAGCGGAACCAGCGGTGCACCCATTTGGCGCGCACCCAGTCGCGCACCGCACCGGAATCGCGGCGCAGGCGCAGGCGGAAATTGCTGGGGGTGTCAGCGACCATGATGCCGTCCCTCTAAACGCTCGGACCGCGATAGGGAAGATGGTGCGGCATGGCCTGCTAGCGCGTTGCTGCCCGCGCGAAGTGGATCTGGACGGCGCGGGCGACCCCGCGCGCGATGCGGCGCTGGCCATCGGTCGATGCAAGGAGGCGGGCGTCGTCGCGGTTCGAGATGAAACCGGTTTCGAACAGTACCGAGGGCGTATCAGGCGATTTCAGCACGACAAATGATGCAAAGCGGTGACGGTCATAGCGGAAGTTGACCGCCGACCCGGCCTCGCGCTGGAGCAGGCGGGCGAAATCGGACGCCGCGCCCAAGGTTTCGCGCTGGGTAAGGTCAATCAGGATCGAGGACACTCCATCGCTCTGTTCGCCCAGATCAACGCCATTCAGGATATTGGATTTATTCTCGCGCGCCGCCAGTCGGGCGGCTTCGCGGTCGGAGGCAACTTCCGACAGGGTATAGAGGGACGCGCCGCGCGCATCGGCGCTTTCCGCCGCATCAGCGTGGATGGAGATGAACAGGTCGGCCCTCAGCCGCCGGGCGATGCCATAGCGTTCCTCCAGCACCAGAAACCGGTCGTCAGCGCGCGTCAGGGCCACCCGCACGCGGCCGGTGGCGAGGAGTTCGGCGCGGATGGCGCGCGCGATGGCGAGCGTCACATCCTTTTCCCGGCTGCCGCTTTCGGGGTTAATCGCGCCCGGATCATGCCCGCCGTGGCCCGCGTCGAGCACGACGAGTGGCAGGGCGGGGTCGGCCGGTCCTTCCACGCGGGGCAGCGCGATGGCGGGCTTGGGCCGCCCGATCGGCATGGTGACGCGGGTACGGCGGGCCGGGGCTTTTGCGGCGGCGACGGCGGGCGGGGTCAAGGACGAGGGGAGGGGCACGGCCGATGGCAGCGGAGCCAGCAGCGTTGCGCAGATCAGGGTTAACGGCATGCCCACGCGGTCCCTATGCCGCCTGCACGCCCCGCTGGTCCAGCAGGAAAAGATGCAAGCGTGGCTGAAGGCGCCCCGTTCGTCATTCCGGCGGAGGCGGGAATGCATAGACCTGCTGTTGAAATCTGGAGTGCGGGAGATGGATTCCCGCCTGGGCGGGGATGACGGGGGGGGGTGCGGGGAAGGCCGCAGGGCGGGCGGGGCGCGTGAAGTTTTCCATCAAAATCAGTCCCGCCTTGCCGCATGGCCGCGCTGGTGCTAGCACAGCCGGGCGTCGGAGCGGCCTTGTAGGCCACCCGGCCCTTATCCGGATGGCGCGGGCACGGTATCGTCCGCTGTTTGCAGCCATTCTTCGTCAGGTTGATGCCAATGCGGCTTGTCGCGCCCTCCACCCCCTGCCCGCTCAGCGCTTTGCCGCTGGTCGCTGCGTCGGGGCAGGACCGCGCGCGCGCCCGGATCGACGGCTCGTTCGCGAGCGGCCGGGAGCAGTCTCGCGTTGGCAATAACGCTTTTTCGTTCACCACATGGGGATCGGCACGGGTTGCTTCGCGCAGTCCGGCCCGCCCCGCGCGCAGGCTGGCCCGCGCGCTCCGGAGTTTACAGAATGACCACGCGCATGTTGATCGATGCGCGGCACCGCGAGGAAACCCGCGTTGCCGTGATCAAGGGAAACCGCATCGAGGAATTTGATTTCGAATCGGCCGAGCACAAGCAGCTCAAGGGAAATATCTACCTTGCCAAAGTAACCCGTGTCGAACCGTCGCTGCAGGCGGCGTTTATCGAATATGGTGGCAATCGCCACGGATTCCTGGCCTTTAGCGAAATTCACCCCGATTATTACCAGATCCCGAAGGAGGATCGCGAAGCGCTGCTGCGTGAAGAAGCGGAGCATGCCGCCGAAGCCGCGATGCGCGCCGAGGAAGACCTCGACGCGCTGGAGGGTGATGTTGAGGATATGGCGGGCGACGAAGGCCCGACCGAGCGCCGCGACGTCCATGACGAGGACCATGGCGACGACGATCGCGCCGATGAAGATGGCGCGGATGACGAGGGCGAAGCTGACTATGGCTCCGACGGCGACGATGATTCCCAGGATGGTGACGGCGAAGGTCAAAGTGAGGGCGAGGAGAGCGTAGCCGGTGGCCGCGACGGTCGCCGTGGCCCGCGCCGTGATGGCCGCCGTGGCAAGGGCCGGGGCCGCGGGGGACGAAGCAATGGCGAGGAACGCGACACCAGCCGCATGTCGCTGCGCCGCAAATACAAGATTCAGGACGTCATTCGTCGCCGCCAGGTGATGCTGATCCAGGTGGTGAAGGAAGAGCGCGGCAGCAAGGGCGCGGCGCTGACCACCTATTTGTCGCTTGCCGGGCGTTATTGCGTGCTGATGCCCAACACGATGCACGGCGGCGGGATCAGCCGCAAGATTTCGAACGGGGCCGACCGCCGCAAGCTGAAAGCGATGATCGACGAGCTTGAACTGCCGCCCACCATGGGCTGCATCGTCCGCACCGCAGGGATGAGCCGCACCAAGACCGAGATCAAGCGCGATTTCGACTATCTCGCCCGGCTGTGGGACGAGATTCGCGACAAGACGCTGCAAAGCGCCGCACCCGCGCTGATCCATTCGGACAGCGACCTTATCAAGCGCGCGATCCGCGACATTTATCATCGCGACATCGAGGATGTGCTGGTCGAGGGCGAGGAGGGCTATCGCGCGGCCAAGGAGTTCATGAAGCTGCTGATGCCGAGCCATGCGCGCAAGGTGAAGCAATATGCCGACCCGGTGTCGCTGTATCAGCGTTACGGCGTCGAGGATCAGCTGGCAGGCATGTACAACCCGGTGGTCCAGCTGAAATCCGGGGGATATCTGGTCATCAATCCGACCGAGGCGCTGGTGTCGATCGACATCAACTCCGGCCGGTCGACGCGCGAGCATAATATCGAGCAGACCGCGCTCAGCACCAATCTGGAAGCGGCGAACGAGATCGCCCGCCAGCTGCGTCTGCGCGACATGGCGGGGCTGGTCGTGATCGATTTCATCGACATGGATCACAGCTCGAACGTCCGCAAGGTCGAGCGCGCGATGAAGGACGCGCTGAAGAACGACCGGGCGCGCATCCAGATTGGCCGCATCTCGGGCTTTGGCCTGATGGAAATGAGCCGCCAGCGACTGCGCACAGGGGTGCTGGAGGCATCGACCCGGCCCTGTCCGCACTGCGACGGCACCGGCCTGGTCCGCACCGCATCGTCGGCGGGCCTTGGCGCGCTGCGCATGATCGAGGAAGAGGCCGCACGCGGCAAGGGCAGCCGCATCACGCTGCGCGCCAGCCAGGAAGCGACCTTCTATTTGCTCAACGAGAAGCGCCGCGAGCTGCGCGAGATCGAGGAGCTGTACGGCGTTACCGTCGAGATCCTGCCCAATAGCGAGGCCGAGGGCGCAAAGATGGCGGTCGAGGTAAGCGGCCCGCCGCCGACGCAGCGGCCGCAATTTGCCCCGGTGGTGATCGAGGCAGACGATGACGACGATCTGCCGTTCGACGATGAGAGCGACGAGGAGCAGGAGGCGGACGAAACACCCCGTCGCGACGCGCGCGAACGCGAGGAACAGGGCGAGGAAGGCGATGGTGAAGGCCGCCGCCGCCGCAAACGCCGCCGCCGTGGACGCAGGGGCCGCCGTGACGAGGAAAATGGCGCGGACGAAAGTGCGGACGACCGCAACGATGTCAGTGCGGACAGCGACACCGATGCAGATGCCGACGTTACCGATGCAGCACCCGGACAAGCGGATGCGGATGCTGGCGACGAAGCGCCGGCCAAACCCAAGCGCCGCCGGGGTGGCCGGGGCCGCAAGGCAAAGGGCGACGAGGCAAGCGGTGATCAAGGCGGCGATGACGCTCCCCCCGCTGCGTCTGCCGATGCGGAAGCCGACGTGGTGGCTGTGCCCGAACCCGTGGCGGAACTTCCGACCGAAAAGCCGAAACGTGCCAGTCGTTCGCGCAAGAAGACGGCCGATGCGGATGCCGATACGACTGCCGCACCAGCTGTAGCCGAAGCCAATGCCGAAGCGGCCGCCGAACCGGCGGTGACGGAAGCCCCGGCCAAGCCCAAGCGCGCGCCACGTGCGCGGAAAAAGGCCGCAGACGGTGCGGAAGGCGCGGTCGCCGGCAATGGGTCGAAAACCCCCGTATCCGCCGATACCGTCGATAATGGCGAGGATGAGGTCGGCAACGAAGGCAGCGGCGGCGAGGGTCCGCCGCGCAAAGGGTGGTGGCAGCGCACCTTTGGCGCATGACCGGGGCGAGCGGCATCATCCGGTGCCGCTTCACCCCGCGTTCAGGCGCGGCGCGGGATAGCGGCGGCATGACCCCCGCTGTCCCGCCCCGCGCGCGCCGCTGGCTGGCCGCCTTATCGCGCGCCATGCTGCTTATGCTAGCGGCGCTTGTCCTGTCGGCGCGGCCCGCACTGGCGCAATCGATCCTACGCGATGCGGAGACAGAGGCGCTGTTTCGCGACATGATGGCGCCGCTGGAAACGGCCGCGGGGCTGCGGCCGGGGCAGGTGCGTGTTCACCTGATCGGTGACCGCAGCATCAACGCCTTTGTCGCGGG